>Ga0265780_10001517_pt1 | contig 32602 bp, 27 predicted proteins | sample P1T30metagenome_FD_192432 | JGI IMG/M metagenome (GOLD analysis project Ga0265780, IMG submission 192432) | Plant litter microbial communities from East Loma Ridge, Irvine, California - P1 T30 | ecosystem: Environmental > Terrestrial > Plant litter > Unclassified | place: USA: California... | reverse complement strand
GCCCGTGGGGTGATTAACACGGGCTATCCGCAGGGTGAACGGCAGGTGGGGACACCTGCCGTTCGTCGTCCCCCGTCCGTGGGGCAGGCGCCCAGGGTGACCCGTCTGTGCGACAGGTGTCGTCTGTGTGAGGGCGTGGCCCGGGGGGCGCCAGGCGGGTCGTCGCGCGCTCCGCATGCCGCTCTGACCGGCGGTTCTCGTGACGGGCGGGCAACGAGCGCCGCCTCGACCACGGAGAGCCTGTCCGGACCTCGTGCGACTCGGGTCGAGGCCGCCCCGACGGGGGCGTCCGTACCCCGCCCGGGGTGAGTGCCCGACGTGTCCCACGTGCGGGGGGCAGCCGAGCCCCCGAACGGGGGGTCCCCTCCCGGGGGGTGCCCCGACTTAGAGTTCATACCACCGGAAGGCGGCACCCACCGCCCACGAGAGCCACACCCGAACCGCTCCACCCGAACTGCACGACCAAACCCGAACGGGCCCCGCCGACGAACCACCCGACGTCGGCGTCGCCCACGACGTCCGTCGACGCCGTGCTGCCGTACCCGCGGCAGCCGGACGACACGACGCCCGTCGACCCTCGTCGTCCGGACGAACCCGAAACTCGCCCGGACGGCTGTTCCGTTGCCCGACGCCGCCCGAAACGGCGCCGGTGTCATTCGTCGCCTACCCGAGCACGAGTCCCCATGCCCAGCAGCCCGTCGTCCCTCCGTACCCTCTCCCACTCCGACCGCCCCGCCGGGACGGCCGCCCCGGCCGCCCCTGCCCCGGTCGCCCCTGCCCCGGTCGCACCCGCCCGTCCGGCCGTCGAGCCCGTCGACGCCGTCCGTGCCGTGCCCCGGGCGGTCGTCGCCGACCCGGCCCGCACCTCCTCCCCCCTCGTCGGCCGTGCCGCCGAGACGGTGACAGGTGCGCGCTGGGCGCTCCGCTACCGCCGTCGTCTCCGCGTGACGGACACCGCGGTCGTCCTTGTCAGCGTCGTGGCCGCCGCCGTGGTCGACGTCGTCGACGACCTCGTCTCGCAGGGCGCCGGGTCGCCGTCGGCCGTGGTCGACGGGGTGCTCGCCGCCCTCTGGCTGCCCCTCGTCGTCGCCGTCGTCTGGACGGCCGCGCTGGCCCTCTACCGCAGCCGCGACCTGGCCGTGGTCGGCAGCGGCGTGCTCGAGTACAAGCGGGTCGGCAGCGCCAGCGTCCTCGCGTTCGTCGTGGTGGCCGTCTGGTTCTCGGTCACCGGCCACGTGGGCGGCCAGGAGTACTTCCTCGTCGCGCTGCCCGTCGGCGGCGCCGGGCTCGTCGTCGGCCGCTGGGCCATGCGACGGTGGCTCGAGGCCCAGCGGGGCGCCGGCCACTACCTCTCGCGCGCCGTCGTCGTCGGCAGCCGCGAGGACATCGCCTACGTCGTCGACCGCATCGACGCCACCAGCGGGGCGGTCTACGACGTCGTGGGCGCCGTGCTCACGGACGACGAGCCCGACGCGTCCGGCGTGGTCATCGGCGACCGCGTCGTGCCCGTCGTGGCGGGGCTCGACGACGTGCCGCGGGCCGTCTGGCGGCTCAGCGCGGAGAGCGTCATCGTCGCCGGCGACGCCGGCCGCGGCCGCGACTGGCTGCGCGACCTGGGCTGGTCGCTCGAGGGCCGCGCCACCGAGCTGGTGCTCGCCTCGCGGCTGACCAACGTCGCCGGGCCGCGCATCCACTTCCGCCCCGTCGAGGGCCTGCCCCTGATGCACGTCGAGCTGCCCGAGTTCGACGGGCCGCGCCACGCGATGAAGCGTCTCTCGGACGTCGTCCTGGCCGGCAGCGCCCTGCTGGTGCTGGCACCGCTCCTCCTCGTGCTCGCCGTCGCCGTGCGCGTCGACAGCGCCGGCCCCGTGCTGTTCCGGCAGCGCCGCGTCGGCCGCGACGGCCGCACCTTCGAGATGCTCAAGTTCCGGTCGATGGTCGTCGACGCGGAGCAGCTGCTCGGCGGCCTGGGGACGGCCGACGAGGGCGCCGGACCGCTGTTCAAGATGCGCCACGACCCCCGGGTCACCCGCGTGGGCCGCGTGCTGCGCACGTGGTCGCTCGACGAGCTGCCGCAGCTCTGGAACATCGTGCGCGGCGAGATGAGCGTCGTCGGCCCGCGTCCGCCCCTGCCCCGCGAGGTCGCCGACTACGAGCGCCACGTCCACCGACGGCTGTACATCAAGCCGGGCCTGACCGGGATGTGGCAGATCAACGGCCGCAGCGACCTGAGCTGGGAGGACAGCGTCCGACTCGACCTGTACTACGTCGAGAACTGGTCGCTGACCGCCGACCTCGTCATCATGTGGCGCACCGTCCGGGTGCTGCTCCGTCACGAAGGGGCCTACTGATGCGCCGCCGCACCGCCCTGCTCTCCGGGGCCGGCGTCCTGGTCGTCGCGGCAGCCGCCGTCGTCGTGGGGGTCGTGGTCGCCACGAGCGCGCCCGACGCCGCGGCGACCGCCGGCGGCATCGACGCGCCCGCCTACGTCACCACCGAGACCGGGGCGCCCGTCGTCGAGCGCGACGGCGTCACCGCCCCCGACGACCGCGTCGCGGCCGACCCCGCGCCCTTCGGCGGCACCGTCGACTACGCGGACGGGCTGACCGTCCGCACGGAGGCGGTCGACCAGGGCACCGTCACCTCCACGGGCGCCGGCGTCGTCACCGGGGCCCCGTTCGTCGTCTTCTCGGTGACGGTGCACAACGGCACGGACGCCGACGTCGACCTGACGAGCGTCGTGCCGAGCCTCCGCGCCGGCTCCGACGCGGTCCCGGCCGCGCCGCTCTACGACGACGTCGACGTCGCCGACCTCGACAGCGTCGTCGCCGCGGGCGACGACGTCACGGCCCGCTACGCGTTCGTCGTCCCCGACGACCGCCGCGACGAGGCGACGCTGTACCTCGACCTGGACGGCGTCCACGCGCCGGCCACCTCCACGGGGAGCCTGCCCCGATGACCGCCACCACCCACGGCGGGCGCGGGCCCGCACGCACCGCGCCGCCGGTCGCGCCCCGTCCGCGTCGCCGCGTCCACGTGCTGGGCGCGCTCGGCGGACAGGGCACCCAGGCCCTGCTCGGGCTGGCCGGCCAGATCGTCGCGGCCCGCCTGCTCGCACCGTCCGACTTCGGCGTCTGGGCCGTGCTCTACGGCGTCGTCGTCGTGTTCGCCGCCCTCGCGAGCGGCTTCGTCGGCGACTCGCTCACCGTGCTCGACCGGGGCTCGGCCGACGTGCGACGAGGCCTCTGGGCCTGGGCCGCCGTCTGGTGCCTCGCGGCCCCGGCCGTCGCGGGCGTCGTCATCGGCCTGTCCGGCGTGCTCGAGCCCGTCGAGGCGGTGCTCTTCGCCCTCGCGGCCGGCGCCTTCGCCGCCGAGGAGGTCGCTCGTCGTCTGCTCATGGCGCAGCTGCGCTTCTGGCGCCTCGTCGTCGTCGACCTCTCCGGCCTCGGCGCGCTCCTGGCCGTCGCCGGCGTGCTCGCCGCGGGCGGCACGACCGGGCTGCCCCTCCCGCTCGGCGCCCTCGCGGCCGGCCAGGCCGTCGCGCTCGTCGTCGCCCTCCTCCTGGCCGGGCCGCGTCGCTCGGCGGCGCCCGCCCCGAGCTGGGCCACCGGCCACAGCGGGGTGCGCATCGTGGCCGCCTACGGCTCGCTGCGGGCCGCGCAGGCCGTGGTGCGACCGTCCCTGCTGACGGTCACGCGCCTCCTCGTCGTGCTCTTCGTCGGCACCGCCGCGACCGGCGACCTCGAGGCGGCCCGCGTCTTCGTGGCGCCCGTCCTGCTGCTCGTCGGCGGGCTGTCGACGTACCTGTTCGCGACCTTCGCGGTCGCCCACGCCGTGCCGACCCGGACGCTCGTGCGCCGGGCCGACCGCGCGGTCCTGCGGCTGCTCGTCGGGGCCCTCGCCGTCGGCGCCGTGGCCGTGCTGCTCGCACCGGTCGCGGGCGAGCTCGTGGCCGGGCGGCCCCTCGACACCGTCGCCGTCGCCGCGTGGGCCGCCTACGCCGTGAGCGTCGCCGCCGTCACGCCCTACGGGTCGCTCGCCGCCGTGCGCGGCGGCCAGGGGCGCGTGCTCGCCGTCCGCGTCGCGGACTCGTTCTTCTCGCTCGCCGCGGCCGTGGCCGTGCTCGGCGTCGGCGCCCCGCCGGCCGCGGTCCCGCTCGCGCTCTGCACGGGCAGCGTCCTCGGCGGCCTGCTCGTGCGGCGCGTCGTGCTCAGCCTCGGCGACGCCGTGCCGGCCCGCGACCGGCCGGGCTCGTCCGGCGCCGGGTCGGCGTCGTCGCCCCGCGCCGACGACCTGGACGACGACCAGGACGACGACCGCCTCCTCGACGACCGGTCCTTCGCCCTGGCGAGCCGGCTCCGCCCCGAACACCCCTCGTCCGAACACCCGACCCGAGAGACACGACCATGACCCCCACCCCCCGTCGAACGGCCCGCTCGGCCGTCGGCGTCCTCGCCCTCACGGCCCTCGTGGCCACGGGCCTCGCCTGGGCGCCCTCGGCCGCCTCGGCGGCGACGACGGCTGCCGTCCCCGGCATGACCGTCACCGGTGCCTACACCAGCAGCACCCCGGCCGGCAGCGCCGCCGCCGCGGGCACCGCCACCGTCAGCTCCGACGTCCTGCCGACCCCGCAGATCAACGGCGTGGTCTGGAGCACGGCCGTCGTCGGGAACACCGCCTACGCGGTGGGCGCCTTCACGTCCGCCCGCCCGTCGGGCAGCGCCCGGGGGCAGAACGAGGTCACGCGCAACAACGCGATGGCGTTCGACGTCCGGACCGGCGCGATCCTGCCCTGGAACCCGAACCTCAGCGCCCAGGCCCGGTCGGTCGAGGTGTCGCCGGACAAGGCGACGCTCTACGTGGGCGGCGACTTCTCGACCGTCGGCGGCGTCGCCAAGAGCAAGATCGCCGCGTTCACCGTCTCGACGGGCGCCCTGAAGACCTCGTTCTCGGGGTCCATCTCGGGGTCGGTCTGGGGCATCGCGCCCACCGCCACGACGGTCTACGTCGTCGGCTCGTTCGGCACCGCGAGCTCGAAGGCCCGCGCGAACGCCGCGGCCTTCACCGCCGCGTCGGGCGCCCTGACCGCCTGGAACCCGGGCACCGACAACATCACCCAGGCCGTCGTGGCCGCGCCCGACGACAGCCGCGTCGTCATCGGCGGCCGGTTCCAGACCCTCGGCGGACAGCCGATCGTCGGCATCGGCGCCGTCGACGGCTCGACCGGGGCGATCCAGCCCTTCGAGGCCAAGCCGATCACGCCCCAGCAGGGCACGAACCGCTCCTGGGTCACCGACATGACCCTCGTCGACGGCGTCGTCTACGCGACCGGGAACGGCGAGGGCGGCCACTGGTTCGACGGCCGCTTCGCGACCCGCTTCGACACCGGCGCCCTCGTCTGGCTCGACAACTGCTACGGCGCCAGCTACGGCACCGCGGTCATCGGCGAGGTCGCCTACGCGGTCTCCCACTCGCACGACTGCTCCTCGGTCGGGGCGTTCGCCGAGCAGTCGCCGAGCGTCTGGAAGCGCGCGACCGCCAACACGATCGCCGCGACCGGCACCGACCAGGCCGGGCCCAGCTCGGGCAGCATCTACTCGGGCCAGGCCACGCCGACCCAGCTGCCCTGGTACCCCAGCGTCAACTCCGGGTCGTACACGCGTCAGTTCCAGGGCGGCTGGTCGCTCGGCACGTCGTCGAGCACCGGGAAGTACCTCGTCATGGGCGGCGAGTTCACTCAGGTGAACGGCAAGGCCCAGGAGGGCCTCGCCACCTTCGCCACCCGCGACACGGCGCCGAACAAGGTGGCCCCGCAGTACGCGCCGATGAAGCCCACCGGGCTCTCGCTGGCCTCGGGCACCGTCCGCGTCTCCTTCCCCACCACCTGGGACTACGACGACGGCAGCCTGACCTACCAGCTGTTCCGCGACTCCGGCACGACGCCGATCGCGACGCAGGTGGCGGACTCCCGCTTCTGGCGCCTCCCGACCCTCGGCTTCGTCGACACGGGCGTCGCGCCCGGCAGCAGCCACACGTACCGCGTGTCGGTGACGGACACGGCCGGCAACACGTTCACGGGCTCGCGCTCCGACGCGGTCACCGTGTCGTCGTCGGCCGGCGACCCCTACGAGAAGGCCGTGGCCGCCGACGGCGCCACGAGCCTGTGGACCCTCGGCGAGGCCTCCGGCTCCGCCGTGTACGACCACGTCGGGTTCGCGGACGCCACGGCCACGGACGCCGTGACGCGGGGCCGGTCGGGCCCGGTCAGCACCACCGCGGCGTCGTTCGGCGGCCAGCAGGACTCGACGGTCGCCGCGAACGCGCCGGTCGAGGGTCCGCAGACCTTCACCGTCGAGTCGTGGTTCCGCACGACGAGCACGTCGGGCGGCAAGATCGTCGGCTTCGGCGACCGCCAGACCGGCAACTCGTCGAGCTACGACCGTCACGTCTACATGGACGGCGCGGGACGCGTGACCTTCGGGGTCTACCCCGGCTACACGGCCACCGTGTCGAGCGGCCCCGGCCTCAACGACGGGCAGTGGCACCTCGCCACGGCCAGCCTCGGCTCGGCCGGCATGAGCCTGTCGATCGACGGCGTCAAGGTCGCCGCCCGCGGCGACGTGACGAGCGGCCAGGCCTACTCCGGCTACTGGCGGGTCGGCGGCGACTCCAACGGCGGCTGGCCTAACTCGGGCAGCGACTGGTTCACCGGCGACGTCGCCGACGTCGCGGTCTACCCGACCGCGCTCACGCCCGGCCAGGTCGACGGGCACTGGGTCGCTTCGGGACGCACCTCGAGCGTCCCCGCTCCCCCGACGGACGCCTACGGCAAGGCCGTGACGACCGACCAGCCGTCGCTCTACTGGCGCCTCGACGAGACCGGCACGGGCTCGACCGCCGTCTCGACGACGCCCTCGCCGGACGCGGGCCTGATCACCGGCGGCGTCACCAAGGGCGTCCCCGGCGCCCTCGGCGGCACCGGCACGGCCTTCGGCCTCGACGGCCAGCAGGGCCAGGTCGTGCAGGTGCAGGAGGCCCCGGCCCCCAGCACGTACAGCACCGAGCTCTGGTTCTCGACGACCAGCACCTCCGGCGGCAAGCTGATCGGCTACGGCGACTCCGCCCAGGGGCTGTCGAGCAACTACGACCGCCACGTGTACCTGCAGGACGACGGCCGCATCGTGTTCGGCACCTGGACCGGCCAGGCCAACACGGTCACGACCGACCGCGCCTACAACGACGGCGCCTGGCACCAGGTCGTCGCCACGCAGTCGAGCGCGGGCATGGTGCTCTACGTCGACGGCGTCGCGGTCGGCACGAACCCGCAGGCGGGCGCCCAGGGCTACACGGGTCGCTGGCACGTCGGCGGAGACGTCACGTGGGGCTCGTCGAGCTCCTACGTGGCCGGCTCGATCGACGAGGTCTCTGTCTACCCGACGGCGCTCACCGCGGCCCAGGTCGCGGCGCACCACGACGCCGGCACCGGCGTCGTGACGCCGCCGCCCGCCCCGGCCAACGTCGCCCCGACGGCGTCCGGCTCGGCCACCTCGGCCGACCTGACCGCCAGCTTCGACGGCAGCGCGTCGTCCGACCCCGACGGGACCGTCGCCTCCTGGGCGTGGGACTTCGGGGACGGCTCGACGGGCACCGGCGCGACGGTGCAGCACGCCTACGCCGCGGCGGGCACCTACCAGGCCGTCCTCACCGTGACCGACGACGACGGCGCGACCGCCGGCACCACCGTGCCGGTGACCGTGACCGCCCCCGTGGTCGTGACGCCGCCGGTGGTCACGCCGCCGGCGACCACCGCCTACGCCGCCGACGCCTTCGAGCGCCAGACGACGGGCGGCTGGGGCACGGCGGACGCCGGAGGCGCGTGGACGACCCCGAACGCGGTCTCGTCGTTCTCGACCAGCCAGGGCGCCGGCCAGATCAAGATGGCCGCCGCGGGCTCCGGGCCGCAGATCTACCTCGGCGGCGTGCAGGCCACGGACGCGGTCACCCGCGTCACCGTGGCCCTCGACAAGGTGCCCACCGGCGCCGGCGTGTACGCGTCGGTGATCGGCCGAGGCGTGACGGGCCAGGGCGACTACCGGGCCAAGGTCACGTTCCGCGCCAACGGCGCCGTCGTGGTCGCGCTGTTCCGCCAGGCGGCCGACGGCACGCAGACGGTCCTCGGCACCGAGAGCGTCGTCTCCGGCCTGACGTACGCGCCGGGCCAGAAGATCGCCGTCCTGCTCGAGGTCACCGGCACGTCGCCGACGACCGTCCGGGCGAAGGTCTGGTCCGCGGCGGGCTCCGAGCCCGCCACGTGGACCAAGACCGCGACCGACTCCACGGCCGGGCTCCAGGCGGCAGGGCGGGTGGGCTTCCACTCGTACCTGTCCGGCTCGGCCACCAACTCACCCGTCGTCTCCTCGTGGGACGACCTGACCATCACGAAGGCAGGCGACTGACCCATGACCCTCGACACCACCAGACCGACCGACCGGGGCGCGGGGGCGCCCGGGGCGTCGCCCGCGACCGCGGACGCCGCACCCGGACCCCGGCAGGCCGAGCAGTGGCTGCTCGACGTGGCGGACCTCCCGGAGACGCCCCCGCGTCGCCCCGGGGCCCGTCGCAGCAGGGTGCTCGTCGTGCACTCGTCCGACGAGATGTACGGCTCCGACCGGATCGTCCTCGAGGTCGTCGGCGAGCTCGCCGCCCGCGACGACCTCGACGTGACCGTGTGGCTGCCCACCGACGTGGCCGTCGGCCCCCTCGGGCCGCAGCTCCGTGAGCTCGGCGCCCGCGTCGAGCGCACCGCGCTGCCGATCCTCCGCCGGTCGCACCTCGGCCCGGTCGGCCTCGCGCGGCTCGCCCGCGACGCCGCACGGACCGCGGCGCGGCTCGCGGGCCGGCACTTCGACCTCGTCTACTGCGCCACCAGCGCGTGCCTCGTGGTCGCGCCCCTCGCCCGTCTCGCCGGCGTCCAGCACGTCGTCGGGCACCTGCAGGAGCCGTGGGGCGACACCGACCGCAAGGGGCTCCGTCCCCTCGCCCGGGCCTGCACCGCGCTCGTCGCCGTGTCGCGCTCGGTGCTCGGCAGCTCGGGGCTCGACGGCGACGACCGTGCCGTCGTCGTCCACAACGGCGTCCCGCGCCGGTCGCGCGACCTCGTCGCCGCTCCCGAGCACCGCCTCCCCCACTACCTGATGGCCAGCCGCTGGAACTCGCACAAGGGCCACAGCACCCTGCTGACCGCCTGGAACGCCGCGGGCTGCCCCGGCCAGCTCGTCGTCCTCGGCGGTCCGCCCGCCGTGGGCGCCGGCGTGGACGTGCCCGCCCTCGTGGCGGCGATCGTGTCCCGGCCCGAGACGGTCACCGTCGTCGGCCAGGTCGCCGACGCCACCCCGTACGTGCGCGACGCCGACGCGATCGTGCTGCCCACCGACACGCTCGAGGGCTTCGGGCTCGTCGCGCTCGAGGCCTTCAGCGAGGGCCGTCCGGTCATCGCGAGCCGCAGCGGCGGACCGGAGGAGGTGGTGGCCGACGGCGAGACCGGCTGGCTGTTCGACCGCCAGGACGTCGACGCCCTCGCCGACATCTTCGCCGGCCTCGACGTCGACACGCTCGCGGCCGCGGGACGCCGCGCCCAGGCGACCTACCAGGAGCGCTACACGCCCGAGAAGATGCGGCGGCGCATCGGCGCCGTGGTGTCCCGCGAGCTGCACCGCGAGCACGGCCAGGACCTGGCGGTGGCCTCGTGACCCGGCTGGGGGCCAGGCCCACGCGTCCCGAGCCGGCGACCGCCTCCTCGGCCGCGCCCCGGACGCCCGTGCCGCACGAGTTCCGGGCGGCCCTCTCGGCCCTCGCCTCGGCGCAGAAGTCGTCGAGCGGGGCGCCCGCCTACTCGCGCTACGTGAACCGGCGGCTCGGCCGCTGGGCCGCCGCCGCCGCGCACGTGCTGCGCGCGACGCCGAACCAGGTGACCGCGGTCAGCGCCGCCGCGACGTTCGCGGGCATCGCCGTGCTCGGGACCGTGCCCTCCGGCTGGCTGCCCGCCGTGCTGGTGCCCCTGCTGCTCGTCGTCGGCTACGCGCTCGACTCGGCCGACGGCCAGCTGGCCCGCCTCCGCGGCGGCGGCAGCCCGGCCGGCGAGTGGCTCGACCACGTCATCGACGCCACGAAGATCGCCGTGCTGCACCTCGCGGTCTTCGCGTCGTGGATCCGCGAGCCCGAGGGCAGGGAGGCGGTCCTCGCGCTGCCCCTCGCCTACCAGGTCGTCGCCACGGTCGCCTTCTTCGCCATCGTGCTCACCGAGCAGCTGCGGCGCGCCGAGTCGGTGGCCCAGGGGTCGCCGGTGCTGGTGCGCCGCCAGACGGGCACCCTCTACTCGCTCGCGGTCGTCCCGACCGACTACGGCCTGATGTGCCTCGTCTTCGTGCTGCTCGCGTGGCCCGGGGCGTTCACGGTGGCCTACCTCCTGCTCTTCGCGGCCAACGCCGCGTACCTCCTCCTCGCCCTGCCCAAGTGGTTCCGCGAGCTCCGCACCGACCCGATGAGGACCTCATGACCAGCACCGCCCGCGCCGTCGTCGTCGACGACCGCCTCGACCTCGGGGACTACCTCCGCTTCGTCGCCCAGCACCTCGTGGTCGTCGTCGTGGCCGCCGTCCTCGGCCTCGCCGCCGGGGTGGGGCTGTCCCAGGTGGCCCCTGCCTCGTACACCGCCCAGGCCACCGTGTTCGTCCGGGCCGACGCGCCCGGGTCGAACCTCGACGAGCGCTCGTCGTTCGCGCTCCGCCAGGTCGCGTCGTACGCCCAGCTCGGCACGAGCGCCCAGGTGCTCGGGCCCGTGGCCCAGGCCGAGGGCGTCTCGCTCGCCGACCTGGGCGAGCGCGTCGCCGTCACGAACCCCGTCGACACCGTGGTGCTGCTGGTCTCCGCGACCGACTCCACCGCCACCGGCGCGGCCGACCTCGCCGACACCGTCGCGGGCCGCCTCTCCGACACGGTCGACCAGATCGAGTCGTCCGAGGGCGCCGACGGCCAGACCGTCGCGCTCGACCTGACGGCGCCCGCCCCGGTGCCCACGTCGTCCACCGGCCCGAGCACGGTCGTGCTGGGCCTCCTCGGCCTCCTCGTCGGCCTCGGGGCGGGCGTCGCCCTCGCGATCGTCCTCGCCCGCACCCGCCCGCGCGTCAGCACGGTCGACGACGTGCGCCGAGCGACGGGCCTGCCCGTGGTCGGCCAGCTGCCGACCGTCGTGCGCCGCTCGGACGACCCCGACGGCCGCGGCGCCTCGGCGTCGACCCGGACGGCGCTCCGCGAGACGGTGCAGAACGTCCGCGCCCTCCGCGGCGGCGAGCTCCCCCGCGTGCTGCTCCTGGCCCGCACCGACACGGTCGCCGAGGCGGCGGGAGTCGACGGCGGCCTCGCCCGGGCGGTCGTCGAGCTGGGCTCCACCTGCGCGCTGCTGCAGTCCGACTACGACACGCGCACCGTCTCGCGTCCGTCGACCGTGCCGGTCGACGCGCTGCCCGAGCTGACGGAGGCGGACCTCGCGGGCTACGACCGCGTGCCGGTCCCCGACGTGGTCGAGGCCTCGACCCGCTCGTTCGTGCGCTCCGGCGTCGAGCAGTTCTTCGCCCAGCTGCGCGGCACCTACGACGTGACCGTGGTGCAGTCGGCCTCGGACTCGCAGCCGCTCTCCCTGCGGACGGTCACCTCCGAGTCCGACGAGGTCGTGCTCGTGGTGCGGGCCGGGGCCACGCGCCTCGAGTCGCTCCGCAGCCTCGCCGCCGAGCTGATGAGCCTCGACGTCGAGCCGATCGGCGTCGTCCTGGCCGGCGTCCCCCGCTGGCGCCGCGTGCTGCTGCGCGCGACCTGGCGCGACGAGGACTTCCGCCACGTCGGCCGCACGGGCACCGCCCTCGCCGCCCCCGCCCGCACGACCGCCCCGACGAGCGACCGCGCGTCCGGCGAGCGTGCGACGGGCGAGCGCGTGACGGGCGACCGCCCGACGAGCATCGCCGATCTGGTGCAGGACCCGTTCACGACGACCGCCCCGGTCGTCCCCGCCGAGAAGGCGACGGAGGTGCGTGAGGCGTCCGAGACGGCGTCGCCCGCCGAGGCCCCGGCCGCCGCCCCTGCCCGCAAGCCGCGCGGCAAGGGCCGTGTCCCGCGGCCGAGCCGCCCGGCGCGTCCTGCCCGCGGCACGGACGACGGCGCGGACGACGGCGAGTGACCGTGCCCTCCCCCTCGCGGCCCGCCTCCGCCCCCGTCGTCCTGCCCGCGGCCTCGCCGCGCGCGGCGGCGTGGCGGGGCGCGACCGCGCTCCACGACGACCTGCCGTCCGCGCGACACCTGGTGCGCCCGGCGGTCGTCATGACCGTGCTGGTCGCCTCCGTCGTGCCGTGGCGCACCGGCGTGATCTACGACGGCGGCCTCGACCCCATCGTCGCGGCGAAGGCCGTGCTCGCGGCCGTCGCCCTCGTCCTGGCGCTCACGGGCTCGCCCGCGGGACGCGACGGCCGGCACCTCGCCAACCGGGTCGGACCCGTCGCCGTCGCGTTCCTGCTCGCCTACCTCGGGATCGCGTTCGTCGGCGGCGTCTCCGCCGGGCTGACCTCGTCGACCGCGGTGCTGGTCGTCCGGGTGCTCATGGTCGCGGCGACGATCGTCGCGGTCGTGCACCGCAGCGAGCCGCGCGTCGTGGTGCGGTCGCTGCTGCTCGCCCTGGGCATCGTCGGGGCCGTCTCGGCCCTGTCGGGGCTGCAGGTCTACCTGGCCGGGGGGCGCCTCGCCGGCACCCTGCCCGCCCTGAGCCCGAACGAGATCGCCCTGCTGCTCGGGCTGCCGCTCATCGGGGTCGTCCACCGCCTCCTCGTCGAGAAGGCGACCCCGGCGTCGCTGGCGCTCCTGGCCGTCCTCGTGGCGCTCTTCGTCACGACGGGGTCGCGCGCGGCGTTCCTCGCGGCGCTCGTCGCCGTCGCCGTGGCCGTCGTCGCGGCGCGGCGGGTCCGCCCGTCCGTGGCCGTCGTGGTCGCCCTCGGGGTGCCCGTCGTCGTCGCGGTCCTCGCGACCACCGACCTGCTGAACCGGGTCGTCGAGCGGGGCGGCGACAGCGCGAGCATCGCCACGCTCAACTCGCGCACCATCGCGTGGAACACCGTGCTGCAGGCCGACCCCGCCACCTGGGACCGCTGGATCGGCTCCGGGCTCACCGTCAAGCAGGTGCCCGTCGCCGGCCAGTACTGGGCCGAGCAGGTGCTCGACAGCAGCTGGATCTCCGCGCTCGCGCAGGCGGGCGTCGTCGGCGCCGCCCTGCTGGCCGTCTGGGTCGTGGTCGGCCTCGTGACGGCCGGCCGGGCCAGCCTCCGCGTCGTCGGGTTCGGCGCCGTCCTGCCCGCGTTCGTCTTCATCGTCATCAGGAGCGTCGTCGAGAGCGGGCTGGTCGACTCCAGCAGCGCCTTCGTCGCCTTCTTCACCCTGGTCGTGCTCGCCGAGTCGGCCCCTCGTCCCCGGAGCGTGACCCCGTGACCTCGTCCCCCGAACTCCTCGACCCCGCCACCTCCCGACCGGGAGGCGCGGGCCGCGTCGGCTACGCGGCCGGTGCCTTCGACCTGTTCCACATCGGCCACCTCAACCTGCTGCGGCACGCCCGGCAGCACTGCGACCACCTCATCGCGGGCGTCGTGTCCGACGAGATGCTCGCCCTGACGAAGGGCATCACGCCCGTGGTGCCCCTCGCCGAGCGGCTCGAGATCGTCGACCACATCGACGTCGTCGACACCGCGTACGCCGAGACCGTGCCCGACAAGCTCGACGTCTGGCGTGAGCTGCGCTTCGACGTCTTCTTCAAGGGCGACGACTGGCGCGGCACCGAGAAGGGGCTGCGCCTCGAGCGCGAGTTCGCCGAGGTCGGGGTCGAGGTCGTGTACTTCCCCTACACGATGAGCACGTCGAGCACGGTCCTGCGGAGGGCGCTGCGGGCGCTCTCGGGCGGGGCGCCGGCGCAGGAGGCGGCGACCGCGGACCGAGGTCGCTGACGGGCCGCTCCCCCTCCTCCCCAGCGGGCCCGCTGGTGCCTCCTCCCCGACCTGGTCGACCTGGCCGGGGAGGCGTGCGGCACTGTGGACGACGTCCCGCGGCCCGGCCCGCGGCGACACGATCGACGCATGAAGAACGCCCCTGCCGTCCCCGACGCCGCGCCCCACGACCCCCATGCCCGCCTCTGCTCGACCGACGACCTGCTCGCCCGGGTCAGGCTCCTCGTGCCCGTCGCGGTGCGACGGCAGCTCTGGACGCTGTTCCTCGACGCCGACGACGTGCAGCTGCCGATGGTGGTCCCCCTCGACGGCGTCCCCGAGGTCCCCGACGGGCCGGCGGTGGAACGGTGGGGCGACGCGCTCGACGAGGTCGCCGCCGAGTTCGGCGTCGCCTCGCTGGTCTTCGTGCTCGAGCGTCCCGGGCCCGTCGGCCCGGGCGGCCCCACGGCCTCCGACCGTGACTGGCTGTCGGCCCTGACGGGCCTGGCGGCACCGCGCCGCTACGAGGTGCGGGCCGTGCTCACGTGCGGCACCGACGGGGTGGAACTGCTCACCGGGTCAGGCCCCGCGGGGGTGGTCGACGCCGCGCCGACCTCGGCCTCGGCCTCGACCGCGACCTCGACCGCGACCGCGTCGGCCAGGGAGGACCGCCTCGGCGCGGTGCGCCGGGCTCAGTCCTCGCCGAGGCGCCTGCGCATCTCGGACGCGCTCTCGGTCCGGTGACCCCGTCCCTGGTCGAGGTGCCGCCACCAGGCGGTCTCGGCCAGCTCGGCCGAGGTGTAGACGCCGAGCGACTCCTGCTCGACCGCGTCGAGCGACCAGCGTCGCAGGCGCCAGCCGCTGCCGAACGCCTCGACGACGGCCTCGGCAGGCCCGTCCGGCCCGGAGCGGACGAAGAGTCGGTCGACGGAGGCGCGGTCCAGCATCGTCCGATGCTAGCCGGGCCGCGTGCTGCGCGGCCCGCCCGCCGCGGTCAGCCCCGAGCCCGGGCGCGGTCCAGGGCGAGCGGGAACACCGTCCGCGTGTCCTGGGCGAGCGCCGGGTCGGGCAGGTCCCGCCGAGCGACGACGCGTCCGTCCCACTGGACCCGCCGCAGCAGCACGGGTGCGCGGTCGTCGTCCTGGGCGGCCACGACGTCCCCGACGAGGCGCCCGGTCGAGAACGTGAGCTGGTCCGCGTCCGGGACGGCCACCTCCTGCCCCTCGGCGAGCTCCGAGAACGCGTCCCTCTGGGCGGTCCAGGCCGGGCCGGTCCGGCCCCGGGGCGAGGCCTCGGCGACGGTGACGACGCCGGCCCTCAGCCAGTCGTCGCCCGTCTCCGCGGATCGGGGCCGCACGACCCAGACCCGGTCGGCCGCCGCCAGGGCGTCGTCGTCGCTCGGCGCCTCCGTGCCGGGGTCGGCCCCCGGCCACGTGTAGTCGAGGTCGTCGGGCACGTCGGGGAACCTGCCGCGGTACCACTCCGGCTCCTTCTGCACGAGCTTCGACCGGTGGCTGCGGTGGACGTCGGCGTCGCCGAGCCACAGCGGCAGGTCGGCCTCGACGAGGGCGGCGGCCCGCGCGGCGGCCGCGCCGTCCGCACCGCCCAGGGCGTCGAGCGCCGGGGCGAACTCGAGCACCTGCGGCCGGACCGTGTCGGCGTGACCCTGCGCGATCCACTCGTCCGTGACGGCCAGGGCGTAGGCGGCGAGGGACGTCCGGTGCCCTCGCCACATGGCGATCGCGGGGTGGCTCTGCCACCCGTAGCCGGGCAGCGTCACCGCCCTCAGCACCTGCAGCGCCTCGACGCGCTGCTTGCCGAGGCGGGCCTGGTCGAGCACCTGGGCGCTCTCGGCGAAGTCCGGGTACGGGAGGAACGTCTGCACCCCTGCCAGGCTAGGCGCGTCGGCTAGCCGCGGTTGCCGATGCGCCCCCGGAGCACGTCGATCCGCTTCTGGATCTGGTCGGTGCTCGCCTGCGCCACCGACGGCCCCCCGCTCACCCGGCGGAGCTCGGCGTGGATGACCCCGTGCGGCTCGTTCGACACGCGGGACCAGATCGACACGAGGCGGCTCAGCTCTTGCCGCTGCTCTTTGATGGTCTGGTAGAGCGGCCTGGCCTCGGCCACCGGCGCGGCGACGGTCGGCATGCCGGTCTTGCGCGACCGCGTCGCCTGCTTGGCCTGCCGCTGGCGCAGCAGGTCCCGCACCTGGTCGGGCTCGAGCAGCCCCGGGATGCCGATGAAGTCGAGCTCTTCGAGGCTGCCGATCTCGCCGCCCGTGCCGAACTCGCCGCCGTCGTAGAGCACACGGTCGAACGAGGCCTGCGAGTCGAGCGCCTCGAAGGGCTGCTGCTCGAGCAGGCTGGAGGCCTTCTCCTCGCGGTTGGCCGCCGCCATCATGTCCTCCTCCGGCGCGAAGATGCCGTCGTCGGCGGTCTCCGGCCGGTCGAGGGCGTGGTCGCGCTCGAGCTCGAGCTGCCCCGCGAGGGCCATCAGGCTGGGGACGCTCGGGAGGAAGATCGACGCGGTCTCGCCGCGTCGGCGGGCCCGGACGAAGCGGCCGACCACCTGGGCGAAGAACAACGGCGTCGACGCCGAGGTCGCGTACACGCCCACGGCGAGCCGCGGCACGTCGACGCCCTCGGACACCATGCGGACGGCGACCATCCACCGGCTGTCGCCGTCGGAGAACGCCTGGATCCGGTCGGAGGCGGCCTTCTCGTCCGAGAGGACCACCGTCGGCCGCTCGCCGGTCAGCTTCTGCAGCACGGCCGCGTACTGCCGCGCCGCGGTGTGGTCGGTGGCGATGACGAGGCCGCCGGCGTCGGGGACGCCCCGTCGCACCTCGGTGAGGCGCTTGTCGGCCGCGGAGAGGACGGCGGGGATCCAGTCGCCCTGGGGCGACAGGGCCGTGCGCCAGGCCTGCGCCGTGATGTCCTTCGTGACGGCCTCGCCGAGGCTGGCGCTCATCTCGTCGCCCATGCGCGTGCGCCAGCGCATCTGCCCGGCGTACGCCATGAACAGCACGGGGCGCACCACGCCGTCGGCGAGGGCGCGCCCGTAGCCGTACGAGTAGTCGGCCCGGGACGTGCGGATGCCCTGCTCGTCGGGCTCGTAGGTGACGAACGGGATCGGCGCCGTGTCCGACCGGAACGGCGTCCCGGTCAGCGACAGCCGACGGGCGGCGCGACCGTAGGCCTCGCGGATGCCGTCGCCCCAGCTGAGGGCGTCGCCGCCGTGGTGGACCTCGTCGAGGATCACGAGGGTGCGCCCGGCGGCCGTGAGGTCGGCGTGCACCTGGGGGTTCATCCCGACCTGGGCGTAGGTGACCGCGACGCCGTGGTAGTGGCGGCCGAAGGTCACGTCGGCGTTCTTGAACATCGGGTCGAGCCGCAGGTTGACGCGGTCGGCGGCGTCGGCCCACTGGCGCTTGAGGTGCTCGGTGGGCGCCACGACGACGACGCGGTCGACCTCGCCCCGCGAGAGCAGCTCGGTCGCGAGCCGCAGGGCGAAGGTCGTCTTGCCGGCGCCCGGCGTGGCCGCGGCGAGGAAGTCCTGCGGCAGGGCCGCGAAGTACTGCTCGAGAGCCTCGGCCTGCCAGGCGCGGAGCTTGCTCGCGGTGCCCCAGGCGGCCCGCTCGGGGAACGCCGGGGAGAGGTGCTCGGCGGCCGAGTTGCCGGCCGTCGCGCCGACCTCTCCCAGGTCGAGCTGGTCGTCGGTGCCGGTGCCGTCACCCCCGGCCGGGTCGTGCTCGTTCGCTGTGCTCACTCGACCCGATCTTACTCGCCGGCGGCGGCCGGTCGGTCACGCCCTGGCCGGTCGCGGTCGTGTCGCGACCGACGCCGCTCGTCGGCGCCGCCGCCGCGCAGCAGCGAGGCGGGCGTCGGCGCCGCGGACCCGAAGCGGGCCCGCAGGGCGTCCATGGTCGACTCGGCCTCGCGCCACTCGGCGTCGTCGTCCCAGAGGCCGAGCGAGAGCCCGCCGTCGTCGCCCGCGCCGAGCTGCTCGACCCGGACGCCCACCAGGCGGATGCGCTCGTGCTGCTTGCCCGTCGCCTCGTAGACGGCGCGCACCTCGTCGTAGATGCGTCGGCCGAGGTCGGTGGGGTCGGCCAGGGTGCGCGACCGCGTGATGGTGACGAAGTCGCTCGTGCGGAGCTTGAGCACGACGGTGCGGCCGCTGAGGCCGGCGGCCCGCAGCCGGGCCCCCACCTTGTCGCTGAGCCGCAGCAGCTCGCGTCGGATGACGTCGGGGTCGACCACGTCGGTCGAGAAGGTCATCTCGTGGCCGACGCTCTTCTCCTCGGTCTCGGTGTGGACCCGTCGCGGGTCCCTGGCCCAGGCGAGGTCGTGCAGCTTGGCGCCGGCGGCCGGCCCGACCGCGCGCACGAGGGTGTCGAGCGACGCGGTGGCGACGTCGCCCACGGTGCGCAGGCCGAGCCGCGACAGCACCTCCTCCGTCTTGCCGCCGACGCCCCAGAGGGCGCTGATCGGGCGCGGGTGCAGGAACTCGATGGTCTGCTCGTGCGGCACGACGAGCAGCCCGTCGGGCTTCGAGACGCTCGAGGCGAGCTTGGCGACGAACTTGGTCGAGGCGGCCCCGATGCTGCAGCGCAGGCCGGTCTCGGCGTGCACCCGTCGGCGCAGCTCGGTCGCGATGTGCCACGGCGGACCCATCAGCCTGATCGCGCCCGACACGTCGAGGAACGCCTCGTCGATGCCGAGCCGCTCGACGAGGGGCGTGACGTCGTCGAACATCGACATGACCCTCGACGACCAGTGCCGGTACTTCTCGCCGTGCGGCTCGAGCACGACGGCCTGCGGGCAGCGCCGGAGCGCCAGTGCCATGGGCATCGCCGAGTTGACCCCGAACTTGCGCGCCTCGTAGGTGGCCGCCGTGACCACCGACCGGTCGGAACGGTGACCGATGACGACGGGCTTGCCCACGAGGTCGGGGCGGTCGAGCAGCTCGACCGACGCGAAGAAAGCGTCCATGTCGACGTGCAGGATGGGCGCCGACACGTCGTCGGTGGGGGTCGCGGTGACGAGGCGCCCGCTGCCGTCCTGTTTGCTCACCCGGTGATCCTCACACGGACCGCCGACATCCCCCGCGTCAGCGGTGCTCGTCGAGGGGCCCGAGCAGCCGTGCCGCGATCGTGGCGTGCGCCGAGTCCGTGCTCGACGGGTGGAACCGGGAGGCCAGGACGTCGCGCTGCAGCCGCCCCAGCTCCGACGACGCCCGGAACGAGCCGCCGCCGACGACGCCGACGGCCTGGTCGACGACCGCCCGGGCGGTCTCGGTCACCCGGGTCTTCAGGCCGACGAGCAGGGGCGGCCAGTCCGCCCCGTGGTCGACGAGCCCGTCGACGTCCCGCGCGACCGCGTCGACCTGGGGCTCGATCCCGTCGACCGCCATCCGCGCGTCCGCGACGCGCCAGCGGACCACCGGGTCCTGCGAGAGCAGCGCCCCGGTGCGGAGCGACGACCGTCCCGCCGCCGACTCGACGGCCAGCTCGACGGCCCGCCGTGCGACTCCGCGGTAGACGGCCGCGACCAGCGTCTCGAAGACGGCGAAGACCGCGAACACGAGCAGGTCGCCGCTCGGCCCGACCGGCAGCCGGCGCACGATGCGCGAGGCGGGCACCTCGACCCCGTCGAGGCGCGTGCTGTGGCTCTCCGTCGCCCGCATGCCGATCGTGTCCCAGTCGCCGAGCGTCGACCACCCGGGCTGCTCCCGGTGCACGAAGCCGTGCACCAGCTGCGGCGCCGCCGGGTCGGTGTCGTCCCGGCCGAAGACGCCGAGGCGGGTCCAGACGGGCGAGAGCGACGTCGCGGTCTTGGTGCCGGTGAACCGCCAGCCGCCGTCCCCCGTGGGCTCGGCGCGCGTCGTCGAGTCCTGCAGCACGAGGTCGTTGCCCGGCTCGCTCACGCCGAAGGCGAAGACCTCGCCCGCGGCCGCGTCCGCGAGCACGAGGTCGAGCGACCGGTCGCCGCGCGCCCGCAGCACCGCCGCGCACCCGGTCCAGACGAGGTGCATCCCCACGGCCAGCGCCGTGGCGGGGGCGGCCGTGGCCAGGCGGGACTGCAGGGCCGCGACCTGTTCGAGTCCCAGGCCCGCGCCTGCGTCGTCCTCGGGCACGAACAACGTCAGGTAGCCCCGCTCGCGGAGCTCGGCGAGGTCGTCGTGCGGGAACGAGCCCTCCCGGTCGTGCCCGGCGGCCCGGGCGCGGAACCGCTCGAGGAGGTCGTCCGGCAGCACCGCGTCGGCGCTCCACGAGGAGGCGGGGGCTGGGCGGGCGCCGTCGGTCATGCCCCGAGGGTAGCCACGTCGGTCCTCGGCGGTAACGTGGAGGCCATGACTCAGCTGCACCCCTGGTCGCGGTACGTCGCCATCGGAGACTCGTTCACCGAGGGCATCGGAGACCCCGAGGAGCGCTCGCCCGGCGGCCACCGCGGGTGGGCCGACCGGGTCGCCGAGGTCCTCGGCTCGTCGGCGGACGACTTCGCCTACGCCAACCTCGCGGTGCGCGGCCGCCTGCTCCGCCAGATCATCGACGAGCAGGCCGACGCGGCCCTCGCGCTGCGGCCCGACCTCATCTCGGTGTCGGCCGGCGGCAACGACATCATCCGCCCCGGCACCGACCCCGACGAGGTCGCGGCGGGCTTCGACGGCCTCGTCGAGAAGCTGCGCAGCGACGGGGCCACCGTGGTCGTCTTCACCGGCCCCGACATCGGGCTGACCCCCGTGCTCGGCAGGCTGCGCGGCAAGGTGGCCATCTACAACGAGCACGTGCACGCCATCGCGCTGAAGCACGACGCCGTGGTCGCCGACATGTGGGCGCTCCGCCAGCTCGGCGACTCGCGCATGTGGGCCCCCGACCGGCTGCACTTCAGCCCCCTCGGGCACCACACGATCGCCCGGGCCGTGCTCGGCGCCCTCGCCGTCGAGAACGACCTCGAGCCCTGGCGTCCCGAGCCCCTCGAGCGCCGCCCCTGGCGCCAGGCGCGCGCGGAGGACGTGGGCTGGGCCCGCGAGTACCTCGTGCCCTGGGTGGTGCGTCGCATCCGCCACCAGTCGTCGGGCGACGGCCTGCAGCCGAAGCGCCCCGACGCCGTCACCGTCCTCTACCGCGACGGGCAGTAGCCCGGCCGAGGCCGAGGAGGCGGCGGCCGGCTCGTGCAGGCCGCCCGGCCCCCGGGGTCAGTCGCCCCGGCCCAGGACCTCACGGGGGTGCGTGAGCCGCCACCACGCGCCGGGCTCGGGGATGGCGGCGTCGAGCACGAGCGGCACCTCGACCTCGTCGCCCTCGACGTCGAAGCGCACCGTGCCGACCTCGCTGCCGGCCTCGGCCGGCCCGACCTCGTCCGTCTCGACCGACGAGGTGACCGCCGCGTCGCCCCAGACGAGCACCTCGGCGTCCTCGGCCGCGACCGCCTGGGCCGAGGCGCCCCAGGGCAGGTCGTACCGGGCCCAGACGTCGTCCCGGGTCGCGAGCTGCACGGTGCGGAACTGGCCCGTCACGCTCTGCAGCAGGCGCTGCACGTCCGCGTCGAGGGCGTCGTGGTCGACGCCGCCGAGCACCACGCCGACCACCGTGACCGTCCGCCCGGCGACCGTCTGGTCGGCGGCGAAGAGCAGGCAGGCGCCGGCCTCGACGAGGGTGCCGGTCTTGATGCCCTTGACGCCGTCGAGCCCGAGCAGCTCGTTCGAGTTGTCGATGACGCCGACACCGGGCACGGTCGTCTCGTCGGTGCCGACGATCGCCGCGACGTCGGGATCGACGAGGGCCAGCGCGCCGAGCGCCACGAGGTCGGTGGCGGTGCTCGTGTTGCGGGGCGACAGGCCGGTCGGCTCGACGATGGTCGTCTGGCCGAGCCCGTGCCCGGCGAGCCAGGCGGAGGCCGCGGCCACGAAGGCCTCGTCCGAGCCGAACGCCCAGCGCGCGAGGGTCGTCGCGTAGTTGTTGGCGGACTCGATCAGGGTCACCTCGAGCAGCTCCCGCTCGGTGAGCACGGTGCCCGCCGACATCGGCACGACCTTGCCGTCGACGGCGCGGTACGTGTCGTAGAGCGCGGCGTCCGCCGCGCTGAGGGTGACGGAGGGGCCGTCGCCGCCCGCGAGCGGCTTCGCGTCGAGGACGACCAGGGCCGTGACGACCTTGCTGATGCTGGCGATCGGCCTCGGCTGGGAGTCGCCGCTCGTCGTGAGGCTGTCGTCGAAGCCCAGCGCCTCGACCGCGGTCGCCCCGTACGCCGGGAACGAGAGCGCGGCGTCCGGCTGGGGAGGCGCCTCCCAGGTGGACGCGGAGGCGGCGGCGGGGGCCAGCGGACGAAGGAGCGTGAGGGGCAGGTACGTGCCGACGGCCAGCACCGCCACGACCACCAGCGCGACCGCCGCCCGTCGTCGGCGCAGAACGGCCCGGCGGCGCGCGGCCCGCGCGTCGGGTCCGTCGGTCACGAGCCCGCCCCTCCCCCGGTGCCGGACGCCGTGGGCGGCACCCTCAGCGCCCACAGGGCGACGGCGGAGGCGGCGGCCACGTTGAGGCTGTCGACGCCGTGGAGCATGGGGATCGTCACGACCCGGTCGGAGGCGCGCAGGGCGTCGCGGCTGAGGCCGTCGCCCTCGGTGCCGAGCAGCAGGGCGACGCGCTCGGGCGCCGACGCGGCGTACTCGTCGAGGGGCACCGCGTCGTCGGCCAGGGCCAGGGCCGCGACCTCGAAGCCGGCCTCGCGCAGCAGGTCGGCGCCCGCGGGCCACTCGGGCAGGCGGGTCCAGGGCACCTGCAGCACCGTGCCCATGCTGACGCGGACGCTGCGGCGGTAGAGCGGGTCGGCGCAGCGCGGCGTGACGAGCACGGCGTCGGCGCCGAGCCCGGCCACGGCGCGGAAGATGGCGCCGACATTCGTGTGGTCGACGATGTCCTCGAGCACGACCACCCGTCGCGCCCCGGCCAGGAGCGACTCGACGCTCGGCAGGGCGGGGCGGTGCATGGCCGCGAGGGCGCCCCGGTGCAGGTGGTAGCCCGTCAGGGTCTCGAGCAGGGCAGCGTCGCCGACGAAGATCTCGCCGTCGAGGTGGGCCACGAGCGGCTCGACGTCGGCCAGCCACCGCTCGGTCATCAGCACCGAGCGGGGCACGTGGCCGGCGCGCAGCGCGCGCTCGATCACCTTGCTCGACTCGGCGATGTACAGGCCGCCCTCGGGCTCCGAGACCCGGCGCAGGGCGACGTCGGTCAGGCGCGCGTAGTCCGCGAGGTCGGGGCGGTCGAGGTCGGTGATGCGGGTGATGCGCACGGCACTCCAGGGCAGGACGTCCGGTCGGCGACGACGCGGGAGGGACGAGGTTCGGGACGGGGTCCAGGGTAACGTCCCGCCCGATCGGCCCCCGGGCCGCCGTGCCGCGGCCGACCGGCGCGCCCGACGGATCGTCAGCCCCCGGCCCTAGGCTGACGTCGACCCGTCCCGAAGGAGACCCGATCGTGACCGACCCGGCCACCCCGCCGGCCGCAGCCGGCCCCGCCCAGCCGGCCCGCGCCTCCTCGGCCGGTCGCGGCGACACCGTCGAGGCGGCCGTCGACGTGCTCGGGGGCCGTCGCGTGGCCGTCCTCACCGGCGCCGGCATCAGCACCGACTCGGGCATCCCCGACTACCGCGGCGCGGGCGCCCCGCCCCGCAACCCCATGACGTTCCAGCAGTTCCTCTCGAGCGAGCGGTACCGCAAGCGCTACTGGGCCGGCAGCCACGTGGGCTGGAAGACCTTCAGCGCCTCCGCCCCGAACGCCGGTCACCGGGCGCTCGCCGAGCTCGAGCGGGCGGGCGTCGTCAACGGAGTCGTCACGCAGAACGTCGACGCCCTGCACGAACGTGCGGGGTCGCGTCGCGTCGTCGACCTGCACGGCACCGTCGACCGGGTCGTCTGCCTCACCTGCGGGCAGTCGTTCGCCCGCGACACCGTGGCCGCCCGGCTCGCCGCCGACAACCCGTGGATCGACGAGCCCGAGAGCGTCCGCCTCGCCCCCGACGGCGACGTCGAGGTCGACGACATCGACGCGTTCGTCGTGCCCTCGTGCACGGTCTGCGGCGGCCTGCTCAAGCCGGACGTCGTCTTCTTCGGCGAGTTCGTGCCCGTCGAGCGCTTCGCCGAGGCCCGGTCGCTCGTCGTGGGCGCCGAGGCGCTGCTCGTGGTCGGGTCGTCCCTCGTCGTCAACTCGGGCATCCGGCTGCTCGACCAGGCGACCCGCCGGCGCCTGCCCGTCGTCATCGTCAACCGCGGCGACACGAAGGGCGACTCGCGGGCGGCGGTGAAGATCGACGGCGGCACGTCCGAGACCCTCGGCGCCCTCGTCGAGCACCTCGTGCCCCTGGCGGCGGCCTCGGCGACGGCGGCGACCCTGCGTGCCGCCCCGGAGGCCTCGTGACGCTGCTGTACCTGGTCCGCCACGGCGAGACCGACTGGAACCGCGCCCGCCGCATCCAGGGGGCGACCGACATCCCCCTGAACGACCTCGGGCGGCGTCAGGCCGCCGAGGCCGGCGACCTGCTGGCCCGCCGCGGGGTCGAGCGCGTCCTGGCGAGTCCCCTCTCGCGGGCGGCCGAGACCGGCTCGATCATCGCGCGACGGCTCGGCCTGCCCGCGCCCGAGCTGGTGCCCGCGGTGGCCGAGCGCCGCTACGGCGACGCCGAGGGGCTGACGGGCTCCGAGGTCGAACGGCGCTTCCCCGCGGGGACGCCGGTGCCGGGCCGCGAGGGGCGGCGCGAGCTGCTCGCCCGCGTGCTGCCGGTGCTCGTCGACGTCGGGCGCTCGGCGGGCGAGGGGCCGGTCGTCGTCGCGACGCACGGCGCCGTCATCCGGGCGGTGGTCACGCACGTCGCCGGCGACGACGTCCTGCACCTCGGCGTGCCCATCCGGAACGGGTCGATCCACTCCTTCGACGTCCGCGACGACGCCCTCGTGCTCCGCGAGTTCGACGACCCGATCGAGCTCGAGTCCGAGCAGGCCGGGTCGGCCGCTTTCGACCGACAGAACGCGCTCGAGGGCCGCTCGCGCGACTAGCGGCCGCGCCTCCTCGGCGACCGTCCCGTCGCGAGCAGCAGCTCGAGCAGCACCTCGGCCGATCCTGCCCAGCTGAACTGCGACGCCTGCCGCACGGAGGCCGCGGAGCGCTCTGCCCACTCCCCCTCGAGGCGGCGCACGGCCGCCGCGATCGACGACGGCGACTCGGGGTCGAAGTAGAGCGCGGCGTCGCCGCCGATCTCGCGGAAGATCGGGATGTCGCTCACCACGGCGGGCGTCCCGAGGGCCATGCCCTCGACGAGCGGGATGCCGAACCCCTCGGCGCGGCTGGCGGTCACGACCGCGGTCGCGCCCAGCAGCACGTCGCGGTACTCCTCGTCGGTCGCGCCGTCGTGGAACACGAGCGATCCGACCGGTGCCAGGGCCGACAAGGAGGCGCGCTCCCGCTCCGACACGCGGCTCATCAGGTGCAGGCGGTGGCCGTCGAGCAGGGGCAGCGCCCTGACGAGGGCGGACGCGTTCTTGTACGGCATGAACGAGCCCATGTAGACGAGGTCGCGGCCGTCCGGCGCCGTCCGGGGCGCGGCGGCGACCACCGGGTCCGCCGCGTTCGACACGACGGTGACGGGGCGGCGGGTGAGCCGGTGCCGTGCCATCTCGTCGCGCGTGGTGCGGCTGACGGTGACCACCGCGTCGGCCCGGTCGAGCAGCAGCCTCTGCGGCCACCAGGCCAGGTGGTAGAGGCGCCACAGCAGGCGGAGCGGCAGGGCGAACTCGGGCGGCGGCGTCCGGTTCGTGTAGTAGATCAGGTCGTGCAGGGTCAGCACGAGCCGGTGTCGTCGGCCCCACGAGCCCATCGTCTGCATCGGCGACCACACCACGTCCGGGCGGGCGGCGGCGACCTGCCGGGCCACGAGCGGCTCGAGCGGGCTGGTCGGGTCGCCCACGAGCAGGTGCGGCAGGTCCGGCAGCTTGTCGAGCTGCCGGGGGTCCGAGACGAGCATCGTCAGCTCGACGTCGTCGTCGTCGCGGGTCAGCTCGGCGAGGGCCCCGACCACGCCGGCCGTGAAGCGGCTGATGCCGTCGTGCCGGCCGGTGCGGACGTAGCGGCAGTCGACCGCGATCCTCACGCGACGAACCCCTGGACCGTGGCGGCCGCCTCCTGCGGCTTCTCGTAGTGGACGAGGTGGCCGACCCCCTCGATCACCGTGAGGCGTGCGTCGGCGAACATCCGCTGCAGACGACGCTGCGCCGGCAGCGCCGTGATGTCGTCGCGGTCGGCGGCGATCAGCAGGGTGGGCACGGCGACGCGCGCCGCGTAGCTGCTGACGTCGCTCGACACGGAGGCGCGGAACGCGTCGAGCACCACGCGCCGGTCCGCGAACCGCGAGAAGTACGAGTCGTGCTGGTCGTGGATCCAGCGGCGGAGGGCACGGTCGCCGGTCTTGACCATCGCGAGGCTCGTGAACCGGACCACCGCGCCGTTCTGCAGCACCGACAGGCCGGCCGCCTCGGGCAGGGCCGCGCCCGCCCAGTAGTAGAAGACGGCCAGTCGCGTCACGACGCCGCGCGGCCCCGACAGCGCGGGAGCGGCGATCGGGTTGACGAGCACGAGCCGGGAGGCGCGCAGGCCGTCCGCGAGGGCGGCCGACGCCACGATCGAGCCGAACGAGTGCCCGAGCACGACCACCGACTCGTCGAGCCCGACGGCGGCGGCGAACGCGGTCAGCCAGGCGGCGTAGGCGGCGACGGAGTGCTCGCCCACGAGCGGGCCGGACTCGCCGAAGCCGGGCAGGTCGGGCATGACGACCCGGACGCCGGTCAGGTGGGCGACGACCGGCTCGAGGCCGTGGTGGTCGCCCCGGAACCCGTGCACGGCCAGCACGACCGGGCTGTCGTCGTCGGCTCCCGGCGTGTCGTAGGTCCACCAGTGCGTGTCGCTGCCGGCGACCCGGACGACCTCCTCGCGGACTGCGACGGCCTCGAGGAGGCGGCGGTACGGCGACGGGACGCGGGGCTCTCTGACGATCACGGGCCGAGTCTACGGAGCCGGTCGTGGCGAGGGGCGCGCGCTCGGCCCCGTGCGGTCCTAGAGTTGGCCGGGTGAGCTTCACTGCCCCGATCCAGCAGCCCGGTCTGACCCTCGATCCCGCGTGGCACCGTCGTGCCGTGTTCTACGAGGTGATGGTCCGCTCGTTCGTCGACAGCAACGGAGACGGGGCCGGCGACCTCCAGGGGCTGCTGTCGCGGCTCGACTACCTGCAGTGGCTCGGCGTCGACGCGCTGTGGCTGCCCCCGTTCTTCCAGTCGCCGCTGCGCGACGGCGGGTACGACATCCAGGACTACAAGGCGATCCTGCCCGAGTTCGGCACGCTCGACGAGTTCCGCGACCTCGTGACGAAGTCGCACGAGCGCAACATGCGCATCGTCATCGACATGGTGCTGAACCACACCTCCGACCAGCACGAGTGGTTCCAGCAGTCGCGGGAGGACCCTGAGGGCCCGTACGGCGACTTCTACGTCTGGCGCGACACCGACGAGGAGTACTCGAACATCCGGGTCATCTTCGTCGACACCGAGGAGTCCAACTGGACCTTCGACCCGGTCCGCCGTCAGTTCTTCTTCCACCGCTTCTTCTCGCACCAGCCCGACCTCAACTTCGAGAACCCGGCCGTGCAGGAGGCCGTCTTCGACGTCGTCCGCCACTGGCTCGACCTCGGCGTCGACGGGCTGCGGCTCGACGCCATCCCGTACCTCTTCGAGACCGAGGAGGGCAACGGCGAGGGCGAGCCCGCCACGCACGAGTTCATCAAGCGCCTGCGCCGGATGGTCGACGACGAGTTCCCCGGGCGGGTGCTCATCGCCGAGGCGAACCAGTGGCCCGCCGAGACGGCGGCGTTCTTCGGCACGGAAGACGAGCCCGAGTGCCACATGGCCTTCGACTTCCCGGTCATGCCCCGCATCTTCTACTCGCTCCGGGCGCAGAACGGCTCCGAGCTGAAGCGCATCCTGTCCGAGACCACCGAGGTGCCGCCGGGCGCCGCCTGGGCCGTGTTCCTGCGCAACCACGACGAGCTCACGCTCGAGATGGTCAGCGAGGAGTACCGGCAGGCGATGTACGGCTGGTACGCCTACGACCCGCGCATGCGCTCGAACATCGGCATCCGTCGTCGCCTCGCGCCCCTGCTCGACAACTCCCGCGCCGAGCTCGAGCTCGTGCACGCCCTGCTCTTCGCCCTGCCCGGCAGCCCGTTCCTCTACTACGGCGACGAGATCGGCATGGGCGACAACATCTGGCTGCCGGACCGCGACTCGTCCCGCACGCCGATGCAGTGGACGCCCGACCGCAACGCCGGGTTCTCGACGGCCGACCCGGGCAAGCTGTTCCTGCCCGTCGTGCAGTCGCTCGTCTACAACTACAACCTCGTCAACGTCGAGAGCCAGCTGGCCCAGTCGCGCTCGCTGCTGCACTGGGTGCGCAACGTCATCCACGTCCGCAAGGCCCACCCGGTCTTCGGCCTCGGCACGCTCGAGGTCGTCGAGACCGACCAGGAGTCGGTGCTCGCGTTCCTGAGGTCGTACGAGGGCGAGGGCACCCAGTTCGGCGCCTCGGCCGAGGACGTCCTCTGCGTGTTCTCGTTCGCCCACAACCCGTCCTCGGTGACCATCTCGGCGCCGCACCTCGCCGGGCGCACGCTCTTCGACCTCTTCGGCGGTGCCCAGTTCCCGTCGTTCGACGCCGAGGGCAAGGTCACGATCACGCTCGGCACGCAGCAGTTCTTCTGGCTCCACGTCGGCGACGTGCCCGTGGAGCAGCCCGCGGCTGTCGGCGGCGCCTCCTAGGCTCGGGGGCGTGAGCCAGATCGACCGCACCGACGCCGTTCCCCTCGTCCCCTCGTCCGAGGGCGCCGACGAGGGCACGGCCGGCGGTGCCGACGCCGCGGTGCCGGCGGGCGACGTCCCCGCGGCCTGGTGGAAGGCACTGGGCGTCTTCGACCTCGAGACCACGGGCATCGACGTCGAGACGGCCCGGATCGTCACGGCCCACGTGGGCCTGATCGACGCGACCGGCGCCAGCATCGCTCACGGCGAGTGGCTGGCCGACCCGGGCGTCGAGATCCCCGAGCAGGCCAGCGCCGTGCACGGCATCTCCACCGAGCGGGCCCGGGCCGAGGGGCGACCCGCGGCCGAGGTCGTCGCCGAGATCGTGGCGGCTCTGCGGGCCGTCTTCGCGCGCGGCGTGCCCCTCGTGGTCTACAACGCCCCCTACGACCTCACCCTGCTCGACCGCGAGGCGCGGCGCCACGGCATCGAGCCGCTCGGCGACGTCGGCGAGATCGGCTGCGTCATCGACCCGCTGGTGATCGACAAGGCCGTCGACCGCTTCCGCAAGGGCAAGCGCACCCTCGAGGCCGCCGCCTCCGTCTACGGCGTCGTCCTCGACGACGCGCACGACGCGGGGGCCGACGCCGTGGCGGCGGGGCGGGTGGCCCAGGCCATGGCCCGGCGCTATCCCGAGCAGCTCGACGTGCCGACCACCGACCTGCACGACCTGCAGATCGGCTGGTGCTCGACCCAGGCCGCGTCGTTCCAGGAGTACATGCGCCGCAAGGACCCGACGTTCACGACGTCGGGCGAATGGCCCCACCGCTCGCTGCCCGGGGCCTGATCCGGCGACTGCCCGTTCCGGCGGTCGCCGAGACGCAGAAGAGGCGGCCCACCGTGGTGGACCGCCTCTGTCGACGTCGGGGCCGGAGCCCCTGCACGCCCTGGCCCTCTGGGGGCTCTGGCCTACTTGCCGAAGTTCTTGTAGCGCGAGTTGAACTTCTCGACGCGACCGGCCGAGTCGAGGATGCGCTGCTTGCCCGTGTAGAACGGGTGCGACTCGGACGAGATCTCGACGTCGATGACCGGGTAGGTCTCACCGTCGAGCTCGATGGTCTTGTCGCTCGTCGTCGTGGAGCGCGTGAGGAACGTGGCGCCCGATGCGAGGTCGCGGAAGACGATCTGCTTGTACTCGGGGTGGATGTCGGTCTTCATGATCGTCCTAGGTCTAGCGGTGGATGGTGGTGTGAAGTTCGGGAGGCAGGTCGCACGAGTGCGCCGGGCCAGCTGTCAACGATACCAGACCACGGGGCCGGATCGAAGGAGGCGAGGGGTCAGCGAGCCGACCGTGCCGTGTAGCGGCCGTCCTCGGCCGTGACCTCGAGCTCGACGCCGAACGTGGCGCCGAGGGTCTCGGCCGTGACCACCTCGTCGATCGGCCCGGAGGCGACGACGCGGCCGCGGTCGAGGAGCAGCGCGTGGGTGAAGCCCCGCGGGATCTCCTCGACGTGGTGGGTGACCATGACGATGGCGGGCGCGCCGTCCGACTGCGCGTACCCGGACAGCATGCGGAGCAGTTCTTCGCGGGCGCCGAGGTCGAGGCTGGCGGCGGGCTCGTCGAGCAGCAGCAGCTCGGGGTCGGTCATGACCGCGCGGGCGATCTGGACGCGCTTCTGCTCGCCGTCGCTGAGCTCGCCGAAGGTGCGCTCCGACAGGTGGTCGAGGCTCCACTCGTCGAGCACCCGGTGGGCCCGGCGAACGTCGACCGTCTCGTACTCCTCGTTCCAGCGGCCCGTGACGGAGTACGCGGCGGTGAGGACGACGTCGACGACCTTCTCCTTCGCGGGGATGCGTCGAGCGATGGTGGTCGAGGCGAACCCGATGCGCGGCCGCAGGTCGAAGAGGTCGACCTGGCCCAGGTCGCCGCCGAGCACCTCTGCGCGGCCGGAGCTCGGGTGGGTCTGGGCGGCGGCCACCTGCAGCAGCGACGACTTGCCCGCGCCGTTCGGGCCGAGGACGACCCAGCGCTCGTCCGAGTCGACGGCCCAGCTCAGCGAGTCGACGACGGGGACGCCGCCGCGGACGAGGGAGACATCGGTCAGCTGCAGGACGGTAGGCATGGTCGACAGCCTAGCGACGCAGGGTCTCGTAGACCTGGAGGGTGCGGCCCGCGATCCGCGACCAGGAGAACTCGCTCTCCGCGCGCATCCGCCCTGCCCGGCCCATGAGCCGGGCGAGCGCGGGGTCGGACACGACCTCGGTCAGCGTCCGGGCCAGGTCGGCGACGAACTTCTCGGGGTCGAGGGGCGTGCCGGTGCCGTCCTGCGCCTGCTCGAGGGGGACGATGCGGCCGGTGAGGCCGTCGGCCACGACCTCGGGGATGCCGCCCGTGTCGGAGCCGACGACGGGGACGCCGCAGGCCATCGCCTCGAGGTTGACGATGCCGAGGGGCTCGTACACGGACGGGCAGACGAAGGTCGTGGCGGCGCTGAGCACCGCGCTGAGCTCGTGACGGGGCAGGACGCGCTCGATCCAGACCACGCCGGTCCGCTCCTCCTGCAGCTCGCGGACGAGGCCGCTCACCTCGGCCATGATCTCCGGGGTGTCGGGAGCGCCGGCACAGAGCACGAGCTGCACGTCGGCGGGCAGCAGCTTCGCGGCGCGGAGCAGGTAGGGCAGGCCCTTCTGGCGGGTGATGCGGCCGACGAACACGACCGAGGGGCGATCGGGGTCGATGCCGAGCCCGCGCACGACCTCGGCGTCGTCGACGCGCTGCCAGGCCTCGAGGTCGATGCCGTTGTAGACGACGCTGACCTTCTGCTCGTCGATGCCCGGGTACGACCGCAGGATGTCGCGGCGCATGCCCTCGCTGACGGCGATGACGGCGTCCGCGGTCTCGTAGGCCTGTCGCTCGATCCAGCTCGAGACGCGGTAGCCGCCGCCGAGCTGCTCGGCCTTCCACGGGCGCAGGGGCTCGAGGCTGTGGGCGGTGAGCACGTGGGGGACGTCGTGCAGCATCTGGGCGAGCTGCCCCGCGGCGTTGGCGTACCAGGTGTGGCTGTGCACGATGTCGGCGCCCGCGACGTCCTGCGCGATGCGCACGTCGGTGCCGAGGGTGCGCAGGGCGCCGTTCGCGGCCGACAGCTCGGCCAGGTCGGGGTAGCCCGTCGTGTCGGGCTCGGGGTCGACGTCGCCGAAGGCACGGACCTGCACCTCGATCGACTGCCTCAGCGCCTTCGCGAGCTCGACGACGTGGACGCCGGCGCCTCCGTAGACGTTCGGCGGATATTCCTTGGTGATGACATCGACTCGCACGAGCATCACCGTAGTCGTGCGGCTCGGAAACGTGCCATTCTGGCCGCATGGCATCAAAGAAGATCTTCGGCATCGTCCTGGCGGGGGGCGAGGGCAAGCGCCTCATGCCGCTCACCGCCGACCGGGCCAAGCCCGCGGTCCCCTTCGGCGGCAACTACCGCCTCATCGACTTCGCGCTCTCGAACCTCATCAACTCGGGTCTGCGCCAGATCGTCGTGCTGACGCAGTACAAGTCGCACAGCCTCGACCGCCACGTCTCGCAGACCTGGTCGATCGAGGGGCTCCTGGGCGCGTACGTGGCCTCGGTGCCGGCCCAGCAGCGCCTCGGCAAGCGCTGGTTCGCCGGCAGCGCCGACGCCATCCTGCAGAGCCTCAACCTGCTCCGCGACGAGAAGCCCGACATCGTCGTCGTGGTGGGGGCGGGCCCCGACGACCCCC
>Ga0265780_10001516_pt1 | contig 32621 bp, 26 predicted proteins | sample P1T30metagenome_FD_192432 | JGI IMG/M metagenome (GOLD analysis project Ga0265780, IMG submission 192432) | Plant litter microbial communities from East Loma Ridge, Irvine, California - P1 T30 | ecosystem: Environmental > Terrestrial > Plant litter > Unclassified | place: USA: California... | reverse complement strand
CAATGAAGATCGAGCGCGAGCGCGCCTTCTTGGTGGCGGCGTCGTACGGGATACGCACGGCGTCCAGGTCGAAATAATAATCCTTGCGCTTCACGAAGAAGCCGATCGTGTCGTGCACCGAACTGAAACTGCGGGTGCTGCCGCCCATCGAGGGCACGCGGCGGTCCCAGATGATCTCGTTCATCATCGTCATGCGCTTCTTCAGCATCACGAAGATCTCCGGAGCGTAGCGCCAGGTGAGGAAAATGTACAGGCTGCCGTTGTCTTTCAGCTTGGGCAGCACGGCGTCGATCCAGCGCTCGGTCCAGTCGAGGTAATCCTCGACGCTCTGGCGGTCCGAGGCGTTGCCGTAATCCTTGCCGAGATTGTACGGCGGGTCGGTCAGGACCAGGTCGATGGAAGCGTCGGGGATGCGCGCCAGTCCGGCCAGCGCATCCTCGCAAAAGACCTGGTCGAGCCAGGCGCTCATGACGTCGGCTTGAGTCGCAGCTCCGCGCTGCGCGCATGCGCCTGCAGGCCTTCGCCATAGGCCAGTTCGGCCGCAATCTTGCCCAGGGTCTGCGCGCCGGCTTCGGACACGAACAGCACCGAGGAACGCTTCTGGAAGTCGTACACGCCCAGCGGCGAGGAGAAACGCGCGGTGCGCGAGGTCGGCAGCACGTGGTTCGGGCCGCAGCAGTAGTCGCCCAGCGATTCGGACGAGAAGCGGCCCAGGAACATCGCGCCGGCGTGGCGGATCCGGTCGGCCCACTGCTGCGGTTCCTCGGCCGAGATCTCCAGGTGCTCGGCGGCGATGGCGTTGGCGATCGCGCAGGCTTCTTCCATGTCGCGCACCTTGATGAGGGCGCCGCGGTCGGTCATCGAGGTGGTGATGGTGTCCTTGCGCGGCATCGTCGGCAGCAGCTTGTGGATCGACTCCTCCACGCGGGCGATGTAGTCGGCGTCGGGGCACAGCATGATCGCCTGGGCCAGTTCGTCGTGCTCGGCCTGCGAGAACAGGTCCATCGCGACCCAGTCCGGATCGGTCGTGCCGTCGCACAGCACCAGGATCTCGGACGGGCCGGCGATCATGTCGATGCCGACGGTGCCGAACACGCGGCGCTTGGCGGCGGCCACGTAGGCGTTGCCGGGGCCGACGATCTTGTCGACCGCCGGAATCGTCTCGGTGCCGTAGGCCAGCGCGCCGACGGCCTGCGCGCCGCCGATGGTGATCACGCGGGTCACGCCGGCGATGGCCGCTGCGGCCAGCACCATGCGGTTCTTGACGCCGTCCGGGGTCGGCACCACCATCACGATGTCCTTCACGCCGGCCACCTGGGCCGGAATCGCGTTCATCAGTACCGACGAGGGATACGCGGCCTTGCCGCCCGGGACATAGATGCCGACGCGGTCCAGCGGCGTCACGCGCTGGCCCAGCACCGTGCCGTCCGGCTCGGTGTAGCTGAAACCGTTCAGTTCCTGCTTCTGGCGCTCGTGGAACACGCGGATGCGTTCGGCGGCCACCACCAGCGCGGCGCGCTGGCCGTCCGGCAGCGAAGCCAGGGCTTCCTGCAGCTCGTCCTGGCGGATGTCGAAGGCGGCCATGCTGGCGGCGCCGCCGGGAATCCGGTCGAACTTGTTGGTGTATTCCAGCACGGCGGCGTCGCCGCGCGCCTTGACGTCGGCGAGGATCCTGGCGACGGCGGACTCGATGGCGTCGTCGGTGCCGGCCTCGAAGGCCAGCAGGGTCGTGAGCTGCTGCTGGAAGCCGGCTACGGAGGAATCGAGCTTGCGGATGGCGATCGGGTTCATGCGGCTTGACCTTGCAGCTTGGAGGCCGCTTCGAAGGCCTCGATGATGGGTTGCAGGCGCTCGCGCTTGAGCTTGAGCGCGGCCTGGTTGACCACCAGGCGCGAGGAAATCTCCATGATCTTCTCGACTTCGACCAGGTTGTTGGCGCGCAGCGTGCCGCCGGTCGAGACCACGTCGACGATGGCGTCGGACAGGCCCACCAGCGGCGCCAGCTCCATCGAGCCGTACAGCTTGATCAGGTCGACGTGCACGCCCTTCTTGGCGAAGTGCTCGCGCGCGGTATGCACGAACTTGGTGGCCACGCGCAGGCGCGCCCCCTGGTGTACGGCGTTCTGGTAATCGAAACCGGCGTTCACCGCCACCGACATGCGGCAGCAGGCGATCTTCAGGTCGACCGGCTGGTACAGGCCTTCGCCGCCATGCTCGAGCAGCACGTCCTTGCCGGCCACGCCGAAGTCGGCGGCGCCATGCTGGACATAGGTCGGCACGTCGCTGGCGCGCACGATCAGGACGCGCACGCCCGGATCGTTGGTCGCGAGGATCAGCTTGCGCGAGGTTTCCGGGTTTTCCAGCACCTCGATGCCGGCCGCGGACAGCAGCGGCAGGGTGTCTTCGAAGATGCGGCCCTTGGACAGGGCGAGGATCAGCTGGGGGCTGTCGGTGGTGTTCATATGACTGCGTTCGGTGTTGGCGGCCGCGCTTCCACCGTCGCCCCTGCGAAGGCGGGGGCCCAAGTTCGTTGCGTGTCGACTGCGCCGGCAAATTGGGTCCCTGCCTGCGCAGGGACGACGTTGTTTTACGGTAGCGGTTTGCTGATAGTAGCGTTATTTGATGCGGACGATATCCGCCCCCACCGCCGACAGCTTCGCCTCCATGCGGTCATAGCCGCGATCGAGGTGGTAGATGCGGTCGACGATGGTCGTGCCTTCGGCCGCAAGGCCGGCGATCACCAGCGAGGCCGAGGCGCGCAGGTCGGTCGCCATGACCGGTGCGCCGACCAGGCGCCCGATGCCTTCGATGAAGGCGGTGTTGCCCTCGGTCGAGATCTGGGCGCCCAGGCGGTTCAGCTCCTGCACGTGCATGAAGCGGTTCTCGAAGATGGTCTCGGTCACGCGGCTCGCACCGCCGGCGATGGTGTCAACCACCATGAACTGCGCCTGCATGTCGGTCGGGAAGCCCGGATACTCGGCGGTGCGGAACGATACCGGCTGCGGGCGGCCATCCATGCGTGCGCGGATCGTGTCGCCTTCGATGGCCAGCTGCAGGCCCATCTCGCGCAGCTTGTCGAGCGCGACGTCGAAGATATCGGTGCGGGTGCGGGTAATGCGGATGTCGCCGCCGGTGGCCGCCACCGCGCACAGGAAAGTCGCGGCTTCGATGCGGTCGGAGATCACGGCGTGCCTGGTGCCGTGCAGGCTGTCGACGCCCTGGATCACCAGGCGGTCGCTGCCGACGCCCTCGATCTTTGCGCCCATCGCCACCAGCATATTGGCCAGGTCGACCACTTCCGGTTCGCGCGCGGCGTTTTCCAGGATGGTCTCGCCCTCGGCCAGGGTCGCCGCCATCAGCAGGTTTTCGGTGCCGGTGACGGTGATCATGTCGGTGCGGATGCGCGCGCCTTTCAGCTTGGCGCATTTGGCGTGGATGTAGCCGCCCTCGATGACGATGTCCGCGCCCATCGCGCGCAAGCCCTTGATGTGCTGGTCGACCGGACGCGAGCCGATCGCGCAGCCGCCCGGCAGCGACACCTTGGCTTCGCCGAAGCGCGCCAGCAGGGGCCCCAGCACCAGGATCGAGGCGCGCATGGTCTTGACCAGCTCGTAGGGGGCGACCAGGCTGTCGATGTGCGCGCCGTTCAGGGTGACGTTCTCGTCGTCGTGGGTGACTTTCAGGCCGGTCTGCTCGAGCAGGCGCAGCATGGTGCGCACGTCGTGCAGGCGCGGCACGTTCGTCAGTTCGAGGTCGCCGCTCGTCAGCAAGCCGGCGCACAGGATCGGCAGCGCCGCGTTCTTGGCGCCCGAGATGGGAATGTCGCCGTTCAGGCGATTGCCGCCGACGATCTGGAGCTTGTCCATGCTGGTCCTTATGCCTGGAATTCTTCGGGAGTGAGGGTCTTCATCGACAGCGCGTGGATTTCCTCGCGCATGCGCTCGCCCAGCGCCGCGTAGACGACCTGGTGGCGCTGGATGCGGCTCTTGCCGGCGAAGACCGGGGACACGATGACGGCGGTGAAATGCTGGCCGTCGCCCTCCACTTCCAGGTGGGTGCACTCCAGGCCGTTCTTGATGTAGCCGTGGATGAGTTCAGGTGTGGTAGCCACTTTACAATCCTAAAATGAAATCAGTGACGCAGTTTATAACCGCGACTAAGCATATTGATGGCGACGGCCGCCAGGACCACGAAGAACGCGGCGACGATGGCCAGGCTGGTCCAGGGAGAAACGTCGGACTGGCCGAAGAAACCGTAGCGGAACCCGTCAATCATATAAAAGAACGGGTTGAAATGCGAGACTGCGAGCCAGAATGGGGGGAGTTTCTGGATCGAATAGAACACGCCGGCCAAAAACGTTGCAGGCATGATCAAAAAGTTCTGGAAAGCGGCCAGCTGGTCGAATTTTTCGGCCCAGATGCCGGCGATCACGCCCATCGTGCCCAGCACCGCGGCGCCCAGCAGCGCGAACACGACGATCCACAGCGGCGCGGCGAAGCTCAGGTGGGCGAACCAGGCGGTGATCACGAACACCCCGGCGCCCACGGCCAGGCCGCGCACCACCGAGGCCGACACATAGGCCGACAGGATTTCCCAGTGCGACAGCGGCGGCAGCAGGATGAACACCAGGTTGCCGGTGATCTTGGACTGGATCAGCGACGACGAAGAGTTGGCGAAGGCGTTCTGCAGCACGCTCATCATGACCAGGCCCGGGATCAGGAAGGACGTGTAGTTCACGCCTTCGAGCATCTGCACTTTCCCTTCGAGCACGTGGCCGAAGATCAGCAGATAGAGCATCGAGGTGACGACCGGCGCCGCCACGGTCTGGGTGGCGACCTTCCAGAAGCGCAGGATCTCTTTGTAGAACAGCGTGCGGAAACCGACGGAGAACAGGTTCATCGCGCGACCTCCCCGTCCATGATCTGGATGAAGATGTCTTCCAGGTCGGCCTGCTGCAGCTGCATCTCGTCGATCTCGGCGCCGCCCGCGCGCAGGCGCGCCAGGATGCCCTCGACTTCCGCATATTCGTTCACGCGCAGCACGTACTTGTTGCCGCCGTTGTTCTGTCCTTCGTCGTGCTCGTCGTGCGCCACCAGGTGGCGCAGTTCGGCGGGCAGCACGCCGTGCTTCAGGTGTACCACCAGCGAGGAGCCGGACACGCGCCGCAGCAGCTGCGACATGGTGTCGAGCGCCACCACGTTGCCGGTCTTGAGCATGGCCACGCGCTGGCACATGGCCTGCGCTTCTTCGAGGTAGTGGGTAGTCAGGACCACGGTATGGCCTTCGCGGTTCAGGCGCGAGATGAATTTCCAGAGGGTCTGGCGCAGTTCGACGTCGACGCCGGCGGTCGGCTCGTCGAGCACGATCACGGGCGGCTTGTGCACCAGGGCTTGCGCCACCAGCACGCGCCGCTTCATGCCGCCGGACAGGGCGCGCATGTTCACGTCCGCCTTGGGCGTCAGGTCGAGGTGCTCCATGACCTCGTCGATCCACTTGTCGTTGTTCTTCAGGCCGAAGTAGCCGGACTGCAGGCGCAGCGTCTCGCGCACCGTGAAGAAGGGATCGAACACCAGTTCCTGCGGCACCACGCCGAGCCGCATGCGCGCCTGGCGCTGGTCGGTGACGACGTCGTGGCCGTGGATGCGGATGCTGCCCACGTCGGGCCGGATCAGGCCCGCGATGGTGGAGATCAGGGTGGTCTTGCCGGCGCCGTTCGGGCCGAGCAGGCCGAAGAACTCGCCTTGCTCGATGTTCAGGGACACGCCCTTCAGGGCCTTGAAACCCTTGTAGCTCTTTTCGACGCTATCGATCTGTATGGCTGGTGTCATGCGTTGGATGGCCCGGGTGTGCGAACCGTGCAGGGAAACGAACCATTATAGAAGAATTCCGCATCCGGAGAATCCGGGAGGGGTGATTTGCATGCGATGGTGGGCGCGGGACGCCCACCATGTCCGCGATTACGCGCGGCCCAGCAATTCCTCGACGCCGTACAGCTTCGCCAGGGCATCCACATTGGCCGGCACGTTGATGAACTTCACGACGCGCCCCTGGCTGCGGGCGCGGCGCTGCCAGGCCAGCATCAGCGACAGGGCCGAGGAGTCGGCGGCGCGCACGCCGCCCAGGTCGAAGACGGTCTCGCCCGCCGTCAGCGCGGCGCAGCCCTGCACCAGCGCCGCCTCGGCGTTCTGGAAGGTCAGGGCATCGAGCGAGAGCATGGAGCTGGCTTCGGCCATGATTACTTCTGCGGCGCGGCCAGCGGCTTGCTCGCCAGTTGCTGGTTGCGCTCGCGCAGCTTCTTGATCAGGCCGTCGATGCCGGTCTTGCCGATCTCCGAGCTGAAGGTGCTCTGGTAGGTCTGCACCAGCCAGGCGCCGAGCACGTTCAGGTCATAGATCTTCCAGCCCTGCGCGCCCTTGGACAGGCGATAGTTCAGGGTGATCGGCTCGCCGCGGGTCAGGTTGACCTGGGAACGCACTTCGACGTCGGTATCGGCCGGGTCGGCGCGGAAGGGCTTGAACTCGACGGTCTCGTTCTTGATCTGCGACAGCGCGCCCGAGTAGGTGTACACCAGCAGGGTGCGGAACTCTTCCGACAGCTGCTTCTGCTGTTCCGGGCTGGCCTGGCGCCAGTAGCGGCCGGCGGCCTGCGCGGTCATCTTCTGGGCGTCGACGTAGGGCAGGATCTTGCTGTTGACCAGGTCGATGATCTTCTGGCGGTTGCCGCCCTGGATATCCTTGTCCGACTTGACGGCGTTGATGACGTCGTTGCTGACGCGCTTGACCAGCACGTCCGGCGCTTCCTGGGCGATCGCGGCCGGGGCCAGCGCGCTGGCGGACACCGCCACGGCGGCGGTCATGATCAGTTGTGCGATAGGTTTCATGTCACTTCCTTGTCTGGGCGGGCGGGGCCGGCAATCCGGTCCCGCCCGGTATGTTTATTTCGTCGCCGGCGCGGGCGAAGCAGGCGCCGGGACCGGCGGATTGTTCGGCGGCGATGCCGCGTCCTGGGCCGCGTCGGCAGGCGCTTCGGCGCCGTCGTCCGGCGAAACCGGCTTCTTCACGCCCAGCTTTTCCTGCACCTTCTCGATCCGATCATGAACCTTTTCGGCGCGTTCCTGCGCCCTGTCGGTATCGAGCACGCGGCTTTCGCGGCGCTGCAGGTAGCCGTCGCGGATGAATTCGTAACGGTCGAGCGCGGCGTCTTCCAGCAGGTTCGACGCCTCGAGCACGGTGGCGCGCTGGTCGACTGCGCGCAGGGCCACGCCGCTATTACGCCACGAAACGTCGTTCACGTGGGTCCATGGATCTCCCCACCAGTCGCCGGGCAGGGCCGCGGTGTCGCGCAGGGTCGACGGGCCCAGCAGCGGCAGCATCACGTACGGGCCGCTCGGCACGCCCCAGAAGCCCAGGGTCTGGCCCAGGTCTTCGTTGTGCTTGCGCAGGCCGGCCGGCGTGGCGATGTCGAGCACGCCGGCCAGGCCGAAGGTCGAGTTCACCGCGAAGCGGGTCAGGTCGGAAAAGCCGTCCTGGCCCTTGAACTGGGCGAAGTTGTTCGCCGAGCTCCACAGGTCCGACAGGTTGCCGAAGAAGTTGTTCACGCCCGTCTGCACGAAGCTCGGGGTGGCCTTCTTGTAGACGGTGGCGGCAGGCTTGAGCACGGTGCGGTCGACCGCGTCGTTGAAGCTGAAGGTGGCGCGGTTGAACTTCTCCAACGGGTCTTGCGGATTCGTGGTAGCGCAACCGCTCAGCAGCAGTGCGGCGCCGACGGCAATGGCCAAGCCGCGAGTGCGGGAGGAACCAGATGCGTTACGGAATGTCATTTATCAGCGTCCTTTCCATCGGCTGCTTTGCTATAAATAAATTGATTAATCAAGTCTTCGAGTACGGCGGCCGACTGGGTGCGGGTGATGCGATCGCCCTCCACCAGATTATTGCTGTCGCCGCCGGCTTCGATGCCGATGTACTGCTCGCCCAACAGGCCCGAGGTCAGGATCTTCAGGGAGCTATCCTTCGGAAACTGGTGGTTCGGTTCCAGATCGAGGCGCACCACGGCCTGGAAGGTCTTGTCGTCGAAGGAGATGGCGCCAACCCGGCCGACCACCACGCCCGCGCTCTTGACCGGCGACTGCGGCTTGAGTCCGCCGATGTTGTCGAACTTGCCGGTAATCGCATAGGTCTTGCTGAACGAAATCGTGCTCATGTTACCGGCTTTCAGTGCCAGGAATAGGAGCGCCACCGCACCCAACAGGACAAACAGTCCGACCCAGACGTCAATTGATTTGCGATGCATAAGTTTTCCTAATATATAACGCCGTCAATACGGTCTATCTTCTGAATTATTTATTGAACATCAACGCGGTCATGATGAAGTCCAGGCCCAGCACCATCAGCGAAGCCACCACCACGGTACGGGTGGTCGCGCGCGACACGCCTTCCGGAGTCGGCTTGGCTTCATAGCCCTGGAACAGGGCGGTGAAGGTGACGGCGATGCCGAACACCGCGCTCTTGAGCACGCCGTTCAGCACGTCGCGGCGCACGTCGATGTTTGCCTGCATCTGCGACCAGAACGCGCCTTCGTCCACACCGATCAATTGCACACCAACGATGTAGCCGCCAATCACGCCGATCGCCGAGAACACGGTGGCCAGCACCGGCATGGCGATCAGGCCGGCCCAGAAACGCGGCGCCAGCACGCGCTGGATCGGGTTCACGGCCATCATTTCCATGGCGGTGAGCTGCTCGCCCGCCTTCATGAGGCCGATTTCCGCGGTCAGCGAGGTACCGGCGCGGCCGGCGAACAGCAGCGCCGTGACCACCGGACCGAGCTCGCGCAGCAGCGACAGCGCCACCAGCTGGCCCAGCTTTTCCGAGGCGCCGAACTGGCTCAGCGTGTAGTAGCCCTGCAGGGCCAGCACCATGCCGACGAACAGGCCGGACACGACGATGATCAGCAGCGAATAATTGCCGATGAAGTGGATCTGTTCCGAGATCAGCGCAGGCCGGCGCAGCGCGCCCGGCAGGCGCGCCACCAGTCTGGCGAAGGAACGGGTGACGAAACCGATGCGCGCGAACATGTCGAGCACGCCGCCGCCGAGAATACCGAGCAAGTTAGCCATCACTTCGGACCTCCCAGGCCCAGATCCTCGGCCAGCGACTTGCCGGGATAGTGGAAGGGCACCGGACCGTCCGGCTGGTTATTGATGAACTGGACGACATACGGGTCGGTCGAGCGGCGCAGGTCTTCCGGCGTGCCTTCCGCGACGATTTTTCCTGAGGCCATGAAATACACGTAGTCGGCGATCGTAAAGGTTTCCTGCACGTCGTGCGAGACCAGGATCGAGGTCGAGCCGAGCGCATCGTTCAGGTTGCGGATCAGGTTGGCGGTGACGCCCATCGAGATCGGGTCGAGGCCGGCGAAGGGCTCGTCGTACATGATCAGTTCCGGGTCGAGCGCGACGGCGCGCGCCAGCGCCACGCGGCGCGCCATGCCGCCCGAGATCTCGTTCGGCTTGAGTGCCTGGGCGTTGCGCAGGCCGACGGCGTTCAGGCGCATCAGCACCAGGTCGCGGATCAGCTCTTCCGGCAGCTCGGTATGCTCGCGCAGCGGGAAGGCCACGTTCTCGAACACGGTCAGGTCGGTGAACAGCGCGCCGAACTGGAACAGCATGCCCATCTTGCGGCGCAGGCGGTACACGCCCTCGGTGTCGAGGCGGTTGATGATCTCGCCATTGATCGAGACCGTGCCCTGCTGGGGACGCAGCTGGCCGCCGATCAGGCGCAGCACCGTGGTCTTGCCGCAACCGGAGCCGCCCATCACGGCAATCAGCTTACCGCGCGGGAAATCCATGCGCAGGTTCGACAGGATGGGGCGGTCTCCATACGAAAAGTGCAGATCGCGGATTTCGACGAGGTTGGACACAGATAATTAGGCTATATGGACAATCCCATATTGTAGTGCAGAAACGGCAATCCCTGCAGGATGGGGCGGATTTTGAAAGGACTGATCGACGCGATATTACAACACTAATGAACGAAAAGTCAGATATTTGGCGCCGTAAGTGCTTGTTTTTACTAAGTTATGCATATGAAGATTGTTGCATTATATTGATCATTATTAACAATTCTTTAAAGAAACACCAGCCTTTCGGAAGAGCACGAACCGTCGCGCATGCTGCAGATGCGTGCAGTACGCCATTCCGCCACCGCCGTTGAATCTTCATGCCGGGCACCGGTCATCCTGATGATCTACGCAAGCCGGCAGCATGCGGACGCAGTGTTTACTCACATCTTTGTGACCCTGTTTTAATCGTGGCCATAGGGAGAGCACGATACGGGTGAGATTTTTTACAAGATGTTAAGATAAAGTCGCTCTTCTATTGCATTTATTTAACATTTGAAAGTGGGGCGGCGTGAACAACACTCTGGATAGTTCTTCCGCGACCGGACGCCGCAAGGCGGTCGGCGCCCAGTTCGCGAAGTTCGCCGCGGTCGGCGGTCTCGGCACGGCGCTGCATTACCTGGTGCTGATCGCACTGGTCTCGCTGGCCGGGCTTGCGCCGGGCCGCGCCGCCTTCTGCGGCGCGCTCGCCGGCGCCTGCCTCGTCTACCTGCTGAACCGCCGCTACACCTTCGACAGCCGCCAGGCCCATGGCCGTGCCGTCCCGCGCTTTATCCTGCTGGCGGTGGCCGGCGCACTGCTCAACGGCGCCATTGTCGGCGTATTGAGCGGGGCCGGCCTGCATTTCCTGCTGGCCCAGGTCATCGCGACCGGGGCGATCCTCGTCCTCAATTTCATCGTGAGCAAACTATGGATATTCAGCTAGCTTCCCTTGCGCCCGCGCACCCCGCACTCAGCCCGCGCGCGCCGGACCTCATGCCGTCCATCTCGGTGGTCGCGCCCGCCTACAACGAACAGGAGGTGATCGAGGAATTCCATTCCCGGGTGACGGCCGTGCTGGCCGGCCTGGGCTGCGACTACGAGATCGTGCTGGTCAACGACGGCAGCCGCGACGACACGCTGGCCATGATGCACACCCTGCGCGCACGCGACCCGCACCTGACCGTGGTCGACCTGTCGCGTAACTTCGGCAAGGAAATCGCCCTGAGCGCCGGCCTGGACTACACCAAGGGCGAGGTCGTCGTCGTGCTCGATTCCGACCTGCAGGACCCGCCCGAACTGATCCCGCAGATGCTCGAGACCTGGCGCGAGGGCTACGAGGTGGTCTACGGCATGCGCGCCGAACGCGAGGGCGAGACCTGGTTCAAGAAACTCACCGCGCGCCATTTCTACCGCCTGATCAAGAAGGTCAGCCGGGTCGACATCCCCAAGGACACGGGCGACTTCCGCCTGATGTCGCGCCGCGCCGTCGAGGCGCTGAGCCGGCTGCGCGAGGAACACCGCTTCATGAAGGGCCTGTTCGCCTGGGTCGGCTTTCCCTCCAAGGCGATGCTGTACAAGCGCGACGCGCGCGCCGCCGGCTGCACCAAATGGAATTACTGGAAGCTGTGGAACTTCGCCATCGAGGGCATCACCTCGTTTACGGTCGCGCCGCTGAAAGTCAGCACTTACCTCGGCCTGCTGGTCGCGGTGCTGGCCCTGGCCTACGCGGTGTTCGTGATCTGGAAGGCGCTGGTGTATTCCGACCCGGTACGCGGCTACCCTTCCCTGATGACGGTGATCCTGTTCCTTGGTGGGGTGCAGCTGATCTCGGTCGGGCTGCTGGGAGAATACGTCGGGCGCATCTTCAACGAAGTGAAGCGGCGGCCGCTGTACCTGGTGAACAAGCTGCTGAGTTCCGAACTGCCGGGGGAGTTCAGCAACCGGGCGGAAAGGCGGCAGTAAGCATTTGGATCGCGTCGTCGTCCCTGCGAAGGCAGGGACCCAATTTGACGGCGTTTCAGTCACGCTTGCAGAACTTGGGTTCCTGCCTGCGCAGGAACGACGTATTTGCCGGCGCTTCAGTAAGGCTCGCAGAATAAGGCCGTCGTCCCTGCGCAGGCAGGGATCCAATTTGACGGCGTTTCTGTAGTGCCCGCAGAACTTGGGTTCCTGCCTGCGCAGGAACGACGTATTTGCGGGCGTTTCAGTAAGGCTCGCAGAATAAGGCCGTCGTCCCTGCGCAGGCAGGGACCCAATTTGCCGGCGTTTCAGTCACGCTCGCAGAACTTGGGTTCCTGCCTGCGCAGGAACGACGTATTTGCCGGCGCTTCAGTAAGGCTCGCAAAATAAGGCCGTCGTCCCTGCGAAGGCAGGGACCCAATTTGCCGGCGTTTCAGTCACGCTCGCAAAACTTGGGTTCCTGCCTGCGCAGGAACGACGTGACGGATACTCAGCGCGGCAGGTCGGATGTGCCCATCAGGAAGGCGTCCACGGCGTGCGCGCACTGGCGTCCTTCGCGGATCGCCCACACGACCAGCGACTGGCCGCGGCGCATGTCGCCGGCGGTGAAGATTTTCGGCACCGAGGTCTGGTAGCTGGTCTCGCCGTCGACGCTGGCGCGGGCGTTGCCGCGCGCATCCTTCTGCACGCCGAAGGCGTCCAGCACCTGCTGCACCGGCGAGACGAAGCCCATGGCCAGCAGCACCAGGTCGGCCTTCAGCTCGAATTCGGTGTTCGGCACCTCCACCATCTTGCCGTCCTTCCACTCGACGCGGCAGGCGATCACCTTCTCGACCTTGCCGCCCTTGCCTTCGAAGCGCTTGGTCGCCACCGCGAAGTCGCGCTCGCAGCCTTCCTCGTGCGAGGACGAGGTGCGCAGCTTGGTCGGCCAGTAGGGCCAGACCAGCGGCTTGTTTTCATGCTCGGGCGGCATCGGCATCAGTTCGAACTGGGTGACGCCGGCGGCGCCATGGCGATTCGAGGTGCCGACGCAGTCGGAACCGGTGTCGCCGCCGCCGATCACGACCACGTGCTTGCCCGTGGCCTTGATCTGGTCCTTGACCTTGTCGCCGGCGTTCACGCGGTTCTGCTGGGGCAGGAAGTCCATCGCGAAGTGCACGCCCTTCAGCTCACGGCCCGGCACCGGCAGGTCGCGCGGCTGCTCGGCGCCGCCGGCCATGATGACGGCGTCGTAATCGTTGGCCAGGTCTTCCGGGAAGATGGTCTCGCGCGCCATGTTGCTGACCGTGGTCGGGAAATCCTTGCCGATCAGGGTGCTGGTGCGGAAGGTGACGCCTTCGAGCTTCATCTGTTCGACGCGGCGGTCGATCAGTTCCTTCTCCATCTTGAAGTCGGGGATGCCGTAGCGCAGCAGGCCGCCGATGCGGTCGCTCTTCTCGAACACCGTCACATCGTGGCCGGCGCGTCCCAGCTGCTGGGCGGCGGCCAGGCCGGCGGGGCCGGAACCGATGATCGCGACCGTCTTGCCGGTCTTGACCAGCGCCGGCTGCGGCACGATCCAGCCGTGTTCCCAGCCGGCGTCGGCGATCTTGCGCTCGATCGACTTGATGCCGACCGGCTCTTCGTTGATGCCGAGCGTACAGGCCGATTCGCAGGGCGCCGGGCAGATGCGGCCCGTGAATTCCGGGAAGTTATTGGTCGAATGCAGGTTCTCGACGGCATAGCGGAAATTGCCGTGGTAGACCAGGTCGTTCCAGTCCGGGATCTGGTTGTTGACCGGGCAGCCGGTATTGCAGAAGGGGATGCCGCAATCCATGCAGCGCGCACCCTGCACCTTGGCCTGCGCATCGCTCAGGGTCAGCGTGAATTCCTTGTAGTTCTTGAGGCGGGCGGCGGGTTCCAGGTGATCTTCTTCCTGGCGCTCGAATTCCATGAAGCCGGTGATTTTACCCATGTCTAATCCTTGCTAAGTCTTGTTCTATTCGGTCTGCAGGAAGTTGGCTGCGCGACAAACTTGGATCCCTGCCTTCGCAGGGACGACGTGTTCAAGCTAACGCTCGATGTACCGTCGCCCCTGCGCAGGCAGGGCCCAAGTTGCACGCACGCCGTAGTGCTTACAGCATCAGGCAGCCAGCTCGATCTTGTCGTTCGCTTCTTCCATGCTGCTGTTGTGCATCTCTTCCAGCGCGCGCTTGTAGTCGGTCGGGAACACCTTGACGAACTTGCCGCGGCTGGTGGCCCAGTCGTCCAGCAGGTTGCGGGCGCGGGTCGAGCCGGTGTGCTTGAAGTGGCGTTCGATCAGGCGTTTCAGGATGACCTCGTCCGACTCGCGTTCGCCGTTGCGGGTCTGGGCGTGCCAGCTGGCCTTGTCGCCGCCCTGCTCCTTGGCCGAGACCACGCGCTCCAGCGCCACCATGGTGGTATTGCACTTCGGCTCGAACTCGCCTTTCGGGTCGTACACATACGCCACGCCGCCCGACATGCCCGCCGCGAAGTTGCGGCCGGTCTCGCCCAGCACCACGACGGTGCCGCCGGTCATGTATTCGCAGCCGTGGTCGCCCACGCCTTCGACGATGGCCGTGGCGCCCGAGTTACGCACCGCGAAGCGTTCGCCGGCCACGCCGTTCAGGAAGGCTTCGCCGGAGATCGCGCCGTACAGCACGGTGTTGCCGACGATGATGTTGTCGACCGCCCAGCCGCGGAACTCGGTGTTCGGACGCACGATGATGCGGCCGCCCGACAAGCCCTTGCCGACGTAGTCGTTGCCTTCGCCGACCAGGTCGAGCGTGATGCCCGCCGCCAGGAAGGCGCCGGCCGACTGGCCCGCGGTGCCCTGCAGCTGGATGTGGATGGTGTCGTCCGGCAGGCCGGCATGGCCGTAGCGCTTGGCGACCTCGCCCGACAGCATGGTGCCGACCGTGCGGTTCAGGTTGCGCACCGGCGAGATGAAGGACACCCGCTCGCCGCGCTCCAGCGCCGGCTTGGCCTGGGCGATCAGCTTGTGGTCGAGGGCCTTGTCGAGGCCGTGGTCCTGTTCTTCGGTGTGCAGCAGCTGGCGTGCATCGGCCACCTTCGGCTGGTAGAAGATATTGCTGAAGTCCAGGCCCTGCGCCTTCCAGTGGCCGATCGCCGACGATTTGTCGAGCAGGTCGGCACGGCCGATCAGTTCGTCATACGTGCGGATGCCGAGCTGGGCCATGAGCTGGCGCGCTTCCTCGGCCACGAAGAAGAAGTAATTGACGACGTGCTCCGGCTTGCCCTGGAACTTGGCGCGCAGGACCGGGTCTTGCGTCGCCACGCCCACCGGGCAGGTGTTCAAGTGGCATTTACGCATCATGATGCAGCCTTCGACCACCAGCGGCGCGGTCGCGAAACCGATCTCGTCGGCGCCCAGCATGGCGGCGATGACGACGTCGCGGCCGGTCTTCATCTGGCCATCTGCTTGAACTCGAACGCGGCTGCGCAGGCCGTTCAGCACCAGGGTCTGCTGCGTTTCCGCCAGGCCCAGTTCCCACGGCGTGCCGGCGTGCTTGACCGACGAGAGCGGCGAGGCGCCGGTGCCGCCGTCATGGCCGGCCACGACCACGTGGTCGGCCTTGGCCTTCGAGACGCCGGCGGCGACGGTGCCGATGCCCACTTCCGACACCAGCTTCACCGAGATCGAGGCGCGCGGGTTGGCGTTCTTGAGGTCGTGGATCAGCTGGGCCAGGTCTTCGATCGAGTAGATGTCGTGGTGCGGCGGCGGCGAGATGAGGCCGACGCCCGGCACCGAGAAGCGCAGCGAAGCGATGTACTCGGACACCTTGTGGCCCGGCAGCTGGCCGCCCTCGCCCGGCTTGGCGCCCTGCGCCATCTTGATCTGGATCTGGTCGGCCGAGTTCAGGTACTCGGCGGTGACGCCGAAGCGGCCCGAGGCCACCTGCTTGATCTTCGAGCGCAGCGAATCGCCGGCTTCCAGCGGGATGTCGGCGGCCACGCGGTCCTTGCCGAGGATGGACGCCAGCGTCTCGCCCTTGGCGATCTTGATGCCCTTGAATTCGCCCATGTAGCGCGCCGGATCTTCGCCGCCTTCGCCGGTATTGCTCTTGCCGCCGATGCGGTTCATGGCGATGGCGAGGGTGGCGTGGGCCTCGGTCGAGATCGAACCCAGCGACATCGCGCCGGTGACGAAGCGCTTGACGATTTCCTTGGCCGGCTCGACTTCGTCCAGCGCGATCGCCCTGGCCGGGTCGATCTTGAATTCGAACAGGCCGCGCATGGTCAGGTGGCGCTTGCTCTGGTCGTTGATCAGCTGGGCGTATTCTTTATAGGTGCTGAAATTGTTGGCGCGGGTCGAGTGCTGCAGCTTGGCGATCGCGTCCGGCGTCCACAGGTGGTCTTCGCCGCGCACGCGGAAGGCGTATTCGCCGCCCACGTCCAGGCTGTTGGCCAGCACCGGATCCTTGCCGAAGGCCAGCGAATGCAGGCGCAGTGCTTCCTCGGCCACTTCGAACAGGCCGATGCCTTCGACGGCCGACGAGGTGCCCTTGAAGTACTTGTCGACCAGCGACTTGTTCAGGCCCACGGCTTCGAAGATCTGCGCGCCGCAGTAGGACATGTAGGTGGAGATGCCCATCTTGGACATCACCTTCATGAGGCCCTTGCCGATCGCCTTGGTGTAATTGCCCATGACTTTTTCAGGGGCGATCTCGTGCGGCAGCGCATGCGCCAGGTCGAGCAGGGTTTCCAGCGCCAGGTAGGGGTGGACGGCTTCGGCGCCATAGCCCGCCAGCAGGGCGAAGTGGTGGGTCTCGCGCGCCGAGCCGGTCTCGACGACCAGGCCGGTGGAGGCGCGCAGGCCGCGCATCACCAGGTGCTGGTGGATCGCCGAGGTGGCCAGCAGCGCGGGAATCGCGACCTGGTCGCTCGACACCGCGCGGTCCGACACGATCAGGATGTTGTGGCCGGACTTGACGGCGTCGACGGCTTCCGCGCACAGCGAAGCCAGGCTCGCTTCGATGCCTTCCTTGCCCCAGGCGACCGGGTAGCAGATGTTCAGCTCATACGATTTGAACTTGCCGCCGGTATGCAGGCTGATGCTGCGCAGGCGCGCCATGTCGTCGAAGCCGATGACCGGCTGCGACACTTCCAGGCGCATCGGCGGGTTGACGTTGTTGGTGTCGAGCAGGTTGGGCTTGGGGCCGATGAAGGACACCAGCGACATCACCATCGCTTCGCGGATCGGATCGATCGGCGGGTTGGTGACTTGCGCAAACAATTGTTTGAAGTAGCTGTACAAAGGTTTGAGCTTGTTCGACATGACCGCCAGCGGCGAGTCGTTGCCCATCGAACCGGTCGCTTCCTCTCCCAGCACGGCCATCGGCGACATCAGGAACTTCAGGTCTTCCTGGGTATAGCCGAAGGTTTGCTGGCGATCCAGCAGCGACAGCGCGGCCTTTTCGCCTTGCGCCGGGGTGTCCTTGGCGCGCGCATCTTTTGCCCGATTGCCGGAAAGCTGCGATTCCGACAATTTGATTTCGTTCAGCTTGATGCGTACCGACTTGATCCAGGCCTTGTAGGGCTTGGCGTTCGAGTAGGTGTCCTTGAGTTCCTTGTCGTCGATGATGCGGCCGGCTTCCAGGTCGATCAGGAACATCTTGCCCGGCTGCAAACGCCATTTTTTCACGATGCGCGATTCCGGGATCGGCAGCACGCCCGATTCCGAAGCCATGACCACCAGGTCGTCGTCGGTGACGACATAGCGCGCCGGACGCAGGCCGTTGCGGTCCAGGGTGCCGCCGATGTGGCGGCCGTCGGTGAAGGCCATGGCGGCGGGACCGTCCCACGGTTCCATCATCGCGGCATAGTATTCGTAGAAGGCGCGGCGATTGTCGTCCATCATCGTGTGGTTTTCCCACGCTTCCGGAATCATCATCATCATCGCCTGGGCGATCGGGTAGCCGGCCATGACCAGCAGTTCCAGCGCATTGTCGAAGCAGGCGGTGTCGGACTGGCCTTCGTAGATCAGCGGGAACAGCTTGTTCAGGTCATCGCCCAGCACGGCCGACTTCATGACGCCTTCGCGCGCGCGGGTCCAGTTGAAGTTGCCCTTGACGGTGTTGATCTCGCCGTTATGGGCGATCAGGCGGTAGGGGTGGGCCAGCGGCCACTCCGGGAAGGTATTGGTCGAGAAGCGCTGGTGCACCAGCGACAGGGCCGAGACGCAACGCGGATCCTGCAGGTCTTTATAGTAGACGCCGACCTGGTCGGCCAGCAGCAGGCCTTTATAGACGATGGTGCGCGCCGACATCGAGGGCACGAAGAATTCCTTGCCGTGGTTCAGGCGCAGCGCCTGGATCGCGTGGCCGGACGACTTGCGGATCACGTACAGCTTGCGCTCGAGCGCATCGGTGACCATCACGTCCGGGCCGCGGCCGATGAAGATCTGGCGGATCACCGGCTCTTTCGCGCGCACGGTGGGCGACATCGGCATGGTGTCGTCGACCGGCACATTGCGCCAGCCCAGCACGACCTGGCCTTCGGCGCGCACGGCGCGCTCGATTTCCTGTTCGCAGGCGATGCGCGAGGCGTTTTCCTTCGGCAGGAAGACCATGCCGACGCCGTATTCGCCTGGCGGCGGCAGCTCGACGCCCTGCTTGGCCATTTCGTCGCGGAAGTACTGGTCCGGGATCTGGATCAGGATGCCGGCGCCGTCGCCCATCAGCGCATCGGCGCCGACGGCGCCCCGGTGGTCGAGGTTCTTCAGGATCTGCAGACCCTGTTCGATGATGGAATGGCTCTTGTTGCCCTTGATGTGGGCGATGAAGCCGACGCCGCAGGCATCGTGTTCATTGGCGGGATCGTACAAACCTTGGGCAATCATGGGGGCTCCGCAGCATTTTGGTCAGTTTGAAGGCCGAGAATAGAGCAGACCTCGTCAAACAGCAACAAGAACAATTAGGGTCGGAGTCAAATTAAATCAGCAACTCTCAGCAAAATTATTAAATGGGGACAGAGTAATGGAAGCCACGACCACGGCTTTATTTCCAGTTTTAAATCAAACACTTGGATTCAAAATTACCATCATGTAAAAGCGGATAAATACATGAAAAACATACCTTGTTAAGCGCCTTGAATACCCCGCACTGCAGCAATCAAGCCGTGTCGTCGGCCTTCGTCTTGAATGGACGGCCGCGTTTGGCAGGCAATACTTGGCGCTTGGTCTTTTGCTCCAGCGCCAGCTTGAAGCCGTGCGAACCCAGTACGCCCCCCTTGAGCACCGCCGCATCGATCATGTCGAGCTCCTGGGCATTCAGCCCCTGCTGGGACAGCGCGATATATGCCGCCTCGCGCTGGAAGGGCGTGTTGCCCAGCGCCCAGTACTTGCCGTGGTCGGTGATCAGCGGATCCGGGCGCACGCCGGCGTGGTGGGCATGGCTCGACCAGGGATAGTCGAGCGGCGCGAAGGCGGCCTGCTTGCGCACCGGGTGCAGCTCGATATAGCGCATGCAGGCCAGCGCATACTGCTCGGGGTCGATGAGGGAAGTGCGGAAGCGTCCGCCGAACAGGGTGCCCGAGCGGCCATGGCGCTGGTTGAACCAGGGGACGTAGAGGCGCCCGACCTTCTGCATCATCGCCGCCAGCCCTTCGGCGTCGGCGGGCGTGACCAGCAGGTGGATCTGGCTGGGCATCAGCACGTAGGCGTGGATCGCGACACGGTAGGCGCGGGCGGCGTCCTTCAGCCAGCCGAGGAACTGGCGGTAGTCGTCCTCGTCGCGGAAGACGGCCTGATTGTCGTTGCCGCGCTGGATGAGGTAGTGCGGCTGCTGCGGAAGGATGAGGCGGGGCTGGCGGGCCATGACGGAAAATCCAGGGTCGAAACCGGGAATTCTAGCGCAGCCGGCGCACCCTGTCCCCGATTAATTGACCCATATTGTTTCCAGCAGTCCACTCTGTCCCCAATTCAAGCAGGATGGGTACATTGCATCCGAGGCTCCGGCCTCGCATGCCCACCCTACGACAGATTGAAGCCGGCCGACAGGCTGTAGCCTTCGCCATAGGCGCTGCGCAGCGGCAGGTCCTGGCCGAGGCCGGTGCGTGCCTTCTTGCGCAGGCGGTACACCAGCATGTCGACCCGGCGGCTGGCGTCCGGATCGTCGCCGCCCATGCCGGCCACGATCACCTGGCGCGGCACCGGACGGGTATTGATCGTCAACAGGTGCAGGAAGTTGCACTCTTTTTCGGTCAGGTCGATCACCTTGCCCATCAGTTCGAGCTGGCGCGCCGACACCCGCAGCGTCCACTTGACCGGCGCCGGCGCCGGTTCGTTGGGACGCACGCGGCGGTCGAGCGCCTCGATGTGGGCGGCCAGTTCGGGGAACTTGATCGGTTTGGTGAGGTAATGGTCGGCACCCAGGCGCAGGCCCAGGATGCGGTTGTCGAAGGCGACGCGGCCGGTCAGCACCAGCAGGCCGATCTCGGGGTAGAGCTGGCGCATGCGCGGTATGACGTTGAACCCGTCTTCGTCTGGCAGGCCGAGATCGAGCACCACCACGGCGGCGGGCGTGCGCGTCAGCGCGGCCCACATCTCGCTGGCGGTGGTCGCGATCGCGACGTCATGGCCGAGCTCCGTGAGGAAGTCGGCCATGTCGCCGGCGTATTCGCCATTGTCTTCAACAATCAGTATCTGCGTCATGGGTTTGCCATGTTCTGGTTATTCGTTTTCCCGTTGGAGCGCACGGCTCACCATGTTGTCGGGTGGCATAGAACCATCTTACCCGTCTGCCATGTCGATTATGGCGTTAAGGCCTGTCCAGAAGCAAGACTTTGCGGAAACCTTTCCTTTTCCTCCAGGAATGGCAACCACAAGCAAAATTCCGCGCCCTGCCCCTCCGTGGCCGCCAATTGCAAGGTGCCGCCATGCACGTCGACCAGCGAGCGCGCCATATACAGGCCGAGGCCGCTGCCCTTGATGCCGTCCGCGTTCGCGCCGCGGTAGCCCTTGTCGAAGATGCGCGCGGCGTCCGCTGCGGGCACACCCGGACCTGCGTCGCGCAGCGCCAGCGCGACGCCGCCGTCGCGGCGCCGCCCACTCACCTGCAGCGCCGTGCCTTCCGGGCTGTAGCACAGCGCATTGTCCAGCAGGACCTTCAGCGCCAGGCGCAGGCCGGCCGGGTCGGCGCGCAGGCTGGCGGGCAGCTCGTCGGCGTGGAAGACCACCGGCCGCCCGGCCACGCGCGCCTGCGCCACCAGTTCTTCCAGCAGCAGGCGCGGCGACACCGTGTCGGCGCGGCGCTGGCTGCCGGCTTCGGCCATGCGTTCGGGCGACAAATAATCGTCCAGCATCGCGATCAGGCGGTCGGTGGCCGTCGCGATCTTGCGGTAGCGCTGGCGGGTGGGTTCGTCGGCGCCCGCCTGGGTCGCTTCCAGGCGCTGGATGGCGCCGTCGATGGTCGACAGCGGCGTGCGGAATTCGTGGTTCAGCATGCTGGCGAAGCGCTTGCGCTCTTGAAAGCGCGCATGCCGCTCCGACAGGTCGCGCACGATGCCTGCGCAGGCGCGCACGCCGCCGGCGTCGTCCAGCAGCAGGCTCGAGATCACCTCGACCGGCACCTCGCGCCCGTCCGGCCGGCACAGCACGAATTCGCGCACCACGCGCAGGCGCGAGCCGTCGCCGGCATCGAAGCGGCGCAGCCGTTCCGCCAGGCCCGCATACAGCGGCGTCAGCGGTGCCTCGGCACCGCCGGCGAACTGGGCATGGACTTCCTCGATGGAATAGCCGAGCACGGTTTCGACGGCCGGGCTGATATAGGCCGGCAAGCCGCTGGCGCTATCGATGATGAAGGCGAGGTCGCCGCCCAGTTCGGCAATGGTGCGGAAAGCGTCGGCATCGGCAAGACCTGCCTGGCCGGAAAGCGGAGATCGGGCACTGCGGTTCATGGCGGCTTTCCGGAATCGTTTGATTACAGACAATAAAATGCCGTCAAGTATAGTGCGCGTTCATCCTTTTTGTGTAGAAAAGTGGGATGGACGTTGCGCCGATTACTCAATAGGGGGATGAATATTGCGCGTTCGACGCTGAAAACACGTCGCCCTTGCGAAAGCAGGGGTCCAGGTACTGCAGGCGATAAGGCAATGGCTGAAAGCACGTCGCCCCTGCGAAGCCACGGCGCCAACTACTATGGGCGATAAGGCAACGCTTGAAAGCACGTCGCCCCTGCGAAGGCAGGGGCCCAAGTACTGCGAGCGATAAGGCAACGCTTGAAAGCACGTCGCCCCTGCGAAGGCAGGGGCCCAAGTACTGCGGCGATAAGGCAACGCTTGAAAGCACGTCGCCCCTGCGAAGGCAGGGGCCCAAGTACTGCGATCGATAAGGCAACGCCGGCAAACTTGGGTTCCTGCCTGCGCAGGAGCGACGGTGGTGATGCATGCCTTATCGCAACGCCGGCAAACTTGGGCTCCTGCCTGCGCAGGAGCGACGGTACTTTATGCTTCGTCCAGCGGCGCGAAGATCGCCTGCAGGTCTTCCTGCGTCAGCGCCATCTTCTGCGATTCGCCTTCGGCCAGGATCGAGTTCGCCAGTTCCGACTTCTTCTGCTGCAGCAGCTGGATCTTTTCTTCCAGCGTGCCTTTTGCAATCAGCTTGTAGACGAACACCGGCTTGTCCTGGCCGATGCGCCAGGCGCGGTCGGTGGCCTGGTTCTCGGCGGCCGGGTTCCACCATGGGTCGTAGTGGATCACGGTATCGGCTGCCGTCAGGTTCAGGCCGACGCCGCCGGCTTTCAGGCTGATCAGGAAGATCGGCACCGCGCCCTGCTGGAAAGCGGCAACCTGGGCCGAACGGTCGCGCGTCTCGCCGGTGAGGATAGCGTAAGGGATCTTGCGCGCATCCAGTTCTTCCTCGATCAGGCCGAGCATGCTGGTGAACTGCGAGAACACCAGGATCTTGCGGCCCTCGCCCAGCAGGTCGTCGACCATCTGCATCAGGTCGGTCAGCTTGGCCGAGATCGCCGCCGTGTTCTTCTTGGACGGCATCGACTTCACCAGGCGCGGGTCGCAGCAGACCTGGCGCAGCTTCAGCAAGGCCTCGAGGATGACGATCTGGCTGCGCGCCACGCCCTTGCGGTCGATTTCCTCGCGCACCTTCTTGTCCATCGCCAGGCGCACGGTTTCGTACAGGTCGCGCTGCGGACCACTGATCTCGATGCGGCGGATCATCTCGGTCTTTTGCGGCAGCTCTTTCGCCACATTGTCCTTGGTCCGGCGCAGCAGGAAAGGCTTGATGCGGCGGTTCAGCAGGGTGCGGCGCACCGGGTCGTCCTGGCGCTCGATCGGATGGCGGAACTGGGTATTGAAAGTCTTTTCGTCGCCCAGCAGGCCCGGCAGCAGGAAGTGGAACTGCGACCACAGTTCGCCCAGGTGGTTTTCGAGCGGCGTGCCGGACAGGCACAGGCGGTGGCGCGCGTTCAGCGAACCGGCCGTCTGCGCCGCCTTCGAGCGGGTGTTCTTGATGTAGTGCGATTCGTCCAGGATCACCAGGTGATATTCGTGCTCGCGCAGCTTTTCCTCGTCGCGCGGCAGCAGCGCGTAGGTGGTCAGCACGATGTCGGCCGCGTCGATCTGGTCGAACAGGTCCATGCGCTCCTTGCCCTGCAACAGCAGCACCTTCAGGTTCGGCGCGAAGCGCGCCGATTCTTCCATCCAGTTGGCCATCAGGCTGGTCGGGGCGATGACGAGCGCCGGGCTGGTCAGGCGGCCCGCTTCCTTTTCCGTCAGGATGTGGGCGATGGTCTGCACGGTCTTGCCGAGGCCCATGTCGTCGGCCAGGATGCCGCCCAGGTCGTATTCGCGCAGGAACTGCATCCAGGCCAGGCCGTCGAGCTGGTAGTCGCGCAGCGTGGCTTGCAGGCCCTTGGGCGGATCGACCTTTTTGACCTTGCCGAACTGGCTCAGCTTGCGGCCGGTCTCGCGCAGGCGCTCGCCGCCGGTCCAGTTGAACTCGGCGCCGCGCGCCAGTTCTTCCAGGCGCGCCGCGTCCAGCGTCGACAGGCGCACGCGGTTCTTGATCTTGTCGTTGAAGTACAGCTCGCCCAGCGTCGCCAGGATCGGCTTGACCCGGCCCCAGGGCAGCGCCACGCGCAGGCCGTCGGGCAGGGTCGCCAGCATCTGGTCGGCCTCCAGGTGGAAGGCCAGCACTTCCGGGTTGAAATCGGACGGCGCGCTGCGGATCAGCTGCACCAGCACGGGCAGCAGCGGCACGCGCTTCTTGGCCACCACGATACCCAGCTCGAGCTCGAACCAGGCGTTGCCGGCCTCGGGCGGTTCGTCGATCTCGGCGTACCAGTCTTCGACCGGCACCACGTCGTAGCGGTACTTGGGCGATTTCTGCACATGCCAGCCGAGGTCGGACAAGGCATCCAGCTCGTTCTCGGCGAAACGCAGCCATTGCGCCTGGCCGTCCAGCAGCAGCGCGCCGGACAGGGTGCTCAGCGGCGCCGTGGCCGGCTTGCGGAAGCCGAGCTTGTGCAGCATGTCCAGCGCCGCGGCCTCGGCCGCGTCGTCGCGCTGGATCACTTCGGTGACGTCGCCGATCTGGCGCACCACGCGCTGGGCCGGATCGAAGGAGATGCGCTGGCCGTCGTAGTCGAAGGACAGCACGGCGAAGTCCTGCAGGCGCTGGCCCGTGCCCTCAAGCACCGGCAGCGCGTCGAGCATCAGGTGCGGCTGCGGTTTCACATCGGTGCGGATGCGCTGGGTCAGCGGCTGCGGCAGCGGCATGAGCTGCTGCAGGCCATGCGCCAGCAGCAGTTGCGACACGCGTTTTTTATCGGTGCCGGTGAGCGCCGGCGCCTGCGAGACCAGGGCCTGCAAATCGGCCAGCGAGATGTCGATGCCGCCGCGGTTCAGGGTCAAAGGGCCACAGGACAGGTTGTCGATATACCACGGCGGATCGGTCGGCAGCATGTAGTCGACCAGGTCGGCGCCGGCGTGGGTGGCGCCCTTGGACGGTTCCACCGACCAGCCCAGCTTGGCGGTACGGCCTTCGTCGCGCCAGGTGAGGCTGGCTTCGCGCACCGGACCCGCCTGCAGCGGATACAGCAAGCCGTTGCCCATGTCGGACCAGGAGTTTGCCCACAGCAGCTTGCCCTGCTCGAGCAGCATTTGCAGCAGGATCGCGCCGACCTTGCCCTTGGGCTCGGTGGCACTGGTGCTCTGGTTGGAGCCGCTGCGCATCGCGATGAAGAAGCGCACCAGGTCTTCGTCGTCGCCCTCCAGGTAGGCGGGCGGCGCCGACAGCAGCGAGAACACCTCGCCCACCGGGCTGGCCGCGGCCACGTCGCCGTTCGGACGCAGGCGCGCCTTGCACAGGCAGATCGCGACATGGCGGCCGCCGCTGGTCGGGGCCATGACGTAGACGAATTTGTACTGGATGGCCTTGGGGTCGGCGACTTCGGCGGTCAGCTTGGGCTGGGGATGCGCTGCCGCTTCGACCCTTTGCAGCCAGCTCAACACCGGCGCAGGCAGGGCAGGTGCGCGGGCTGGCGCCCGGGCCGGCGGTGCGTCGCTGGTGTCGTCGCGTTGAAAATCAACTGTGTGCATGGGTCTCACGAGTCCGAATTTGAAAAAACAACAATTTCTATTATCCGCCATGCGCTCCCTACTGTTTTGTTCGGAATCGCACGTAGCGGTGAAAACTTTACAGGCCGAAAGGAGTAGAAGTTACACGCTGCCGTAAGGATTTGCCAGCCCCCAGGCATGCATTTTTAACTTCTGTTCCATGTGGAAACTGTCCTTGTCAGAGCCCATCCTTTACGCCAGCACGCGCCAGCCCGGAGAACTCAGGTGTTCGACGAAGAATCCGGCCAGCGCCTCGACCTTGGCCGGCCGCGTGTGCGCCGAGGGTGTGACGAAATACAGCCCGCCACGCGCCATCGACCACGCTGCCAGGATCGGTACCAGGCGGCCGTCGCGAAGGTACTCGGCGGCGATGAATTCCGGCAGCTCGGCGATCGCCAGGCCGGCCAGCACGGTCGGCAGCAGGGCGTCGGAATTGGTCACGCGCAACGGCCCCACCGGTTTGACGTCGACGGTCTCGCCGCCAGCGTCGGTAAAGCGCCACATCTCGCTGCGCGCGCGGTAGGCATAGCCGAGGCAGGCATGGCCGCTCAGTTCCGCCGGGTGCTGCGGGGTGCCGAACTGTTCCAGGTAGGCGGGCGCCGCCACCACCATCTGGCCCACCGGGCAAAGTTTTTTCGCCACCAGCGAGGAATCGGGCAGCACGGCGATGCGCAGCGCGCAATCGAAGCCCTGCCCGACCAGGTCGACGGTGGCGTCGCTCAAGTGCAGATCGACCGAGACTTCCGGGTAGGCGCGAAAAAATTCCGGCATCAGCGGCGCCACCCAGCGCAGGCCGAAGGACATCGGCACGGCCAGGCGCACCAGGCCGCGCGGCCGCGCCGACAGCTCGCGCGCTGCGCCTTCGGCCTGTTCGGCTTCGCGGTAGATGCGCAGCGCGCTGTCGGCGATGTTGCTGCCGAACTCAGTCAGCGCCAGCTGGCGCGACGTGCGGTTCAGCAGCCGCGCGCCGAGCCGCTCTTCCAGCCGGGCGACGGCGCGCGACACGGTCGCCACCGACACCCCGAGCGCCCGCGCGGCGCCGGCGAAGGAGCGCTCCTCGGCAACCTTGGCGAACATCGCCAAGCCTTCGAAATCGGGTAGTAGGGACATGTCTCCTTGCATGAATGAGCGGCCGGACCCGACATGGTAAGCCATCCTTGCGATTCCCGAAACCGGCCAGGTGGATGGCAGGCGCTTGCCAGCAATGCCCTGCGCCTCCTCATGCGCCCAGGGTAGACGATCCATACCCGCGGTTTGAATACCTCCAAAATTGCAATGATGGTTTGCGATCAATGCTATTTTAATGCGATCGCTTCTTCGCTACGATGCTTCACATCGGGCACGCACATACCGCCCCCTCACCGAAGCAGACACGAAGGAGTCCATCATGACCCGCAAACTCGACAACAAAATCGCCCTGATCACCGGCGCCACCAGCGGCATCGGCCTGGCCGCCGCCAAGCGCTTCGCCCTCGAAGGCGCGCAAGTGATCGTCACCGGCCGCCGCCAGGCCGAACTCGACGCCGCGGTGGACGCCATCGGCCACGGCGCCGTCGGCCTGCGCGTCGACTCCGGCGACCCGCAAGCCCTCGATGCGCTGTATGCGGAGATCGGCAGCCGCTTCGGCCGCCTCGACGTGGTGTACGTGAATGCCGGCGGCGGTTCGATGCTGCCGCTCGGGGAAATCACCGAAGAACAGTTCGACGACACCTTCGGCCGCAACGTGAAGGGCACCCTGTTCACCGTGCAGAAAGCCCTGCCGCTGCTGTCTTCCGGCGCTTCCGTGATCCTGACCGGCTCGACCGCCGGCAGCAGCGGCACCCCGGCCTTCAGCGTCTACGCCGCCAGCAAGGCCGCGATCCGCGCCTTCGCCCGCAACTGGATCCTCGACCTGAAGGACCGGAATATCCGCGTCAACACCATCAGCCCGGGCGCGACCCGCACGCCTGGCCTGGTCGAACTGGCCGGCAACGACGCCGCCGCGCAGCAGGGCCTGCTCGACTACATGGCGTCGCAAATCCCGCTGGGCCGCGTCGGCGAGCCGGACGAGATCGCGAAAGCCGCCGTGTTCCTGGCGTCCGATGACGCCAGCTTCGTCAACGGCGTGGAACTGTTCGTCGACGGCGGCCAGGCCCAGATCTGAAGCCTGAAACCCATATGCCGCGCCTCCACGGGCGCGGCCAGGATACCGACATGATCGAACACCGCCCCTACGCCGCCCTCGGCGGCATGGACCTGGCCTGGCTCAAGGCGCGCCTGCACGTCTGCATCGACGGCATCGGCAATCCGGCCCACACCGGCATCCGCGCGCTGCGCGTCTGGAACGACGACGAGTTTGCGCCGCACGCCGGTTTTCCGCTGCACCGCCACCAGGACGTCGAGATCCTGACGTATGTGCGCCAGGGCGCCATCACCCATGAGGACAGCCTCGGCAACCGCGCCACCGTGTGCGCCGGCGACGTGCAGGCGATGTGTGCCGGCAGCGGCATCCGCCACGCCGAATTCAATGCCGGCGACACGACCGCCACGCTGTACCAGATCTGGCTGCGCCCGCGCGGCACCGGCGGCGCGCCGTCCTGGGCCACGCGCCGCTTCCCGCGCCACGAACGCGCCGGCGTGCTGACCGTGCTGGCCAGCGGCTACGGCGACCCCGGCGCGCTGGCGGTCGATGCCGACGCGCGCCTGCTCGGCGCCACCCTGGGCGCCGGCCAGGCCATCGACTACCGCCTCCCGCCCGGCCATCAAGCCTACCTGGTCACGAGCGCCGGCCGCGCCAGCGTCAACGACGTGCAGCTGGCCGCGCGCGACGGCGCCGCCATCGCCGATGAAACCGGCCTGCGCATCATCGCGCTGGACGATACCGAGATCGTGCTGCTTGAACTAGGGTGAACAGGAACGCTGCCAAAAACCCGTGCTTTCGTCGGGCGGTCAGTCCCGGCCAAGGCCAAAATACGCCAGGAACATCGATACCGCCGCATCGACGAGCTGGCGCTGCGCCGCTGGTTCGAGCGGGGCCGCACCCATCGTCACCTGCGGCCAGAACGCGAAAGTCTTGACCTGGCCCTGCAGCAGCGTGGCGGCGAAGGCCGGATCGCAGGGCTTGATGCGGCCGTCGGCCTGGGCCGCGCGCACCCAGGCCGTCACGCCCTCCTCGCGCTCGCCCAGGCGCGCGAACACCGGCCGGGCGCGCTCGGGCGTGTGGATCGCTTCGGCGATCGCAACCCGCGCCAGCGCCAGGAAATCCGGATCCTCCAGCGTACGCAGCTTGAGCGCCAGCAGCTCGGCCAGCTGGTCGCGCAGGCTGCGCTCGCGGCTGTAGGGCAGCTCCGGCGCGCCGGCGCCGCTGTGGAACAGCTGCACGATGGTTTCCGCGAACAGCTCTTCCTTGCTCGGAAAATGGTTGTAGACCGTGCGCTTGGACACGCCGGCCAGGGCGGCGATGCGGTCGACGCTGGTCGCTTCGAAACCATGCGCGCGGAACTGCTCGGCGGCCGCGGCCAGGATGGCCTTGCGTTTGCGGTCGGTAAGGCGGGTCGGTTCGTTCATCCGATAATTTTACACTGACCAGTTTACTTTTTCACGCCGCGAAACTACACTGTGTAGTGTACATTTATCGATACGACAGCGCCGATGCGACTCCTGCCCACCCTTGCACTCCTTGGAAGCCTGCTCATCATGACTTGCCCTACCCTGGCGGCCACCCCGTCCACGTCCGAAGCCTCGCCCCAGTTCCACGACGGGAAATTCCATAACCCGGTCCCCATGCGCAAGCTGAGCATCGGCGAGATGGCGCGCCTGTGGTGGAACGCCCTGTTCGACAAACCGGCCGGCACCGTGCCCGCCAAGGCGATTCCGGTGCGCCCCTTGAGCCGGGCGGCGCTGCTGGCGGCGCCGGACAACACCCTGTACCGCCTGGGCCACTCGACCATGCTGCTCAAGCTGGCGGGCGAGTTTTATCTTACCGATCCGGTGTTTTCCAAGCGCGCCTCGCCGGTGCAATGGGCCGGACCGGCGCGCTTCCATGCGCCGCCGATCTCCATCGAGGAACTCCCGCCGATCAAGGCCGTCATCCTGTCGCACGACCACTACGACCACCTCGACCATGCGGCCATCCTGGCGCTGGCCGCCAAGACCAGCCACTTCCTGGCGCCGCTGGGCGTGGGAGAACGCCTGGTCGGCTGGGGCGTCGAGCGCGCCAGGGTGCGCGAGTTCGACTGGTGGCAGGGCGCCAGCATCGACGGCGTGCGCTTCGTCGCCACCCCGGCCCAGCATTTCTCGGGGCGCACCCTGAATGACCGTAACTCGACGCTGTGGGCGTCCTGGGTGATCCTGCACGGCGACCTGCGCCTGTTCTTCAGCGGCGACACCGGCTACTTCAAGGGTTTCAAGGAGATCGGCGACAAGTACGGCCCCTTCGACGTGGCCCTGGTGGAAACCGGCGCCTACGACAAGCAGTGGCCGGACGTGCACATGCAGCCGGAGGAAACGCTGCAGGCCTTCCGCGACCTGCGCGGCAAATGGCTGGTGCCGATCCATAACGGCACCTTCGACCTGAGCCTGCACCGCTGGCAGGATCCGTTCGAGCGCATCGCCGCGCTGGCCGACGAGGGCGGCGTGGCGATGGCGACGCCGGAGATGGGAGAAGCGCTCGACCTGCTGCGGCCGCAGGCCGGGCGCGCGTGGTGGCGCACGGTGGAATAAGGGGCCGTCCCGGGCAGGCATGCGGAAACCGCCTTGTCAAGACTGGCGCTGCGCCCCCTTTTGCGTATCATTGCCTGCTCGACTCACGGAATCCCACCGCACCATGCTGCCTTCGATCGAACAACGCCTTGCCCAAGAACTGTCCGCCAAACCGGCCCAGGTGGCCGCCGCCGTGCTCCTCCTCGACGAAGGCGCCACCGTCCCCTTCATCGCCCGCTACCGCAAGGAAGCCACCGGCGGCCTGGACGACATCCAGCTGCGCCTGCTGGAAGAACGCCTGCGCTACCTGCGCGAACTGGAAGAGCGCCGCGCCGCGGTGATCGCCTCGGTCACCGAACAGGGCAAGATGACGCCCGAACTGCTGCAGGCGTTTTCGCTCGCCGAAGACAAGACCCGCCTCGAAGACCTGTACCTGCCCTACAAGCAGAAGCGCCGCACCAAGGCCCAGATCGCGATCGAGGCCGGCCTGGCCCCGCTGGCCGACGGCCTGCTGGCCGACCCTTCGCTGAATCCGGAAACCGAAGCCGCCAACTACCTGCGCGCAGCCTTCGCGAATGCCGACGGCGTCAACAACCCCGGCGTGGCGGACACCAAGGCCGCGCTGGACGGCGCGCGCCAGATCCTGATGGAGCGCTTCGCCGAGGATGCCGAGCTGCTGCAAGCGCTGCGCGAATACGTGCAGGACCACGGCGTGGTCGAATCCAAGGTGGTCGAGGGCAAGCAGGAAGAGGGCGAGAAATTCGCCGACTATTTCGATTACTCGGAACCGCTCGCCAACGTGCCCTCGCACCGCGCGCTGGCCCTGCTGCGCGGCCGCCGCGAAGGCATGCTGGACGTGGTCCTGCGCCTCGATTCGGAAGCCGAGAAACCGAAGTGGGACGCGCCGCACAACCCCTGCGAGAGCCGCATCGCCGCGCGCTTCGGCATCAAGGGCGCGGGCCGCCCGGCCGACAAATGGCTGCTCGACACCGCGCGCTGGACCTGGCGCGTGAAGAGCTTCATGTACATCGAGACCGAGCTGATGGGCCTGTTGCGCGAAAAAGCGGAAAGCGACGCCATCCACGTGTTCGCGCGCAACCTGAAGGACCTGCTGCTGGCCGCGCCGGCCGGCCCGCGCGCCACCATGGGCCTGGACCCGGGCCTGCGCACCGGCGTCAAGGTGGCCGTGGTCGACGCCACCGGCAAGGTGGTCGACACCGCCACCATCTACCCGCACGCGCCGCGCAACGACTGGGACGGTGCGCTGCACGCGCTGGGCAAGCTGGCCGCCAAACACAATGTGTCGCTGATCTCGATCGGCAACGGCACCGCATCGCGCGAGACCGATAAACTGGCCCAGGACCTGATCAAGCAGAACCCGGAACTCAAGCTCACCAAGATCGTCGTGTCGGAAGCCGGCGCCTCGGTGTATTCGGCCTCGGAATTCGCCTCGCGCGAACTGCCGGAGCTGGACGTGTCGCTGCGCGGCGCGGTCTCGATCGCGCGCCGCCTGCAGGATCCGCTGGCCGAGCTGGTGAAGATCGATCCGAAGTCGATCGGCGTCGGCCAGTACCAGCACGATGTGTCGCAGACCCAGCTCGCGCGCCAGCTCGACGCGGTGGTCGAGGATTGCGTGAACGCGGTGGGCGTGGACGTCAACACCGCCTCGGCGCCGCTGCTGGCGCGAGTCTCGGGTTTATCCAGCAGCGTGGCCCAGAGCATCGTCAACTACCGCGACCAGCAGGGTGCCTTCGCCTCGCGTGCGGCGCTCAAGAAGGTGCCGCGCCTGGGCGACAAGACCTTCGAGCTGGCGGCCGGCTTTTTGCGCGTGGTGAACGGCGCCAATCCGCTGGACGCCTCGGCGGTGCACCCGGAATCGTATCCGGTGGTGGAAAAAATCCTGGCCGACATCCAGCGCGACATCAAGTCGGTGATCGGCGACGGCGCCCTGGTCAAGCGCCTCGATCCGGCCCGCTATGCCGATGAAAAATTCGGCGTGCCGACCGTGAGCGACATCCTGAAGGAACTGGAAAAGCCGGGTCGCGATCCGCGTCCGGAATTCACCACGGCGACCTTCAAGGAAGGCGTGGAGCAGATCTCGGACCTGCGTCCGGACATGATCCTGGAAGGCGTGGTGACCAACGTCGCCGCCTTCGGCGCTTTCGTCGACATCGGCGTGCACCAGGACGGCCTGGTACATATCTCGGCGCTGTCGAACACCTTCGTGAAGGATCCGCACACGGTGGTGAAGGCCGGCCAGGTGGTCAAGGTGAAGGTGCTGGAAGTGGACCCCAAGCGCAAGCGCATCGCCCTGACCATGCGCCTGTCGGACAGCGCCCCGCAGCCGGGCGCGCAGCCGCAGCAGCGCGGCGACCGCGAAGACCGCAAGCGCCTGGGCCAGCAGCAGCAGCGCCAGGAACGCCCCGCCACGTCGAGCAGCGGCGCGATGGCGGCGGCGTTTGCCAAGCTCAAGCGCTGATCGCGGCAGCCGGCGGATCGCTGGCATC
>Ga0265780_10001514_pt1 | contig 32638 bp, 27 predicted proteins | sample P1T30metagenome_FD_192432 | JGI IMG/M metagenome (GOLD analysis project Ga0265780, IMG submission 192432) | Plant litter microbial communities from East Loma Ridge, Irvine, California - P1 T30 | ecosystem: Environmental > Terrestrial > Plant litter > Unclassified | place: USA: California... | reverse complement strand
CAGTCGCCACTTCCGGCGATTATGTACGCGGGCGCCATACGATCGATCCGCGCACCGGGCGGCAGGTGAGCGACGTGATTTCGGTCAGCGTGCTGCACGCGTCAGCGATGGCCGCAGATGCGTGGGCGAGCGCGCTTACGGTGCTCGGCGCCGGCGCCGCGGAGGTGTTCGCGGCGCGGGAGGGGCTGGCGGTGCGATGTCTGTTCCGGGGGGCAGTGGGCGTGCGCGAGTGGATCAGCCCCGCGCTTCAGGCAATGCTGGAGTAGGGCTGCACACCTGCCGGAAACGGCAGGGCTCGCTACAGCGGTCGTTGCGCCCCGTTGTGCCCTTGACCAAAGCCTTGCCGAAAAGCTGAAAGTTACCGCCCCACCCAGTCGGCGACCTGCGCGGCGACCTGATTGGCCGCCTGGTTGAGCGCCGCCGCGCTGCCGGTCGCATCGATCGTGCCCGTCACCGGAACGCTCGCCGAGAAGCGCCGCTTGTCGATCACGTTCTTGTCGTCGCGCATCAGCGATCCGTCGAACGCCACCATCGCTTGCTTCGAGGTCGCGTCGATACCGAAGCTGCGCAGTTCGCCCGACAGGCGCGCGCCCGGATCGGCGCGGAATTGCGAGACGCTCAGCACCACGCGGCCGGTCCGCACCGTCACCGTGTCCGACAGCAGCCGCGCGAACAACCGCGCGGGCGGCTCGACCCACTGCGCCTTGGCGACATAGGCGATCGACGTGTCGTTGACCTGCACCGGGATGCGCGTGCCGGCCAGCGCCTGCGACACTGCCGGCACCTGGATGACGATGGTCGGCTGAGTCGCCGAACTCTGATCCTGTCCGGTCGTCAGCCGCTCGTTCGACGTGATCGTCAGCAGCTGCGGCGGTGGCTTGGGCGCGAAGCTGATGCAGCCTGACAGCAACGCCAAACCGGCCAGAGCAAGCGATGACTTGAGGGGGAGCGAACGCATCAGTGACCTCACTTGCTTGGCTTGTAGTCGGGCAGCTTGGACTGGCCGACGAGCGACCCGGCGCCGCCGCGATCGAGCTTCTCGGCGACGGCGGTCAAGGCCTGCGACATAGTGCGCAGATCATGGACGAGCGCGCCGACCTCCGGGATGGTCTCCTTCGAGAACGCCTTGATGCCGGGCTTGGCATCGGCGATCGCCGAATCGAGCGTCTCCATGCTGTGCTGCGCCGCCGCCACCGTCGCCCCGAGGTTCTTGGTAGCGGGACGAATATCCTCGTTGATCATCGTGTTGGTCGATCCGGCGAGATCGCCGATCTGCTTGGCGGCATCGCTCGCCTGCTTCAGCGTGGTGCGCATCTCGGCGAGGGTCGCGGCGATTTCCGGCCCGCGATCGGCCAGCGCGCCGGTCAGCCGGTTGGTGTTGGCGAGGATGCCCGTGATCGACTGCTGGTTCTTGTCGGAAAGCAGCTCGTTGAACCGCTCGGTGAGCGTGGAAATGCGTTCGAGGAGCTTCGGGGCCGAATTGAGCAGCGCACCGAGGCCGCCTGCCTTGGCCGGGATGGTCGGCAGGCCGTTGGGGCAATCGAGCTGCGGGTTGTTCTCGGGGCAGGCGATCGGCGGCGCGCCCTTGACCGCGCCGTCGAGCTGGATCGTGCTGGTGCCGGTGAAGCTGCCCTGGATGGTCGCGGTGGTACCGACCAGGATCGGCGTATTGTCCTTCACGCTGATCCGCACACGCACGAACTGTGGATCGTTGGTGAGCGCGATCTCCTTGACTTCGCCAGTCGGCACGCCGGAAAACGCCACCGCCGAGCCCTTGGCGAGCCCGTCGACCGATTGTTTGAAGAAGATGTCGTATTCCTTGTCGGTCGCCCCGCCGAAGCGCGCGATCCACACCAGGAACACTGCCATCACCAGAAGCAGGATCAGTACGACCGTGCCGACCAGGACGTGATTCGAGCGCGTTTCCATCAGCTATCCGTCCCTGCAGGCTCGTTCGCTTCGTTATGTTCCAGCGTAGCGCTTGCGGCGCGTCCACGCGGCCCCCGAAAATATTCCTGGATCCAGGGATGATCCGTCGCGAGCAATTCGTCGATCGTTCCCACAGCGATCACCTTGTGATCGGCCAGCACCGCCACCCGGTCGCAGATCGCGTAGAGCGTGTCGAGATCGTGCGTGATAAGGAACACGGTAAGCCCGAGCGTGCGCTGGAGCGACTTGATGAGATCGTCGAACGCCGCCGCGCCGATCGGATCGAGCCCGGCGGTGGGCTCGTCGAGGAACAGCAGATCGGGATCGAGCGCCAGCGCACGGGCGAGCCCGGCGCGCTTCTTCATGCCGCCCGACAGTTGCGACGGGAACTTCGGCCCCGCATCGGCGGGCAGGCCGGTCATCACCACCTTATAAGCGGCGATCTCGTCGAGCAGCGACGGCGGCAGCGCCTTGTAAAACTCCCGCAGCGGCACCTGCACGTTCTCGGCGACGGTGAGCGTCGAGAACAACGCGCCGCCCTGAAACAAAACGCCCCAGCGCTTCGAGAGGTCGACCATATCGGTCTCATCACGGTCGATGGTGGGCTCGTCGAGCACGTGGATTTCGCCGGCATCGGGCCGTTGCAAGCCGATGATCGAACGCATCAGCACCGATTTGCCCGTACCCGAGCCGCCGACCACGCCGTAGATCTCGCCGCGCCGTACCTCGAGATCGAGCCCGTCGTGCACGACCTGCTCACCGAAGGTGTTGCGCAGGCCCCGCACGACGATCACGTCATCGGGGGTGTCGGCAGGGGGACGCGTGCTCATATCCAGCCGACCCAGGTAAAGAACACCGCGAAGAACGCGTCGAGCACGATTACCATGAAGATGCCCTGCACCACGGCAGCGGTGGTGCGCGTGCCGACCTGTTCGGCGTCGCCCTCGACCAGCATGCCCTGGAAACAGCCCGCCATGCCGATGATCGCGCCGAACACCGGCGCTTTGATGAGGCCGACGTAGAGATCGGTCATCGGCACGACCTCGCGCAGGCGCTGGATGAAGGTTACGGGGGGGATGCCGAGCGAGACCCAGCACAACAGCCCGCCACCGATGATCGAGATGAGCGAGGCGTAGAAGCCGAGCAGCGGCATCATCACGACCACCGCCATCACGCGCGGCAGCACCAGCGCCTCCATCGGCGAGACGCCGATCGTGCGCATGGCGTCGATCTCCTCGGTCAGCTTCATCGTGCCGAGTTGCGCAGCGAAGGCCGAGCCCGAGCGGCCGGCGATCATGATCGCAGTCATCAGCACGCCGAGTTCGCGCAAGGTGAGGCGGCCGAGCAAGTTGATCGTATAGACCTCCGCGCCGAACTGGCGGAGCTGCACCGCGCCCTGCTGCGCGATGACGATGCCGATCAGGAAGCTCATCAGCCCGACGATGGCGAGCGCCCGCACGCCGACCACCTCGAACCGGGTGACGGTCGCGTTGAAGCGGAAGCGGCTCGGATGGACCATGACGTTCCAGAACGCGATCACCGTCGCGCCAAGGAAGCCGAGCAGCCCGATCAGCGTGTTGCCGGTCGCCACGACCGCGTCGCCCACTTCGCCGATCACGCGGGTGATCCCGCCTACCGGGGCGGGCCGGATCGCGACCGGCTGGTCGGCTGCTTCGACCTGCTGGAGCAGATGCTGGCCGTCGTGGTCGAGACCGTCGATCTTTGCATCATGCTGTGCGGCGAAGCGGTGGACCAGCCACGCGCCGACGGTGTCGATCCGTTGCACGCCGCTCAGATCGATCGAGCTGACCTTGCCCTGAAACGCGCGCAACCGATCGGGCAGGTCGCCGATCTGGGCGAGCGAGAGGCTGCCGGTGAAACGAACGACATCACCGTCGCCGGAGCGTTCGTGGCTGAAGGCGGCGGGATCGGTCATCGCACGCATCTTTGCGACAATCGGGCTGGAACGGCAAGCCGCGCTGTTGCTAAGATGAAACGATGCACGCCATCGCCATATACGACCTCGATAAGACGATCACCTACGCTCCAACCTGGACTTCGTTCCTTGTCGCCACGGCGCGGACGCAGAATCCGTGGCGACTTGCACTGCTGCCGTTCGCGGGGGTGGCTACGCTTTGCTACGCGTTGAAGATGGTGGACCGCGCGGGGCTGAAGCAGGTTACGCAGCGGCTGATGCTCGGCAACGGATGGCAGGATTCGCATGCGACGCAAGCGGTGGCCGCGTTCGCCGATCGTGTCGCGGCGGATGGCGTTTATGCCGGCGCGCGTGCGGCGATCGCGGCGGATCGCGCGGCGGGTCGACGGATCGTGCTCGCCACCGCCTCCTACGCTTTTTACGCGGGCGCGATCGCCGAGCGGCTCGGGTTCGACGATGTGATCGGCACGGGCGTTGTGCGCGAGGACGGCCGGCTGCGCGCGCGGATCGACGGCGAGAACTGCTATGGCCCGGCCAAGCTCCGGATGATCGAGGCCTGGATGGCGGGCGAGGGCATCGCGCGGAGCGTTGCCGTTATCCGCTTCTATTCCGACCATGTCTCGGATGCGCCGACGCTTGAATGGGCGGACGAGGCGTTCGCGGTCAACGCGCATGGGCCGCTACGGCTGCTCGCCAGGGCGCGGGGTTGGACAATAGTCGACTGGGAGCGGTGAAGCTTACTCTGGCGCCGTCAGCCGAGCGCGACATCCACCGTGTGGATCGCCAGCCCGACCAGCCCGCCGACTACCGTGCCGTTAATGCGAATATATTGCAGGTCGCGCCCCACCGCATTCTCCAGCCGACTGGTGATCGTGTCTGCGTCCCAGCCCTTGACCGTTTCCGACACCAGCCGGACGATGTTGTCGCCGTAATCCGCCGCGATGCCGACCACCGCGCGGCGCACGAAGCGGTTGATCGTCGCGCGCAATACGGGCTCGCGCCCCAGCGTGTCGCCAAGCTGGCGCAGCGCGTCCCCGATCGGCCCGCGCATCACCCGGTCGGGATCGCGCGCCATGTTGAGCAGGCCGCCGCGCGCCTGTTCCCACAACCCGTCGAGCCAGCGCTGCATCGCCGGGTTGGCGATGATCTCGGCCTTGATGCGCTCGACGCGCGCCTGCATCTCCGGCGAATGCGTCAGATCGTGCGCGAGGCTCGCCAGCCCCTCCTCGGCCTTTGCGCGCAAGGGGTGTTCGGGATTGTCGGCCATGTCGGAGAGCAGGCCGTTCAGCCCGGCGATGATCTTGTTGGACAGCGTTTCGTCGAGCCCGGTCCAGCGCAGGATCGAGCCGGCGCGTTCGTGCACCATGGCACGAATCATGTGATCATTCGCTTCAAGGATGCGCGCCGCCCAGCGCACGATGCCGTCGAGCAGCGGCAGGTGGCGCCCCTCGGCGATCGCGGCGGTGAGCGCTTGCCCGAGCAGCGGTGCGACGTTGAGATCGGCGAGCCGCGTGCCGATCATCGCCTTGACCATGCCGCCGAGGCGCTGCTGGTCGAGCGCCTGGAGCATGGTGATGGTCATCGCCGAGGCGCCGCGCGCGATGCGGCCATCACGCGCGAGCGGGTTGGACAGCCACACCCCCGCCGCGCCGGCGATGTCGAGCCGGATCATGCGGCGCGCGACGACGCGGGGAATGAGGAAGTTGTCGCGCAGGAAGGTGGCGAGCGTATCGCCGATCCGGTCCTTGTTGCGCGGGATGATCGCGGTGTGGGGAATCGGCACCCCGAGCGGATGGCGAAACAGCGCGGTCACCGCGAACCAGTCCGCGAGGCCACCCACCATCGCCGCTTCGGCAAAGGCGCGCACGAAGCCGAGCGCGGGCCAGCGTTGATCGTAGGTGCGCGACACCAGGAACACCGCCGCCATCGCCAGCAACAGACCCGTCGCGATCAGCCGCATGCGGACGAGGCCCGGCGGGGCGGCTTCGGTTTTCAGCAGGCGGGGCGTCGTCATTGGATAGGAAAAGCCCGACGCGCCGGATAGTTCAAGTTCGTCGGCGCTATTCCGCCGCGTGTGGCGGAGTGGGCAGCAACGGCTTCTCGTCATGCTCGAGCAGCGGCTGGCCATCGTCACCCGGCCGATAGGTGAGCAGCCGGCGGCCGAGCCGCGGCCCGGCCCAACGCTCGACGCCGACCGCAAGGCTGAACAACGCGGGCACGATCAGCAGCGTCAGGATGGTCGAAAGCGTCAGCCCGCCGATCACGGTGATGCCCATCGGTGCGCGAAACGAGGTGTCGCCATTGAGGCCGAACGCCGTCGGCAACATGCCCGCGACCATCGCCACCGTGGTCATCACGATTGGCTGCGCGCGCTTGTGGCCGGCATCAATGATCGCGTCCCGCACCGGCACGCCGTGCTTCATCTCCTCCAGCGCGAAGTCGATCAACAGGATCGAGTTCTTGGCGACGATGCCGAGTAGCATGAGCATGCCGATATAAACCGGCATCGAGATCGGATAGCCGGTGACGAGCAGCGCGATCAGACCGCCCAAGGGCGCGAGGATCAGCGAACCCATGTTGACGAACGGCGGCAGCAGCCGCTGGTAGAGCAGCACCAGCACCGCGAATACCAGGAACACGCCCGAGAACACCGCGACGATGAAGTTGGAGATCATCTCCTGCTGCCATTTCGAGGAGCCGAGGACGAGTTCCTTCACGCCCAACGGCAGCGTCTTCATGATCGGCAGATCATGGACGAGTTTGGTCGCGGTGCCGCTGACGACGCCGGGCGCGAGATCGCTGCCGATGGTGATCTGGCGCTGCTGCGCGACCCGCTCGATCTTGGTCGGCCCGGCGCCGAAGCCGATATCGGCGACGAGGCCGAGCGGGACCGAATCGCCGGTGCCGGTCGCTACAGGCAGGTTCTTGATCGTCGACAGCCGCTGGCGCGAATTCTGTGCGAGCGCGACGCGGATGGGCACCTGACGATCCGACAGCGAGAACTTCGCGCTGTTCTGGTCGATGTCGCCGAGCGTGGCGATGCGGATCGCGGTCGACAGCGCACTCGTCGTTACACCCAGATTCGCAGCGAGGTCCATGCGCGGGCGGATCACGATCTCGGGCCGTTCGAGATCGCCCGAGATGCGCGGCGCGACGAGGCTCGGCACCTTCGCCATCTGTGCGACGAGCGTCTGTGCCGCTTTCACCAGAACGGCGGGATCATCACCGCCGAGCGTGACGGTGAAGTCGCGGCCCGAACTGCCCCAGCCATTGCCCGACTGGAACGATACGCGCGCGTCGGCGAAGCGGGCAAGCTGCGGTGCGAGCGAGCGCTCGAACTGCACGCTCGTCATGCTGCGACCATCGCCGCGCGGTTTGAGTATCGCGGTGACTCGCCCGCTGCCGACCAGGGAGCGCGAATAGGTCGAATCGACTTCGGGTTGCTTGCTGAGGAAATCGGCGACACTGCGCACCACCACCTGCGTTTCGGCAAGCGTGGTGCCGGGCACCATCTCGATGTTAGCGCGGCTGCTGTCGTTGTCGCGGTCCGGCTGGAAGGTCTGCGGGATCATCGAGAAGCACACGACCGTCAGCGCGAGCGCGCTGGCGGCGCCGACGATCGCCGACCAGCGATGCTTCAGCGTCCAACGCAGCGTCGCCATATAAGCGTCCATCAGGCGGCCCTCGCCGTGGCTGGCGGTGCCATGCGCCTTGAGGAAATAGGCCGCGATCATCGGCGTGATGAGCCGGGCGACGGCAAGGCTCATCAATACAGAGACGACGACGGTAAGACCGAAATTCTTGAAGAACTGACCCGCCAAGCCCGGCATAAGGCCGACCGGCAGGAACACCGCGACGATCGCCATGGTCGTCGCCAGCACGGCCAGGCCGATCTCGTCGGCGGCGTCGATCGAGGCCTGATAGGCGGATTTGCCCATACGCATGTGGCGGACGATGTTCTCGATCTCCACGATCGCATCGTCGACCAGCACACCCGCGACGAGGCTCAGCGCGAGCAGGGTCATGTTGTTGAGCGTGAAGCCCATCAGATCCATGAACCAGAAGCTCGGGATCGCGGACAGCGGGATCGCCAGCGCCGAGATGATCGTCGAGCGCCAGTCGCGCAGGAAGATGAACACCACCACGACCGCGAGCAATGCGCCCTCGACCATGGCCTCCATCGCCGAATTATACTGCGCCTCGGTGTATTTCACCGAATTGAAGATCATCTTGAACTTGACCTTGGGATTGCGCTTCTCAAGGTCGGCGAGCTTCTTCACCGCGGCGTGGAACACGTTGACGTCCGACCCGGTCTTGGAGCGCTGGAAATCGAAGCTCAGCACCTGCCGGCCGTTGAGTTCGGACGATGAACGCTGTTCGGCATAGAGATCGCGCACGTCGGCGATGTCAGCGAGGTGGATCGAACGCCCACCGCCGACCGAGATCTGCGTCTGCCCCAGATCATAGGCGCTCTTGGCATTGCCGAGCACGCGCACCGCCTGTTCCGAACCGGCGATCTCGGCGCGGCCACCGGCGGCGTTGAGGTTGACCTGACGGAGCTGCTGGTTGACTTGGCTGGCGGTGAGCCCTTGTGCCTGCAACTTGAGCGGATCGAGGATCACGCGGATCTCGCGGCTGACGCCGCCATTGCGGTCCACCGCGGCCATGCCGGGCACCGAGAGCAGTTCCTTCGACACGGTGTTATCGATATACCAGCTCAGCTCCTCGACGGTCATGTCGGTGCCGATCGCGGCGTAGCTCGCCAGATCGTTGCCGGTGGTGTTGGCGCGGATCACCTGCGGTTCGAGGATGCCGTCGGGAAGGTCGCTGCGGATCTGCTGGATCGCGCCGCGCACATCCTCGACCGCGCGGTCGATCGGCGTACCGATGGCGAGCTGGACGACGGTTTCGGACTGGCCCTCGGTGACGGTCGAATCGATCTCGTCGATGCCCTGGAGGCTGCGCACCGCCGCCTCGACCTTTTGCGTGACCTGCGTTTCCAACTCGGTCGGCGCGGCGCCGGGCTGGGAGACTTCGACGATGACGACGGGGAATTCGATGTCCGGCTGGTTGTTGACGTCCATCCGCATGAAGCTGACGATGCCCGCCACGCTCAGCATGAAGAACAGCACGATGGCGAAGACCGGGTTGCGGATCGACCAGGCCGAGATGTTGCGGAAGCCCATCGCGCGTCAGCCGCGCGTCGTCTTGGGGAGCGGCTTCTGCACGATCGGCGCGACCTTTTGCCCCGGCGCGAGGAACGCGCCCGCCTGCAACACGACACGTTCGGTGCCGTCGAGACCGTCGGCGATGGCGACGCCATTGTCGGAGACTTCGCCGATCTTCACATCGCGCCGCACCACCTTGTTGTTGGGATCAAGAACATAGACGAAATTGCCACGATCGTCGCTCTGGATCGCGGAGTTGGGAAGCTGCGGCACGCGGGTCGATCCGCCGCCGATCTCCGCCGCCGCAAAGCCGCCGGGGCGCAACGCCGGGTTGTAGCCGATCGCGATGCGGGCGATGCCCTGCCGGGTCTGCGGGTCGATCACCGGCGAGATCTGCCAGACGGCGCCGTGATAGGTGGTCGCGCTGCCGACCGGACGGACGGCGGCCGACGAGCCGACACGGATGCTGGCGAGATCGCCCTCGCTCAACTGCGCGCGCATCTCGAGTTCGCCGCGCTCGGCCATGCGGAACAACGTGCCCGACCCCGAGCCGACGATCTGCCCGGCCTCGACACCGCGCGCGAGGATCAACCCCGCTTCCGGCGCGCGAATGTCGAGCCGGCCGTTGCGGGCGAGCTGTTCCTTCAGCGTCGCGCGCGCGACCTTGACGCGCGCGTCGGCGGCGTCGCGCGTGGCCGCCTTGGTTTCGAGATCGGCCTTGGAGATGAAGCCGCGATCGACCAGCGCCAGCGCGCGATCGTAGTTCGACTTGGCGATGCCGGCGTCGGCCTCCGCCGCGCGGACCTGCGCTGCGAGCGAGTCGCCGGTCTGCACCTGCACCGCGCGGTCGATCGTGGCGAGCACCTGCCCCTTGGCGACCCACTGGCCGGGTTCGACCAGCACGCGCGTAATCATGCCACCTTCGCCCGCGACGCCGACCGGCATGTCGCGCCGCGCGGCGAGGCTCCCCGTTGCGGAGATGACCTGCGACACGTCCGAGCGGCCGGGCGCCGAAACGGTGACGCTGGGCAATTGCTCAACCGCGGCGGCTTTCGGCGCGGGGCGGCTGTGCATCCACCACCACGCCGCGACCAGTGCGAGCAGGATCGCCACCGCGGCGACGATGCCCAGTGTGCGCCGGCGGCGCGGCTCCGGGGCGGGCAGGGCAAGCGTGCCGTCATTGGCCAGCAATGGCGTCTCGTAGTTCATCTCTGTCACGTCCTCGCCCCGGTCGATGCCGCGCACCGGGGGCTGTGTTACATGAACAAGGCACCACGCTCAAGCGCTCTTCGTATACCGCCGGGAGAATGGCCGGTTCGAAGGCCGTCCGCAATAACGTCTGTCGAAGCGCGCGGCGATTTCTGTTGCACAATCTCAACACCGCCGGCTTTTCGCACCGCCCTGCCAATCGCGCGCCGTTCATCCGGCGTTTTTCCTCGCCGTGCGAACAGGTCCGTACCGGGCCTTGCCGCCCGTTCGAACCGGGAGACTAACACGATGCGCTTCTACCTACACGCCGCCGCGCTGGCGACGTTGCCGCTCCTCGCGCAAACCGCGACGGCGCAGACCGCGCCTGCGGCCGCGCCGGCGATCCTCGCCGACGGCACGCTGCTCGACGTAACGGCGGAGGGCACCACCACCCGCACCCCCGACGTCGCGACGATCCGCGCCGGCGTCGTGACGCAGGGCACCACTGCGGCGGCGACGCTGTCCGACAATGCCCAGCGCATGACGCGTGTGATCGACGCGCTGAAGAAGGCCGGCGTGGCGCCGCGCGATCTCCAGACCGCGACGGTCAGCCTCAGCCCGCAATACCGCTATACCGAAGGTCAGGCGCCGGCGATCACCGGCTATCAGGCGACCAATTCGGTTGCCGTGCGCTTCCGTGACATCGCGCGGGCCGGGGCGATCCTCGATACGCTCGCCGCAGTCGGCGCGAACCAGATCGACGGGCCGAACCTGGCGATCGACGCGCCGGACGCCGCGCTCGACGAGGCACGGGCGGATGCGGTGAAGACGGCCCGGGCGCGGGCCGATCTCTATGCCAAGGCGGCGGGATTGTCGGTGGTGCGGATCGTGTCGATCGCGGAGAACGGTACGAACGACGGTTCGACACCGGGGCCGGTGGTGTTCATGCGCGCCGCCAAGGCCGCGCCGACCCCGCTTGCGGCGGGCGAAGCGCGCGTCTCCGCCACGCTGTCGGTACGTTTCCTGCTGAAATGATACGAAAAGGGCCGCGCGGCGTTAACCGCGCGGCCCTTCAGGCATTCCGATGCTGGGTCGCGCTTAACGCAGCGAACCGCGACGCACCAAGTTGACGATCGCGAGCAGGATGATCGCGCCGATCAACGAATAGATAAAGGTCGTGACAGTAATCACCTGGTTGATGCCGCCACCGAAGATGAACGATGCGATCACCGAGCCGACGATACCGACGACGACGTTAAGAATAATACCCTGCTGACCATCGGTCCGCATGACGAGGCTTGCAAGCCAACCGACGATGCCACCCACAACGAGCCAGATAATGAGTCCCATATGTCCCTCCATTGTTCCCCAACGCCGGGGTTGACAGGTGGTAAGACGCTCTTGAGATCGCTTTGTTCCGGCTCCGATTCAACATCCCGTCGCAATCAATATTTCTGCTGGCGCTCGTAAAGCGACTTGTAATGTTGGATGCGCGTCACCCGCAAACCGGGCATGCCCGAGCGGTCGATCGCGCGCTGCCAGCCGGCGAATTCCTCGACGGTCAGGTTGTACCGCTCACACACTTCGTCCACGCTCAGCAGCCCGCCGTTGACGGCGGCGACCACCTCGGCCTTGCGGCGCACGACCCAGCGCGTCGTCTCGGGCGGGGGCAGCGAATCGAGCGTCAGCGGCTCCCCAAGCGGGCCGATGACTTTGGCCGGTCTAATCTTCTGGTTCTCGATCATCATTACCTCGATCGGGGCGGGGGGCCCCCTCTCATGCTCGAAACGGCAATACCTTGCCGGGTTTGAAGGGCGGTTAAAGCAGCACGGTAAACGCTGCCTTCACGCGTCCTTCCAGCGGGTAAACATCGCGGCGACACGTGCGTTGAACGCGCCGTGTTCCGGCTGGAACGGGCCATACTCGGCCATGTCGGACGACAGACGTACATGGATCATCGCCGTCGGGCTCGCGGCCTGACGGGCGGCGACGCCGACCATCAGCACCGCCAGATCCGGGGGAAGCCCGGTAACCCGGCTGTCGTGTTCGAAGCGGGAAAAACTCAGATCCACCTTGGTTGCCTTTGGTCATACGCACCGATCACTTCGGCGATGGAAGGCTTTTAGCCAAAGCGTCTAAAGGCCTGGTAAAGCTGGCGAAGAAAAGTTGCGGGGCGCTGCGCTTTGCAACGACACGCCAGAGCGCCTATCTGCGTACAATGAATTCCCCGGGTGATTTCCAGCTTGGTGCCGACCTTTCCGGCCGCCGCATCGTCGTAGCCATGTCCGGCGGGGTCGACTCGTCGGTGGTGGCCGCGCTTGCCGCCAGGAGTGGCGCGGAAACGATCGGCATCACGCTGCAACTCTACGATCATGGCGAGGCGGTGGGCCGCGCGGGCAGCTGCTGCGCCGGGCGCGACATTCGCGATGCCCGTGCGGTGTGCGACCGGCTCGGCATCGCGCATTACGTGTTCGACCATGAGAGCAGCTTCCGCGCCGACGTGATCGACGGCTTTGCCGACGAATATCTTGCCGGTCGCACGCCGATCCCGTGCGTGCGCTGCAACATGGGGCCGAAATTCACCGATCTGTTCAAGATCGCGCGTGACCTCGGCGCGGATTGCCTCGCCACCGGCCATTATGTGCGCCGCGTCGAGGGTGCGGACGGCGCCGAACTGCACCGTGCTGCCGATCCGGCGCGCGACCAGAGCTATTTCCTGTTCGCGACCACGCAGGATCAACTCGACTATCTGCGCTTTCCTCTCGGGGGATTGCCCAAGCCGCGCGTGCGCGAACTGGCGGCGGAACTCGGGCTGGGCGTGGCGGGGAAGCCCGACAGCCAGGATATCTGCTTCGTGCCCGATGGCGATTACGCGTCGCTGGTGAAGAAGCTGCGCCCGGAGGTTGATACCAGCGGCGAGATCGTCGACGAAAGCGGGCGCGTGCTGGGGCGGCACAAGGGGCTGATCCACTTCACCGTCGGCCAGCGACGCGGGCTGGAGATCGGCGGCACGCCCGAGCCGCTGTACGTGATCCGGCTGGATGCGACGACGCGGCAGGTGGTGGCCGGCCCGCGCGCGGCGCTCGGCGTCAGCGCGGCGCGGCTGTCCGGCATCAACTGGCTGGGCGGCGACTTTTCCGGGCCGCTCACGGCCAAGGTGCGCTCGCTCGCCAAACCGGTGCCGGCGTGGCGCGACGGTGATCAGGTGCGTTTCGATGCGCCCGAATATGGCGTTGCGCCGGGGCAGGCGGCCGTGCTGTATGCGGGCGAGCGCGTGCTCGGCGGCGGCTGGATCGAGGAAACCGAGCGGGCGCTGGTGCCGGCCTGACCGGCGCCCGCGTCGCCATGCTTACAGGAAGAACGTCCCCTCGATCACCGTGACGCAAGATCCGCCGAGCACCACGCGGTCGCCGGCAAGCGTGCAGGTCAGCCGCCCGCCGCGCGCGCTCGCCTGATAGGCGGTGAGCGTATCGCGGCCGAGCCGCTTCGCCCAATAAGGCACCGCGACGGCGTGGGCGGAACCGGTCACCGGGTCCTCGTCGATGCCGCCGCCCGGCGCGAAGGCGCGGCTGACGATGTCGGTGGTCTCGCCGGGCGCGCTGACGATGGTGAGCCAGTCGCCTTCGGCGGCGAGCTTGCGCAGATCGGGCGATACGGCGCGCACCTGCGCCTCGTTCTCGAGAATGATGAGGCCGTAGCGATGCTCGTGCCACAAGGTCTCGACCGGCGCGGCGATCCCGAGCGCGGCGACGATCTCGGGCAGCGGCTTGGGCGAGGGTGTCCACGCGGGCAGGGTGAGCTGGTAGTCGGCGCCCGCGCGTTCGACCGCCAGCGTGCCCGCCTTGCGCGTTCGGAACGTCACTTTCGCGCGGTCACGGTCGGCGCTCAGCACGAAATGGCCGCTGGCGAGCGTGGCGTGGCCGCACATCACCACTTCGTTGGTGGGCGTGAACCAGCGCAACTCGAAATCGCTCTCGCCGCTCGCATCGGGGATGAGGAAGGCGGTTTCGGACAAGTTGTTCTCGGCCGCGATGCGCAGCAGCGTATCGTCGTCGAGCCATTCCGACAGCGGCATCACCGCCGCCGGATTGCCTTCGAAAGGCGTGCTGGCGAAGGCGTCGATCTGGGTGAAGGGAAGTCTCATGCACGTTCCTTGGGCTTGTCGATCACATCGGGTTCGATCAGCGGATTGGCGGCATCGAGCAGCCAGCCGGGATCGACATGAATCAACACGTCGGCATTGGGATAGGCGACGTGGATGCGATCCGTAACCGATTCGACCACTTCATACGCATCCGCCACCGTCATCTCGGGCGCGACGTACATGTGGAACTGCACGAAATCGCGTGTCCCCGAGCGGCGGGTGCGGATATCGTGCAGCCCGCGCAGTTCGGGGTGATCGGCGACCAGCGCGATCAGCCGGTCGCGTTCCTCGACTGGCCATTCCTTGTCCATCAGCAAATCGATCGCGCTGCCCGCCGAGCGCAAGGCGCCCCAGCCGAGCCATAAGGCGATCAGCACACCGAACACCGGATCGGCGCCGCGCACGTGCAGCACCTGATCGAGCACCAACGCGACGATCACCGAAAGGTTGAGCAGCAGATCGGACTCATAATGCACATTGTCGGCGCTGACCGCGACTGATCCGGTGCGCGCGATCACGCGGCGCTGATACGCCACCAGCACCAGAGTGACGAGAACCGCAACGATCGACACGCCGATGCCGGTGCCGGCGTCATGGGCGGCGACGGGCGATCCGAACTGGCGGATCGCCTCCCACGCGATGCCGACCGCGGACACCGCGATCAACGCGACCTGGAACAGCGCCGCCAAAGCTTCCGCCTTGCCGTGGCCGTAGCGGTGATCGTGATCGGCCGGGATCGTCGCGACATGCACGCCGTACAGCGTGACGAGTGATGCGACCAGATCGAGCGCGGTATCGGCGAGCGACCCGAGCATCGCGATCGAATCGGTCGACCATGCCGCATAGCCCTTCAGTGCGAGCAGCAAGCACGCCGTGACCACGCTGGCGACCGCACCGCGCGCCGCCAGCGGCAGCTTGCTGAGTGAAAGGCGCGACCCCGCACTCACGGGTAGAGCAGGCCCTCATCCCAGCCGCCCGGCGTGCGGGTAAACAGCCGGCGTTCGTGCAGGCGGTGCGCGCGATCCTGCCAGAACTCGATATTGGTTGGCGTGACGCGGTAACCACCCCAATGCGGAGGGCGCGGTACGTCGCCGCCAGCAAAGCGCGCTTCCATTTCGGCGAAGCGCGCCTCGAACGTTTCGCGTGCGTCGAGCGGGCGCGACTGGTCGGACGCCCAGGCGCCGAGCCGCGAATCGCGCCCCCGGCTGGCGAAATACGCGTCGCTCTCCGCGTCGGAAACCTGCGTCACCGCGCCTTCGATGCGGATCTGGCGGCGCAGCGACTTCCAGTGGAACAGCAACGCAACGTTGGCATTGGCGGCGATGTCGTCGGCCTTGCGGCTCTGCCGGTTGGTGTAGAACACGAAGCCGTCGGGTCCGTGCCCCTTCAGGAGCACCATCCGCACCGCCGGGCGCCCTTGCGCATCGACGGTGGCGAGCGCCACGGCGTTCGAGTCGTTGATCTCGGTTTCGCGTGCCTCGGCGAACCAGGTGTCGAACAGGGCAAAGGGATCATCGGTCATGGCGCCCGCCTTACCGCGAGGACGACCCCTTCGTCACCTCTGCTTTGCGTTACCGGAACGCCGCGCTGCGCGGGTAGCTGTGGCGGCGGAACGGCCAGTCGACGACGCTGCCCGCGAACAACGCCCACCACACGATCAGCGGCTGCAACAACAGGCGGGGCACGTGGTACCACAAGGTCAGCCCGCCGCGACCGAGCGTCATGTAATCGACCGCATGTTTGACGTTGGCGGGGAACACGCACACCGCATAGGCGGCGAGCATCACTCCCGCGATCCAGCGCAGCCGGGGAATGCACAGCCCGACCGCGCCGAGGATCTCGCACAGTCCCGTCACCGCGATCATCGCGGCGGGATCGGGCACCCAGGCCGGCACGATCGTCAAGAACGGCGCGGGGGAGCGCAGGTGGAGCACGCCCGCGACAAGATAGACCGCCGCCAGCACCCAGCGCGAGCCCGTCCGCACCCGCTCGATACGGCGCGGCAGCGTCGGGTGCCGGCGGGTTATAGCGGGAACCAGTTCGATTTATGGCTGAACTTCATATAGCCGACGTTGATCCCCTGCCGCCAGCCGACGCCGAGCCGGATCGGGATGAGTACCACATTGCCCCAGCGGAGATACGTCGCGGCAAACCCGCCGACGAAATAGACGCGGCCCTCGGCAGCGGGGAAGCGATGGTAGATCTCTTCGCTATCGTAAAGATTGTAGACCAGCACGAACACCTTGTTGGCATCGCCGCCAAGATCGAAGCCGATCGACGGGCCGGTCCAGTAGATCGGCTGCTCACCCTCGACCTTGTGGAACATCTTGCCCCGGCCGTAGCGCAAGCCCACCACCAGAGCGGCCGACGCCTCGCTGCCCGCGATATAGGCGTTGGGCTCGCCCTGTTCCTTCAGCGTGCGCTCGAGGATGCCGGACAGGCCCGCCGCACCCTTGCCGAACGTGCCCTCGGCCGCGCGCAGCAGTTCCTCGCGCTTGAACGTGTCGGGGCGGGCGGCGGCGGCTTCAGCCTGTTCGCGCGTAGCGAAGCCGTCCCCCTGCGCAGGCGCGGGCGCGGCTGATTGCCGGGTGTCGCGGGATGGGGTGGGCGCAGCATAGCCCGAGCGGGACGAGACGCGCGAATCGGTTTCGGCCGGTACCGGCGTGTCGGGATACCGCGTGCTGGGGGCGGAGGGCGCGCGCGGTGTCGGGTTGCTCATCGTTGGCGTTCGCGCAGGTGCGCGCAGATCGCTGTCGATCGCCTCGTTAGGATCGACCGTGCGGACCTGCGCCGCCACCGGCGCCAGCGAGGACGCCGACAGCATCGCAAGCGCACCCACGATCATCGAACATTGCAAAACTCGAACGCGCATCGCGCACACTCCCCCGATCCTCGTTGCCGGACGTAGCGCCCGATTTGGTTTATCCACAATGAACCAAGCGCCGAAGCGAGTCGATTGCACGGCAAAATCCCGCAGAACGCCCAGTTGATCCCTGCGAAAAGCACCGCTATAGCCCCGCTCTGCCGTGCGCCGGAGACGTGGGTGAGTGGCTGAAACCAACGCTTTGCTAAAGCGTCATACGGGAAACCGTATCGAGGGTTCGAATCCCTCCGTCTCCGCCAACGCTTCATCCGAAGTGCTGAATTTTCGGCCTAAACTCGCTGTTGATCGATGTGGTCCTACTTCGGGCCCCATTTTGCGATACTGTTGAACCGGCGGTACCCATTGGTCGGAGTGAGCAGGTCGAACACGTTGGTCATGATTCTTTGATCGATCGATGATGTTGGTAGTTAACTCACCCAGCACGAGTCCGCACCGCTAATCACGTCCGCGCGAACATGCTTGCTTATCGTTCTTTCGGCGGCAGCTGAAGGCTGCTTCTTCCAATTGGCGAGGTGTTCTGGTTGACGCTGGCGTGTTGATCGGCACCGAACGCGGAGCCGCCCTTGAGCAATACTACGACCTACGATGTTCAAGAAATATCTATAATGGCCGGATTTCGCTCGGCGGCGCTTCGACCTCCCGCAGCCGTGTTAGCTCAAATGAAGACTCGGTAGTTTAAATTAAGTTCTCAGGATTTACGAATTCAGCTAATGTTGACACTACGTAAGTGATTTTAAGACGGGGAGGTCTCAAAGTTACGGGCGCGCATATGCTTTAACGGCGATACTTCACTTCTAGAGAGAGTGTGCCGCAGTGAGAATGCTTAAAGTAACTCAGTCGGGGCTCTTGTGTTGCGCTGACTTTGACCGGCTGTGACGCCCGTCGGGGAATCCTGTCGGGGAATCCTGTCGGGGCATCGCAGTCGCTCCGAGGAACTCGGTCTGCGCGACGGCTGCCTCGTTGTTGAGGTATTCGATCATGAGCCGGCCGCGAGCGGTCTGAGCGATGTCGGCGTTGGCGACGATCCAGTAGGAACGACGAAGTTCGATCTGCTCCGGCAGGACCGGAACCAGCTCCGCGAAGGGGGCGGCGATGAAGCGCGGCAGGACACACAGACCATAGCCTTGGCGTGCGGCTTCAAGTTGGATCTGGATGCTCGAGCTTTGCAGGCGCGGGCGCAGCCGCAGGCCGATCTCGTCGAGATAATTGAGTTCGCGCACGAAGATCAGGTCGTCAATATAGCCGGTGAAGGGATGGCGGCCGAGATCATCACGCGTGGCGATTGACGGTGCGCGATCAAGATAGTCGCGCGAGCCATAGACGTGAAGCGCATAGTCGGTGAGACGGGTGATGTGAAAGCGGCCTTGAGCCGGCGCCTGCAGCGTGATCGCAATATCTACCTCGCGGCGCGATAGCGCCATGAGCTGTTGCAACGTGATGAAGTCGATCGACAGATCTGGATGCGCCGCGCTGAACGCGGCGAGCCGCCGCGCCAGGAAGAAGTTGCCGATCCCCTCCAGCGCGCTGATACGCAGCGTGCCCGAAAGCGGCGACTGCCCGTCTCCCAGCTCTGTCGCGACGCGCGTCGCCTCGCTCTCCATCGATTGCGCCGTGACGAGCAGGCGCTCGCCCGTATGCGTCAGGCTGTATCCGCGTGCGTTGCGTTGGAACAGCTTGACGCTGAGCGCGCGTTCGAGCCCTTCGAGGCGGCGGATGACGGTGGCATGATCGACCGACAGCATCTGAGCCGCGCGTGAGACACTGCCCGCGCGCGCCATGGCCAGCAAGTAGCGCAAATCGTCCCAATTAAACCGCCGCACCGCCACTCCCTCGCTATTTGCGCACGATCGCGGTGCGAAACTTTGCTCTTACGTGCGCAGATTAGCTAGCTAGAGTGTCGCTACAAAGAGAAAATCTGGGAGGATGGCATGGAAATCGACCGGCGCGAGTTCGCGACGTTATCCGCACTCGCAGCTATGGTAGCGCTACCGTCTTCGGCTGGCGCTGCGGCCGCCGGCAAGCCGTGGCATCAGCGCATCAAGCGTGTCCTGCACATCAACTTCAACGAGCTCGATCCGCGCGACATGGATGTCGAGGCCTATGCCGATCTGCTGGCGGCGTCGCACGCGCAGATGACCTTCCTCAGCGTCACCGGCTCGGTGTCGTTCTACCCGTCGGCGATCCCCGACTTCTACCCGGCGGCCGGGCTCAACGGGCGCGATCTGTTCGGCGAGTGCGTGCGCGCGCTCAAGAAACGCAACATCCGCGTCGTCGGACGCTTCAGCCCCGATATTGTCCAGCTACGCGCGGGCGACAAGCACCCCGACTGGTTCCGCCGCGAGCGCGACGGCGGCATCGCGCGCCACGGCGCGGGCGGGGGCGTGCTGCCGCCCAATTATGGCGAGACTTGCCAGTTCACCACCTATTACGATCAGCAGATCCCCGCGATTATGCGCGAACTGGTCGAGCGCTACGATGTCGACGGGCTTTACACCAACGGTTGGCCCAACACCGAGGTGCGCAAATGCTGGTGCGCGGCCTGCCGCAAGATCGCCGATGCCGACGCGCCCGCTTATGTCGCCGCCTACCAGGCGCGCGCGATCGAATTGTGGAAGCTCTACACAGGTATCGCCAAGACCGGCCGCGCCGATCGCTTCTACACCGGGAACATCACCGGCGGCCTGCGCGGCGGCCAGCTTGATCTCACCGCGCTGACGCGCAGCGCCGAGGTGCTGCTGTGCGACAACCAGAACCGCGGACCCGGTCTGCCGGCGTGGGATTCGGCGCAGCAGGCGCGGCTGGCGCGCGACGTGATGGGCGACCGCACCGTGCTGAACCTGACTGGCGGCTGGGCGCGCGGCAACAATATCTGGTGGCGCAACGCCACGCAGAACGCCGCCGAGCTGCAAACCCGCATGGCGCAGACCGCGGCGGCCGGCGGCGCGATCCATTATCACTGGCTCGGCGATCATCAGGGATTCAAGGAGGATCGCCGCTGGCAGGCGATCGGGCGCGACTATCTCGCGTGGCAGGCGAAGAACGATGCGCATTTTCACACATTGCGCTCGCTGCATAAGGTCGCGATGGTGGTGTCGCCGCTCACCAACCGCGTCTATCCCAAGCCCGACGGCAGCGACGCTGCGGACTCAGTGCAGGGGCTCTATGCGATCCTGGTCGAGGCGCGCATCCCGTTCGATCTGCTGACAGCGGAGAATCTGTCGCAGGCGAAGCTGTCGCACTATTCGACCGTGCTACTGCCCAATCTCGCGATCCTGACCGATGCGCAGCTCGGGCTTATCGACGCGTTCGTTGCGAACGGCGGCTCGCTGATGTCGAGTTTCGAAACCGGGCTCTACGACGTGCAGGGCAAACCGCGCACCGACTTCGCGCTCGGCAGGATGTTCGGCATGCGCCGCACCGGCGATCGCGCCACGTCGCACGTGCCGCTGCCGGGCAACACCGATCCCTATCCGCCGACCTTTGCGAGCTACCACCGGATCGAGGCGCCGCATCCGGTGCTGAACGGGTTTCACGACACCAACTGGCTGGCGGGTCCGAACTGGACGATCCCGATCGAGGCCGAAGGCGCGCCGGTGCTGACGCTGATCGACCCCTGGCCGATCTACCCGACCGAGCAGACCTACAGCCGGGCGCCGCACACGAAGAAGCCGGCGATGGTGCTGCGCGAGCGTGGCCGCTCGCGGCTGGCGCATTTCGCGGGTGATGTCGAAGGCACGTTCTGGCGCACCGGCGACGACGATCTCGCAGCCCTCGTCGCCAACACGGTGCGCTGGGTCGCGCATGACGATGTCGGCCCGGTGGTCGAGGGCGACGGGCTGGTCGAGACCTTCGCCTGGGCGACCGAGCCGGGCTATGCCGTGCACCTGCTCAATTACACCAACCCCAATGCGTACGCGAACACGTTCCGCAAGCACTACGGGCTTGGGCCGCAGAGCGTGCGGCTGACGCTCCCGGCCGATACGAAGATCCGGCGCGCGACGTTGCTGCGCGCAGGGAGCGATCTGCCGTTCGAGCAGACCGGTCGCGTGCTCAGCTTCACCGTCCCCGGCCTCACCGAATATGAGGTCGCCGCCTTCGAAATCTGATCTGCGCCGGCACACGGCGTTCCAACGATAAAACGATAAAGCATCCAAGGAGAGGTCCATGAACAGGGTACGCCTGATCGGCAGCAGCATCCTCGCGTTAGCGGCAGTTAACGTTCACACCGCAATGGCGCAGAGCGCGCCGGCGGCAAGCCAGACCCTGCCGGACGGGGCGACGCCGCCCAGTCAAGACCCGGCTTCGTCTGATCCTGCCGCCGCGTTGCAGAACAGCGGCGCGCCGGCGGCGAAAGGCGCAGCACCGGCCGCGCCGGGGGATATCGTCGTCACCGGCTCGCGGCTGTCGCGCGGTTTCACCACGCCGACGCCGGTCACAGCGGTCAGCGCGGATCAGCTTGCCGCGACCGCGCCTAACAACATCGCGGAGGCGGTCAGCAACCTGCCGGCGTTCGCGGGCTCGGCCAACGCCAACCGCACCACCGGCGGCTCGCCCAACGGCACCGCCGGCCAGAGCATCCTCAACCTGCGCAGTCTTGGCACGCAACGGAACCTGATCCTCATCGACGGTCAACGCGTTATCGCGTCGAACGCGGCGGGCGGAGTGGATATCAACCGCTTCCCGCAATCGCTGATCCGCAGCGTTGAGGTCGTGACCGGCGGGGCCTCGGCCGCCTATGGTTCGGACGCGGTTTCGGGCGTCATCAACTTCATTCTCGACACGCGCTTCACCGGCTTCAAGGCGGAAGCGCAGGAGGGCGTCTCTACCTATGCCGACACGCCCTCGACGCTCGTTAGCGCGACGTGGGGACATGCGTTCGCCAACGACAAGCTGCACCTCGTCCTGAATGGAGAGTATTTCCATCAGCGCGCGATCGACTGGCAGACGCGCGGTGGCCGGCCTTGGGAGCAGGATCCCGGCGGGCTGGTCAGCAACCCGGTCAGCGGCGCCAAGCCGACGCGACTGATCCTGCCCGACGTGCGCATTGCCAACGGTTCCAACGGCGGCCTCATCACAAACACGATTCTGAAGGGCACGTCGTTCGCCGCCGACGGCACGCCGTTCCAGCACGATTACGGCACGGTCAACAACGGCACCTTCCAGAGCGGCGGCAACGGCGATTTTCCGCGTCAGCCGCTCAACCCCACGCAAGACCGCGCGAACGTCTTCGCGCATGCCGAATACGACATTGGCCCGCGCACGACGATCGGCGTCGAGGCGCTGTACGGCACCTCACGCACGCAGATCATCCAATATCCCAATTACATGTACGGCCAGTATGCCTACACCATCTACAGCGGAAATCCGTACATTCCGGCCTCGATCCAGCAAATCATGACGGCGAATAGAATCGCCTCCTTCACGCTCGGCAAGAACATGGCCGACACCGACTTCGAGACTGAACTCGCGCGGCAGGAACTGCAACGGTATCATGTGCTGCTGAAGGGCGAGTTCGGCAGCGACTGGCATTACGAGGCGCATTACATCCACTCGCGCTCGCTACAGTACGAGCAGTTGCAGAACATGCCGAACCTGCGCAATTCCTATGCGGCGGCGGACGCGGTGCGCAACCCGCAGACCGGGCAGATCGTCTGCCGCTCGCAAATCTACAATGCAGGCGGGCAGTTCGTGACAGGCGGCACCGGTGTCGATCCGGGCTGCGTTCCGACGAATCTTTTCGGCGGCGGTTTCGGGCTTGGCAACGGTCCGATCACCCAGGCCGGCCAGGATTATATCTATGGCACGTCGGTCAAGCGCCTCGTGCTGCAAGAAGATAACGCGGACGTCAGCCTGCGAGGGCAGTTGCCCGACAACATAGCGCTCCAAGGCGGCCCGATCGCGGTTGCGATCGGCGGAAGCTACCGTAACGAAAAGGGCGATCAGACCTCCGACGCTGTCTCACAGGCCAAGGTCGATTGCTCGAACGTGCGTGGTTGCCCCGCGAGCCTGGTCAATCGACAGGGCGGCTATCTCACCTTCGATCCACTGCCGTTCTCGGGAAGCTATTCCGTCAAGGAAGGCTTCCTCGAACTCGGCATTCCGGTGTTCAAGGATCTGCCGTTCGCCCGCTCGCTCGACATCAACGTCGCCGGCCGCATCGCCGATTACAGCACGAGCGGCGTCGTCTACAGCTGGAAGGCGGGCGGCACCTGGCGGCCGGTGCCGGACCTGATGCTGCGCGTCACCCGGTCACGCGACACGCGCGCGCCCAATCTGCTCGAACTGTTCAGCCCGTCCTCGATCACCTCGGGCACGATCGTGTATAAGGGCGCGACGGTGCCACAGACGACGTTCGCGCGCGGCAATCTCGCGCTGGTGCCGGAAAAGGCCGACACGCTCACCGCTGGCGTGGTGCTGAGCCCGACCTTTATCCACGGCTTCAACCTGTCGGTCGATTGGTATCACATCAAGATCGGCAATGCGATCGACCAGCTCGGCAATCAGAACACGCTCAATCAATGCGCGGCGGGCATCGCCTCGGCCTGCGCGCTGCTGACGGAGCAGACCAGCAACGGGACGGTCAACGGCGTCGTCTTCGACAATCCCTATCTGAACCTCTCCAACATAGACACCAGCGGCGTCGATATCGAGTTGCATTACGGCGTGCCGCTTGGCACCGGCCGGCTGACGCTTCGGGGGCTGGCGAACTATGTTGGCCATTTCCGCAGCCAGCTTCCCAATTCTCCGGCGGTCAACGGTCTGTCGGCGACGCTCGGCCGCGTACCGTGGCGGGCGAACTTCCTCGGCGCGTTCGCGCAGGGCGGCTTCACCGCCACCGTCTCCGAACGCTTCATCGGGCCGGGCAAATATGACGCGACCTACGTGGACGGTGTCGACATCAGCAACAACAAGACTCCGTCGGTGTTCTACACCGACCTGACACTCGAACAGAAGATTCCGGGCCGCGAGAACTTTACGGTCTTTGCGCAGGCGACCAACCTGTTCAACAAGGCGCCGCCGCTGGTGCCGATACAGACGACACTTCAGCAATATACCTATGCCGCGCTTTACGACGTGATCGGCCGGTACATGACGGTCGGGGTGCGCGTGAAGTTCTGACCCGCTTGATTTGAACAGGACGGAGAAACCGATGGTTGCCGCCATTGCCCTGCCACGGCTGCTCCGCGTGGGCGAGCGGGCGTTCGAACACCTGCCCGCCTTGCTCGGCGAGCTTGGCCTGTCGCGCCCGCTGATCGTGACGGACGCGTATCTCAACGCCAGCGGGCGGATCGCGCAGGCGCTCGACCTGCTCGGTGGTGCGGGCATCACCGCGCGCGTCTTCGCCGACACCGTGCCCGATCCGACCTCGGCATCTGTGGCGGCTGCGGTCGCGTATCTGGCGCAGGGCGAGCACGACTGCGTGGTGGCGATCGGCGGCGGCAGCCCGATCGACACAGCAAAGGCGGTGGCGGTGATCGCACTCCACGGCGGCACGCCCGCCGACTACAAGGCCCCGCACGTTCAGGACGCGGGTGGCCTGCCCATCATCGCGATCCCGACCACCGCCGGCACTGGATCGGAGGCGACGCGCTTCACCGTCATCACCGACGAAGCGACCGACGAGAAGATGCTATGTCCCGGCACCGCCTTCCTGCCGATAGCGGCGCTGGTCGATTACGAACTGACGCTGACCAAGCCGCGGCGGCTGACCGCCGACACCGCCATCGACTCGCTCACCCATGCGATCGAAGCCTATGTGTCGCGGCGCGCCAACCCGTTCTCGGACGAACTCGCGCTCGCGGCGATGCGGCTGATCGCGCCGAACCTGCGCCGGGTGTTCGACGACGGCGGCGATCGGGCGGCGCGCGAGGCGATGATGGTCGGCGCGACGTTTGCGGGCATGGCTTTCTCCAACGCCTCGGTTGCGTTGGTGCATGGCATGAGCCGGCCGATCGGGGTGCATTTCCACATTCCCCACGGCCTGTCGAACGCGATGCTGCTGCCCGCCGTCACCGCCTGGTCGGCGCCCGGCGCGATCGTCCGCTATGCCCGCTGTGCCCGTGCGATGGGGATCTCCGACGAGAACGAGGGCGATCAGGCAAGCGTCGCGCGGCTGGTCGATGAACTGGAGCGCATCAACCAGGATCTCGAAGTGCCGACGCTCGCCGCCCTGGGTGTGTCGGCCGAGCGCTGGGATGCGCTGGTGCCGGTGATGGCGGCGCAGGCGCTCGCCTCGGGTTCCCCTGCCAACAATCCACGCGTGCCCGAAGCCGACGAGATCGCCGGCCTTTACCACCAGATCTTCGCCTGAAAGGACGTCATGGCCGACCTTCCCCTCATCGCACACGTCATCGGTGGTGCCGAAATCCGGCCCGACGATGGCCGCACCAGCCCGGTGTTCAACCCCGCCACGGGCGAGACGACCGCGCATGTGCCGCTCGCCAGCGCGGCGGAGGTCGGGCGGGCCGTGGCGGTCGCGGCAAATGCTTTCCCGGGCTGGGCGGCGACGCCACCGCTGAGCCGGGCGCGCGTCATGATGCGCTTCCGCGAACTGTTCCTGGCGGAACTGGACGCGCTCGCCGCGATCATTACCGCCGAGCACGGCAAAACGCTGGCCGACGCCAAGGGCGAACTGACCCGCGGGCTCGAGGTCGTCGAGTTCGCGATGGGCATTCCGCAGCTTCTCAAGGGCGAATATAGCGCCGAGGTGGGACGCGGGATTGACTCGGTCGCGCTGCGCCAGCCGCTTGGCGTCGTCGCCGGCATCACGCCGTTCAACTTTCCGGCGATGGTGCCGATGTGGATGTTTCCCGTCGCGATCGCCTGCGGCAACGCGTTCATTCTGAAGCCCTCAGAACGCGATCCGTCGCTGGCGGGACAACTCGCCGCGCTGCTCAAGGCGGCGGGCTTGCCCGACGGCGTGTTCAATGTCGTCCACGGCGACAAGGAAGCGGTCGACGCCTTGCTCGACGATTCGCGTGTGGCGGCGATCAGCTTCGTCGGATCGACCCCTATCGCACGCTACGTCTATGCGCGCGGCACCGCGGCGGGAAAGCGCGTGCAGGCGCTGGGCGGTGCCAAGAACCACCTCGTAGTTATGCCCGACGCCGATCTCGACCAGGCGGTCGATGCGTTGATGGGCGCAGCCTTCGGTTCGGCGGGCGAGCGCTGCATGGCGGTCTCGGTCGCGGTGCCGGTCGGCGAGCGCACCGCCGACGCGCTGGTCTCGCGGATCAAGAAGCGCGCCGAGGCGCTGAAGGTCGGGCCCGGCACCGATCCCGAGGCGGAGATGGGGCCGCTCGTTACTGGCGCACACCGCGACCGCGTGGTGGACTATATCGACTCGGGCGTCGCGGAAGGCGCGGAACTGGTGATCGACGGGCGCGGATTAGCGCTTCAGGGGTATGAAGGCGGCTTCTTCGTCGGGCCAACGCTGTTCGATCGCGTCACACCGACGATGCGGATCTACCGCGAGGAGATTTTCGGTCCGGTCCTGTCGGTCGTCCGCGCGGACAGCTTCGACGCGGCGCGGCGGCTGATTGACGAACACGAATTCGGCAACGGCGCGGCGATCTTCACGCGCGACGGCGACGCCGCCCGCAATTTCCTTGACGGCGTGCAGGCCGGCATGGTCGGCGTTAACGTGCCGATCCCTGTGCCGATGGCGTTCCATTCCTTCGGCGGGTGGAAGAACTCGCTGTTCGGCGATCACCATATCCACGGGCCCGAGGGCGTACGCTTTTACACGCGCCTCAAAACCGGCACGATGCGCTGGCCGACCGGCGTTCGTGCCGGTGCCGAATTTACGATGCCGACGATGGGCTGAACCTGCTTCCCCCGCCTGCGGGTACGCTACACCCCTTGTTCCCCCTGTTCGAGGCCATGCGATGTTTCACCAAATCGAGGCGCCGATCGGAGGATCGCTGCTTCTCTCCTTCCTGGTCGCGGCGCTGCCGCTGGTGGCCGTGCTGGTCTTGCTCGGGGTGATGCGTCGCCCCGCCTGGCAGGCGTCGCTGGCCGGGATCGCGGCGGCGCTGTTGCTCGCCACTTTGGTCTGGCGGATGCCGCTCAGGCTGGCGGTCGACAGTCTTGCGGCAGGCGCGGTGTTCGCGTTGTGGCCGGTGATGTGGATCGTGTTCAACGCGCTGATCCTCTACAATATCACCGTCGTCTCCGGTCGATTTGCGGCATTTCGCGAGTGGATGCTGGACAATCTGCCCAACGACGGGCGCGTGGTGCTGATCGTGATCGGCTTCGCGTTCGGCTGCCTGCTGGAAGGCATCTCCGGCTTCGGCACGCCGGTCGCGATCACCAGCGCGCTGCTCATCAGCCTGGGCTTCGCGCCGCTCGATGCGCTCGCCTTCACGCTGATCTTCAACACCGCGCCGGTCGCTTTCGGGGCCTTGGGCTCGCCGATCACGACGCTTGGCGCGGTCACGCAGCTTTCGGACGTCAAGCTTGGCGCGATGATCGGGCGGCAGGTGCCCTTCATCGCGATGCTGTTGCCGTTCTACGCCACCTATCTGTACGGCGGCTGGCGGGGGATTCGAGGCGTATGGCCGGTGCTGCTGGTCGCGGGCGGGTCGTTCGCACTCGCGCAGTTCGTGTCGTCCAACTGGCTTGGCTACGCGCTGACCGACGTGCTCGCTTCGATGGCGTCGCTGGTGGCGACATTGCTGTTCCTCAAGGTATGGCGCACGCCCTTCGATCCCGCCTTCGCGCTCGATCTGCCCCCGCGTTCGACCGAGGATGCGCGCGTGCCGGCGCTGTACGGCTGGCTACCGTGGCTGGTGCTGTCGGGGGTGGTGATCGTGTGGATTCACTTCGGCTGGTCGGCACTCGGGCAGCAGCGGATCGAATGGCCGGGGCTGCATCGCGCGGTGTTCATCACCACCTATCAGCGGCCTTACGATGCGGTGTGGATGTTCCAGCCGCTCGCGACCGGCACCGCGATCCTGGCGGCGACCATTCTAGTGGCGCTGCTGATCCGCCTTGCCGCCGGCCAGTTCGTCGGCGCGGTGCGCGACGCCGCGCGGCAGGTGCGGTTGCCTGCACTCACGACGATGCTGATCGTCGGGCTCGCGTATCTGGTCAATTACTCGGGCATGGCGTTCACGCTCGGGCTCGGCGTCGCATCGGCGGATGTTGCGTTCCCCCTTTTGTCGGCGTTTCTCGGCTGGCTGGCGGTGTTCCTGTCGGGCAGCGATACCTCGGGCAACGCGCTGTTCGGCAACCTGCAAGTCGTGGCGGCGCACAAGCTCGGGCTCGATCCGTTGCTGATGGCGGCGAGCAATTCCTCCGGCGGCGTGATGGGCAAGATGATCTCGCCGCAGAACATCTGCACCGGCACGTCGATCACCGGCATGGCGGGGCAGGAGGGACGGGTGCTGGCGCGCACCTTCCGGCATAGCGTGATCCTCACTTTGGTGCTCGGCGTCCTCGTCGTAATCCAGCAGCACCTCCTGCCCGCACCAGATCGCCCAGCGTCGCGAAAAAGACATAGGCGTCGTTGGCGGCGAGCAGCGCGGCCGGATCGATCCCCGCCGCACGAGCGCGCGCGAGCGTATCGGGCGTGACGATTGCGCCCGCGACATCCTCGGTGCCGTCGATGCCGTCGGTATCGCAGGCGATCGCGGCGATGCCTGGATGCCCATCGAGCGCGATGGCGAGCCCGAGGAGATATTCGAGATTGCGGCCGCCGCGCCCTTCCGGATTGATGACGGTGACGCTGGTCTCGCCGCCCGACAGGATCGCGGTTGCCGCGCCGCCGGCGGCGAGTTGACGGGCAAGCGCGCCTTGTTCGGCGCCGAGCCGCCTCGCCTCGCCTTCGAGCGCATCGCCGAGATCGAGCACGGCATAGCCGAGCGCTGCCGCCATCGCTGCGCTGCTATCCAGCGCATCGCGCGCGCGCGCCAGCAGCACCACGCTCGCGTCCATCAGTCCGGGCGCGGAGGCGGGCGGCGTTTCGTTGGCGGGATCGGCAAGCGCGCGGTGCACCGAGTCCGGCACGTCGAGCACGTAGCGCGCCACGATCGCACGCGCATTCTCCAGCGTCGTGCGATCGGCGAGCGTCGGCCCCGAGGCGATGAACGATAGGTCATCGCCGGGAATGTCCGAAATGATCCACGTGAGGACGCGCGCGCCGCCCGCCGCCACCGCGAGCCGGCCGCCTTTCACTGCCGACAGATGTTTGCGCACGCAGTTCATCTCGGCGATCGTCGCGCCCGAGCGTAGCAGCGCGCGAGTCGTCCGCTGCTTGTCGGCCAGCGTCACGCCCGCCACGGGCGCGGCGAGCAGGGCCGAGCCGCCGCCCGACAGGAACACCAGCAGTTCGTCGCCTGGACCGAGCGTCCGGGCGATCGCCAGCGCGCGTTCCGCCGCGCGGGCGCTCGCCGCGTCGGGGACGGGGTGCCCCGCTTCGATGACCTCGACGGCGGAACCGGGCACGGGCCAGCCGGGCGGCAGGTGTCCGTGCCGGGTCACCACCAGCCCGCAGACCGGAGCGCCGGCGCGCTGTTCGGCAACGCGCATCATCTCGGCAGCGGCCTTGCCGACCGCGATGATCGCGCGCCGGCCGCCGGGGGGCGCGGGCGGCAGCGCTTCGGGCATGCAGGCGGCGGGCGAAACCGCCGCGACCGCTGCCCCGAACAGATCATGCAGCCGCGTGCGGAGCGCCGCGTCTGCCACAATCATGGCGCGGGCGTCGCCAGCGGTGCGGCGGGATCGACGATATAGGTCGAGACTACCACCGCCGCCGTTTCGCCCGTGTTGCGGACGCTGTGCCGGGTGCGCGGTGGCACCTGAAACGCACTCGCTGCGGCAACGTCGCGCGCCGGCGCGTCATAGGCCATCTCGAGGCCGGCATGTAGATGCGGCGCGATCACCCCGGCCGGGTCAATCGTCGTGCGCACCACAACCGTATGCAAGCCGCCGCCGGGGAAATCGGCGTTTTCAAGCGGCTGGCGGTGGATAGCGCTCGGCTGCGCAGCCGCCATGCCCGGCAGCGCGGCGAGCGATAGCAGGAACAGCGCTGCGGCTTTCACCTTAAGCTCTGAGCGACGCTGATCGTCGCGAGCGCGAACGCAAGTCGGACGGACGAGGTCGGTCACGTGAAATCCTTTCATATCAAGGTGCGACGCACGGAAACGATCCACGCGACAACCCACAAACATGTCGGTCTTTGCAAATACGCGCTTGCCATTCCCAGCGCCAGCCGAGCAAACGTCGAAAGACTTTTGCGTTGGGGGATAAGATGGACCCGGATTATCTGGTCTTCGCGCGGATTGCCGAGGGCGGCAGCCTGTCGGCGGCGGCGCGCGCGATGCAGATCTCGCCGGCGATGGTGTCGCGGCGGCTGGCGCGCCTGGAGGCCCGGCTCGGCGTACGGCTGTTTCACCGCACCACGCGCAAGCTCGCGCTGACCGAGGTCGGCGAGCGGTTCCATGGCGACATCGCGGCGATCCTGCACGCACTGACTGCTGCCGAGAGCCGTCTGACCGGTACCCGCGCCGAGCCGGCGGGCGTTCTGCGCGTGTCGGCGCCGACCTCGTTCGGAAGGCTGCACGTTGCACCGAAGCTGCACGCCTTTCTGGCGCGCTTCCCCCGCATTACGCTCGAGCTGAACCTCTCCGACGATTATGTCGACCTGTTCGCTGGGCGTTTCGATCTCGCGATCCGCGTCGCCGCGACGATCCCGCCGAGTCTGGAGGGGCATCGGCTCAGCAGCAGCCGGCGGCTGCTGTGCGCAAGCCCGGCCTATTTCGAGCGGCACGGCGTTCCGGTCGCCGTCGAGGCGCTCTCCGGCCACCGCCTGCTCGCGGCGGCGGGCCAGATGCCCTGGCGGCTGGTAAACGGCCGGCGGCGGTACAGTGTCGACGGCGAGAGCCATGTGCGTACAAATTCCAGCGAGGTCGTTCGGGAACTGGCGATCACGGGTGTGGGCATCGCCCTGCGATCGTTATGGGATGTCGATTCGGCGCTCGCGGACGGCCGGCTGGTCCCCGTGCTGCCGAGTTGGGGCAGCACGTCCGACCTCGCGGTCCACGCCGTTCATCCGCGCGGGCCATCCACGTCGCCGGCGATCCTCGCGCTGGTCGAATTCCTGCGCCAGTCGGTCGATGCGGCATTCTGGGATCACGGCCTGGTACAAGGGGCCTAACCTGCGGTCATCCGGGAATGACGCCCGGCAGGACATATTGCTGCACCAGCACCAGCAGTCCCAGAAAGAACGTCAGGATCACACTATGCTTGAACGTGCGGGCGAGCACCGCACCTTCCATGCCCTTGAGCTGCGTGACCGAGGTTCCGGTCGAGATATTCTGAGGCGAGATCATCTTGCCCATCACCCCGCCCGACGAGTTGGTCGCAGCCATCAACACCGGGCTGAGGTGAAGCTGGCGTGCGGCCACGACCTGCAGGTTGCCGAACAGCGCGTTGCCCGACGTATCGCTTCCCGACAGGAACACCGCCAGCCAGCCCAAGAAGGCCGATAGCAGCGGGAACAGCACGCCGGCCGATGCGACCGCCAGGCCCAACGTATACGCCATGCCCGAATAGTTCATCAGATAGGCGAGGCCGACGATCAGCGACGTAGTCAGCGCTGGCAGCCGCACCTGCTTGAGCGACAGACGCGCGGCCTTGGCGAATTGCGCGGGCGACGCGCCGACGAGGATCGCGGTGACGACGGTCGCGGCGAGGATCGCCGTGCCGGTTGCTAGCGGCTGAAACGTCCAGACTGCCGCATAGGGCTGTTTATAGAGGGTGATGAACACCGCCTTGTCCAGACCCGGCCAGGCGATCGCCTGTTGGCCGATCAGCGGCAGCTTGAGGTGGATCCACGCGATCACTACGGCGGTGAGCACCAGCCAGGGAACCCAGCCCAGCCACGACGCCATCGCGGGCGGCCTTGCCGCCACCTCCGACGCTGCGACGGGGGACAGCGCGTAGGCTGGATCGTGCGGCATCCGCCAGACCTTGAGGAACGCGATCGTCACCACCAGCGAGACGGAGGACGAGATGACGTCGGTCAGCGCGTATCCAAGATAATTGGCCGACAAAAACTGCCCGATTGCGAAGCTGCCACCGGCCACGAGCAGCACCGGCCACACGCCGCGCCATGCACGCGTGCCGCCGAAGACGGCGATGACGTAGAAGGGCAGCAGCACCGCGATAATCGGCAATTGCCGCCCGATCATCGCGCCGAGCACATGATCGGGGAGTTGCGTCACCGCCGCCAGTGTCGTGACGGGCGAGCCCAATGCGCCGAACGCGACCGGCGCGGTATTGAACATCAAGGTGAAGACGAGCGCGTCGACCGCGCGGAAGCCAAGCGCGATGAGCAACGCACTGGTAATCGCGATCGGGGTGCCGAAGCCCGACACACCTTCGAG
>Ga0265780_10001513_pt1 | contig 32645 bp, 28 predicted proteins | sample P1T30metagenome_FD_192432 | JGI IMG/M metagenome (GOLD analysis project Ga0265780, IMG submission 192432) | Plant litter microbial communities from East Loma Ridge, Irvine, California - P1 T30 | ecosystem: Environmental > Terrestrial > Plant litter > Unclassified | place: USA: California... | reverse complement strand
GCGCGGGCGTGGCGCTCGGGGCGGCGGGTGCGGGTGCGGCGGCGGGGCGCTGCCCGACGACGACCGTGCCGCCGGTCGTGTCGTCGGCGTCGGCGTCGGCGGCCGGGTCGGCCGGGGCGGCGGGGTCGGCCGGGGCGACGGTGCCCGGATCGGTCGGCACGGCGACCGGGGTCGCCGTGGGGCCGACGCTCACGACGTCGGTCGGAGCCTCGGCGGTGGGCGTCTCGGCGGCGAGGGCGGCGGTCGGGGCGAGGACCATCGCGGCGACGAGCGCGGCGGCGCCGGCTCCCGAGCGGAGGCGGTGTGATCTGGGCATGCGTGTTCCCCCTGGAACGGTCGTGCACCTCGAGCGGGCGCGTCGGTCCGAACCTAGGTGATGCGGGGGTGGCCGCACGGCCCCCTGTTCGAGTCGACGGGGACTCCGACGCCGGATCGTTGCCGATCCGTCCCCCGTCAGCGCGCCTCCGGGGGACGTTCCGCCTCTCGCCCGGCCGGCCAGCGCAGCACGGCGTGCACCGGGTCGTGGTCGGAGGCGGCGGCCCCGCCGTAGCGCGGGGCGCCCACGCCGGCGGTCGAGACCTCGGCGTCGGGGCTGACGAGGATCCAGTCGAGTCGGCGGCCTCCGGGCCGCGGCGGGCCGTAGTGCGACCAGCTGCCCCACCCGGGGTCGACGAGGTGGTCGGCCGCCGTCCGCGCGTCGACCAGGAGGCCCCCGCGGGTCAGCTCGTCGTGCGAGGGGGAGTCGTCGCGGGCGTTGAAGTCGCCGAGCACCACGACCGGGCCGTCGAGACCCTCCACGACGGCGCGCAGCCGACGGGCCGAGTCGAGTCCGGCCCGACGCGAGAACGGGTCGACGTGCACGGCGATGACATGGAACCGCGCCCCGGTCGCGCGGTCGGACAGCTCGACCTGCACGACCACGCGGGGGAACAGTGCTCCCGGCCCGCGCGACCCCGGCACGTCGGGTCGATCCGACATCCACCAGATGCGCGACGAGAGCACGCTCGACCGCTCGGCGTCGACGTGGATCTCGACCCGTTCGTCACCGCGGCGGCGATCGCGTCCGCTGCCGATCGCCGTGTAGCGGTCGCCGAGCATCGCGGCGAGCTCCGCCGACTGGTCGGGCATGACCTCCTGCACGGCGAGGACGGCGGGCGACTCGGACTCCAGGAGGCGCGCCACCAGCGGGGCCCGCCGGCTCCAGCGATCGGGGCCGCCGGGTCGCAGAGCGGGCAGCCGCCGTCGCAGATTGAACGTCATGACGTGCAGATCGGGCGCGGGCGTCGGGCCGATGGTCGGCCGATCGTCGCCAGCGCCCGGCGCGACGGTCATGCCGTCACGAGGCCGGGCCGAGCAGCACCGCGACGGTCGCCGCCGTCATGCCGACGATGAAGAACAGCGTGCCGCCCTGCATGGTCAACGTCTTGTTGCGGTCCGCCGTGGGCACGTCGACCTCGAGGATGGGGCAGCCCGACCAGCCGATCAGCCCGATGCTGAGGGCGACGAGGCCGAACGCGGCCCAGAACAGCACGGCGAGCCCGGTGGGCAGCACGCTCGGTCGCCAGCCCGACGAGACCAGCAGGCCGAGCCCGACGGCGACGCTCCCCACCGCGGCCATGAACCACAGGGTCCCCGTCCACATGATCCGCTGGACGTTCTTCTCGGGCGACATCAGGTCGTTCTGCACATTCTGCACGAAGATATCTTGCGCCTGTCGCCGACCGTCCGCGCACCACGACCGTGGGATCAGTCCGTGAAGATCGCTCCGACGGGCTCCCGCTTCTCGGCCTGGAACCGATCCTCGGCGCGTCCGAGGGCCCAGTAGGCCGACAGCGAGAGGGCGGTGCGGTCGAGTCGCCAGTCGTCCTGCAGCACGGCCCGCGCCTCCTTCATGGCTCCCCGCTCGCCATGGGCGAAGACGGTCACCGGCCCCGTGGGGGTCTCGAGCGAGCGCAGGGCGGCGATCAGCAGCGACCCGGGCGTCGCGGCGCCCCGTCGGTGCAGCCAGCGGAGCTCGACGCCCGACGGGCGGGCGAGGTCGAGCTCGTCGTCGGGGGTGTCGACCTCGACGAGGGCGAGCCCGTGCGCGTGCTCGGGCATCGCCTCGAGGGCCGAGGCGACGGCGGGCAGGGCCGAGTCGTCGGCGAGCAGCAGATGCCCCACCTCGGGGTCGTCGCTCGGCGACCAGAGTCCGCCGGGACTCGACATCGAGAGCCGGTCGCCCGGTCTCGCGGCGAGGGCCCACGGGCCGGCGACCCCCTCGTCGCCGTGCACGACGAAGTCGATCGCGATGGTGCGGGCGACGCGATCGACGAGCCGGATCGTGTACGTCCGCCGCACGGGCAGGTCGCCGGGCGACAGCTCGGAGCGCAGGGCGTCGAGGTCGAACGGCGGCTGCAGCCCGAGTCCGGGTCGTGCCAGCAGGAGCTTCACGTAGCGGTCGGTCGCGGCGAGCTGCTCGCCGCCCGCGTCGGCGAACTCGTCGAAGGCCGGCCCGCCGAGGTGCACGCGCACGAGGTGCGGCGACACCCGCTCCGTCCGGTCGACGACGAAGACGTGCTGCGTCCGAGCCGGCCGCCGAGGAGGCGCGGTGCCGGTCACCGCCGCCCCTCCGGTCGCGGAGTCCCCGGTCGTCATCGCGTGGTCGCCGCCTCGAGCAGCGGGACCAGCTGCTCGAGGGCGTAGTCGCGGGCGAGCGAGGTGCCGAGCGAGTAGGCGGACGAGATGTCGCCGTCGATGACGACGTCGTGTCCGGCCGTCACCGCGTCGAGCTGCTTCCACTGGGGGTCGTCGGTGATCTCGGCGGTGTCGATGAAGATCGGGAACGCCACGATCACGTCGGCGTCGATCAGGTCGAGCTGCTCCGACGAGATGCTGACCGAGAAGCCGCTCGAATTCGGGGTGAGGGCGGCGATCTCGGGGTTCTGGTCGAAGCCGAGCTCCTCGAGCAGGTCGACCCGCTCGGATCCCTCGATGTAGGCGCCCCAGCCCTCGCTGGTCTTCGTGGCGGCGGTGACGGTGAGGTCGTCCCACTCGGGGTGCGCGTCGGCGGTGGCCTCGACGGCCGCCTCGCTCCGCTCGACGAGCCGGTCGCCTTCGGCCTCCTCGCCGAGGGCGGTGGAGACGAGGTCCATCTGGTCCTCGAAGTCGGTCAGGTAGTTCGCGCCGCCCTCGGGCACGCCGATGGTCGTGGCGATGCTCGACAGACGGTCGTAGCGCTCCTGGTCGCCCGAGCCCTTCGTGTCGAGGATGATGTCGGGCTCGAGGGCGGCGATGGCCTCGTACGAGGGCTCCAGGGTGCCGATGATCTCGGGCGACGTGTCGTACAGGCCCTGCGCCCACGGCCCGACGCCGTCGTTCTCCTCGCCGAAGGCCAGCCAGTCCGACGCTCCGACGGGCTGCACGCCGAGGGCGAGAGCGGTCTCGGCGTCGCCCCAGCCGAGGGCGACGACGCGCTGCGGCTTCTCGTCGATCCGGACGTCCCCGAAGGCCGTCTCGACCGTGACGGGGAACCCGCCGGAGGCGCCTCCTCCGCCCGAGCCGGAGCCCGAGTCGGAGTCGGAGTCGGAGTCGGCCGAGCACCCGGCGAGGGCCAGGGCGGCGACGGCGAGGACGGAGACGAGGGGGAGTGTGCGGCGCATGGGTTCCTAGGGAGATCGGGGTGGTGGGGTGGAGGACGAGGTGGGCGACCGGGGTGATGCGGACGACCCGCGGGTCGGTCGGCGGAGGGTCGTCCGCCCCGCCGTCAGCCGGCAGCGGCTCGACCGCGCGGCCAAGAGGTGAGGTTAGCCTAAGCTAATCCGCATGGCGATGTCCCGGACGCTCGGGGTCGACCGCGCCCCCCGGCCGGCCGGCGCGCTCCGACGACGACGCAATCGGGTCGCGGCGCTCGCAGCGGCCGTCGCGCTCCTCGTCGTCGCCGTCGTCCTGGGCCTCGCGGTCGGCGCCCGTCCGGTCGCCTTCGACGAGGTCGTGCGGATCCTCGTCGGCGCGACGTCGCGTGACACCGCCGACGCCGTCGCGGTGCTCGATCTCCGTCTGCCCCGCACCGTCGCGGCCATCGTCGCCGGAGCGGGTCTCGGGGTGGCCGGCGCCGTCGTGCAGGCCGTGACCCGCAATCCCCTGGCCGACCCGGGCATCCTCGGCGTCACCTCCGGCAGCGCGTTCGCGGTGGCCCTCGCCGTCGGGTTCCTCGGCGTGACGTCCGCGAGCGGCTGGGTCTGGTTCTCGCTGGTCGGGGCCGGTCTCGCGACGGTCGCGGTCTCGCTCATCGGGGGAGCGGGCCGAGGAGGCGGTGGCCCGGCCCGTCTGACCCTCGCCGGTCTCGCGCTCGGCTCGGTCCTCGCCGGCATCACCTCGTCGATCGTGCTGGCCGACCCGCGCCGCTTCGACGCCGTGCGCGCCTGGGAGGTCGGCTCGCTCGCCGACCGCGGCTGGGAGCCCGTGCTCACCGTGCTGCCGTTCGTCGGCGCGGGGCTCGTGGTGGCCCTGCTCGCCGCCCGTCCCCTCGACGCCGTCGCTCTCGGCGACGAGCACGCCTCGTCGGTGGGGGTGTCGGTGCCGGCCGTCCGGCTGGTCTCGCTGATCGTCGTCACCCTGCTCGCCGGAGGCGCGACCGCCGTGGTCGGCCCCATCGCGTTCGTGGGGCTGATCGTGGCGCACGCCGCCCGCGGTCTGGTCGGGCCGAGTCAGCCCTGGATCACCGGGCTCTCGGCCCTGCTCGGCCCCGCGCTGCTGCTGCTCGCCGATGTGATCGGGCGGGTCGTCGCCCCTCCGGGCGAGCTGGCCGCCGGACTCGTCACCGCCGCCGTCGGGGCGCCGGTGCTCATCGCGATCGCCCGACGCCGACGAGGGGTCGGCGCATGACCGCCGGTGCGCGCGGCCCGGCCGTGAGCGGTCGGCGCCTGACGACGGCCAGGAGGCGCGGGGTCGCGACCCTGACGCTCGCCGGGGTCGCCCTCGTGGTCGCCCTCGTCGCGCTCGGCATCGGAGACTACCCCCTCAGCCCCCTCGAGGTCGTCCGCGCCCTGACCGGCACCGACGGCTTCGCGTCGACGATCGTCCTCGAATGGCGTCTGCCGCGGGTGCTCGCCGCCCTCGTGTTCGGCGCCGCCCTCGGCGCCTCGGGCGCGATCTTCCAGTCGCTGACGCGCAACCCCCTCGGCTCGCCCGACGTGATCGGGTTCTCGACCGGCGCCTACACCGGGGCGATCATCGTGATCGTGTCGGGGGCCTCGTCGTCGCTCGGCACCGCCGGCGGCGCTCTCGCCGGGGGGCTCGCCACGGCGCTCGCCGTGTACCTCCTGGCCTACCGCGGGGGCGTCCCGGGGCTCCGGCTGATCATCGTCGGCATCGGCGTGACCGCGCTGCTGCACTCGGTCAACAGCTGGCTGCTGCTCCGAGCCCAGAGCGAGGTCGCCCTGACCGCGTCGTTCTGGGGTGCGGGATCGCTCGCGCTCGTCGGCTGGTCGCAGCTCGTCCCCGCCCTCGTGCTGCTCGCCGTGCTGACCCCGCTCGTCGTGGCCCTGTCGCGCCCGCTGCGCCAGCTCGAGCTCGGCGACGACGCCGCGCGCTCGCACGGGCTCCGGGCCGAGGGCTCGCGACTCGCCCTCGTCGTCGTCGGGGTCGCCCTGACCGCGGTCGTGACGGCGAGCACGGGCCCGATCGCGTTCGTCGCGCTCGCCGCGCCTCAGCTCGCCCGGCGGCTCGTCCGGTCGGCCGGGGTCCCCCTGGTCGCCGGGGCGGTGACGGGAGCGGTGCTGCTGCTCGTCGCGGACCTGGTCGCCCAGCACATCGCCTCGAGCCCGGTGCCGGTCGGGCTCGTCACACTCGTCATCGGCGGGGTCTACCTGATCACGCTGCTCGTCGGAGAGAGCCGGAGGTCCGCATGACCGATCACACGGGCGACACGGCCGGCACGGGAGCGACGGCCGGCACGGCAGCCACGGCCGGCACGGCAGGCGCGGTGCCCGCGAGCGGTGCGGCCGATGCTTCGGTCCGTCTCGAGGCCCGGTCCGCGCATCTGGCCTACGACCGCCGCACCGTCAGCGAGTCCGTCGACGCCGTGGTCCGCGACGGCTCGTTCACGGTGATCGTCGGGCCGAACGCCTGCGGGAAGTCGACGCTCCTGCGGGCCTTCGCGCGCCTCCTGAGGCCCCGCTCGGGGTCGGTTCTGCTCGACGGGCGCGACCTCGCGACCGTCCCGCCGAAGGAGGCCGCCCGCCTCGTCGGCCTGCTGCCGCAGACCTCGACCGCGCCCGAGGGCATCACGGTGGCCGAACTCGTCGCCCGCGGCCGCTATCCGCACCAGGGGCTGTTCCGGCAGTGGACGGCGACGGACCGCGAGGCCGTCGACTCCGCGCTCGCCGAGACCGATCTCGCCGAGCTCGTCGACGTCCCCGTCGACGAGCTCTCGGGGGGTCAACGGCAGCGCGTCTGGGTGGCCATGGCGCTGGCGCAGCAGACCTCCGTGCTGCTGCTCGACGAGCCGACCACCTACCTCGACATCGCGCATCAGTACGACCTGCTCGACCTCTTCGCGCGACTGCACGCGCAGGGCACCACGGTGGTCGCGGTGCTCCACGACCTGAACCAGGCGGCGCGCTACGCGACCGACCTGATCGTCATGCGAGACGGCGACGTCGTCGCGACGGGTGCGCCCGCCGACGTGCTGACCGAGCGTCTCGTGGCCGAGGTCTTCGATCTGCCCTGCCTCGTCGTGCCCGACCCCCTCACCGGCACGCCGATGGTCGTCCCCCGGCCGCGCCCCGGCACCCGCTGAGCCCGCCCGGGGGGAGGATGTCCTCATGAGGATCGAACTCGACGGCCTGACCGCACTCGTCACCGGATCGACCCAGGGCATCGGGTTCGCCATCGCCCGCGGGCTGGCCGCGGCAGGGGCCCGGGTGATCGTCAACGGCCGCTCGGTCGAGTCCACGACCGCGGCCCGAGCGCGCCTCCTCGACGAGCTGTCCGGCGAGGCGGACTTCGCCGCCCTCGACCGCGACGTGCAGGAGGCGCGGGTCGTCACGCTCGCGGCCGATCTCGCCACCGAGGCGGGCGCCCGTCAGGCGCTCTTCCAGCACCCCGACGTCGACGTGCTGGTGAACAACCTCGGCGTCTTCGGCTCGGCCGATCCGCTGAGCATCGACGACGACGAGTGGCGGCGCTACTTCGAGACGAACGTGCTGTCGGCCGTGCGACTGACCCGCGCCTACCTGCCGGGCATGATGGCCAGGGGGTGGGGTCGCGTCCAGTGCATCGCGAGCGACTCGGCCGTCGTCACGCCGGTCGAGATGATCCACTACGGGGTGTCGAAGACCGCGCTGCTCGGGGTGTCGCGGGGATTCGCGAAGGCCGCGGCCGGCACCGGGGTGACGGTCAACAGCGTCATCGCGGGCCCCACGCACACGGGCGGCGTCGAGGAGTTCGTGCGCGAGCTGGTCGGTCACGACCTCCCATGGGACGAGGCGCAGCGCGAGTTCATGCGGAAGCACCGGCCGCAGTCGTTGATCCAGCGGCTCATCGAGCCCGACGAGATCGCCAACATGGTCGTCTACCTCAGCTCGCGTCTCGCCTCGGCGACCACGGGCGGCGCCCTCCGCGTCGACGGCGGCTACGTCGACGCGATCCTCCCCTGAGTGCGACGTCATGACGGGTCCCGGTGCCCGGGAATGGCCTAGGTTCGTACGGGCGTTGCACCCGGAGGCGAGAACAGCCCGCCGGACGACCCGAGACCGCGCCTCGTGCGCAGAGGAGACATCGTGACCCAGCCCAAGATGAACGTCGAGTCCTTCAACCTGGACCACCGCACCGTCGCGGCCCCCTACATCCGCGTCGCCGACCACAAGACGCTGCCGAAGGGCGACACGATCACCAAGTTCGACGTGCGCTTCACGCAGCCGAACGAGGCGCACCTCGAGATGCCCGCCGTGCACTCGCTCGAGCACCTCTTCGCCGAGCACTCGCGCAACCGCTCGAACGACGTCATCGACTTCTCGCCGATGGGCTGCCAGACGGGCTTCTACCTGATCCTGCAGGGCACCCCCGAGATCGACGACGTCATGGCGCTGGTCGAGGGCACGCTGACCGACATCACGACGGCGACCGAGGTGCCGGCGGCCAACGAGACGCAGTGCGGCTGGGGCGCGAACCACTCGCTCGAGGCCGCGCAGGAGGTCGCCCGCGGGTTCCTCGCGGCCCGCGACCAGTGGTCGACCGTCACCCGATGAGCCACGGAGCCGCCGTCCCGCCGGTCATCGTCGTCGTGGCCATGAGCGACGAGGCTCAGCCGTTCGTCGACCGCGCCGCGAGGGTCGACGACGCCGTCGCGGTCGGCGGCTCGCTGCAGCGCGTCGTCGAGATCGACGGCGTCGAGCTGCTGCTCGTGCAGGGCGGCATCGGCTTCGTCAACGCCGCCGGGGCCACGACCTCGGCGATCGTCCGGGCGGGCGCCCTCGAGGGGGTCGTGCCCACCGTCGTCAGCGCGGGCACGGCGGCCGGCATGGGTCACGGCATCGGGATCGGCGACGTGGTCGCCGGCGGCGAGTACGTCAACCTCGACGCCGACGCCCGGGTCTTCGGCTACCGCCTGGGCCAGGTGCCGGGCATGCCGGCCAGCTTCCACGCCGACGAGGCTCTGATGGAGGCGGCGCTCGCGTACGGCGCGTCGGTCGCGTCCCCCGACGGCTGGGCCGTCCGCCCCGGGCTCATCGCGTCGAGCGACGCGTTCATGACCGCCGACCGGGTCATCGGCGTGCGCCGCGCCTTCGCCGACGTGGTGGACGTCGACGCCGTCGACATGGAGTCCATGGCGATCGCGCAGACCTGCCACGTGCACCGGGTGCCGTTCGTGTCGGTCCGGGGCATCAGCGATCTCGCGGGCCCCGACGCCCACGACGTGCACGACGAGAACCTCGCGCTGACGGCCGGTCGGTCCGCCGACGTCGCCCTGGCGCTGGTTCGGGGTCTCGCGGGCCGCTGACCGGCTCGGCCCGCGCCTCCTCGACTCCCGGCACCCTCGTTCGGGGGACACGCTCGCCCCCAGAAGTGCCCACTGTGCACAGGGTGCACGTCTCCCTATGTTCTCCCTAAGAGTTTTCTCGGTTGAACGACAGGGGTCCACTTCGTGAAGAATCGCCACATCAGCGCGATCGGGGGTGCGGCGCTCGCGTCGCTCCTCGTCGCCTCGCTCGCCTCGCCGGCCGTCGCCGCGCCGACGTCGCCCTCCGCAGGCTCCTCCGCATCCGGCGTCACGGGCGGGATCGCCTCGGCTCCCGGCGCGGACGGCCAGCTCTCGCCGCGCAGCCGCGACGACCGCCCCGACCCGGCGGCCGAGGCCCAGCGCGAGCTGAACCGCGAGGCGGTGGCGCGCGTCGTCACCGGTCAGGCCGAGCCTCAGCAGCGCAGCGCGCGCAGCGACACGCAGTCGGTCCAGATCAAGCCCGGTCAATGGGCCCAGTACGGCGTCGAGTCGAGCGACCAGATCCTGTCGTTCCTGATCGACTTCGGCGACGAGGTCGACCCCCGCTACCCCGACGCGCCGGCCGGCCCGATCCACAACGAGATCGCGAAGCCCGACACGGCGAACGACAACTCCACCTACTGGACGAACGACTTCAGCCGCGGCCACTACCTCGACATGTTCTTCGACACGCAGGGCGAGTCGCTGAAGGGCGTCTACGAGGAGATGTCGAGCGGCCGGTACACCGTCGACGGCGACGTGAGCGACTGGGTCACCGTGCCGTACTCGTCGGCGAGCTACGGCGAGACCGAGAGCCAGGCCGACATGACCCGCTTCGTGCAGGACAGCGCCGACGCCTGGTACGACGACCAGATCTCCCGCGGCAGGACCCCGGCGCAGATCACCGAGTACCTGCAGACCTTCGACCGGTGGGACCGCTACGACTACGACGGCGACGGCGTCTTCGACGAGGCCGACGGCTACATCGACCACTTCCAGGCCATCCACGCCGGCGAAGGCGAGGAGGCGGGGGCCGACTCGAGCGCGATCTGGTCGCACCGGTGGGCGGTCGGTCAGGACTCGGAGGGGACGGCGGGCCCGGCGGTCAACCCGTTCGGCGGCGTGAAGATCGGCGACAGCGAGTTCTGGGTGCGCGACTACACGACCGAACCCGAGAACGGCGGCCTCGGGGTCTTCGCGCACGAGTACGGTCACGACCTCGGTCTTCCCGACCTGTACGACACGAGCGGGGGCGAGAACGGCACCGGCTTCTGGACGCTGATGAGCTCGGGCTCGTGGCTGGGTCACGGCGACGGGGCGATCGGCACGACGCCGAACCAGATGGGCGCCTGGGAGAAGCTGCAGCTCGGCTGGCTCGACTACGAGATCGCGGTCGGCGGCCCGAAGGCGGCGAAGTCCACGCACCAGATCGGCCCGTCGTTCCACGCGACGAAGAAGCCGCAGGCCGTCGTCGTCACGCTGCCCTTCGACAAGAAGGGCAACGCCCGCTTCTACCTCGCCGAGAACCGTCAGTACGGCGGCTACGACGACACCCTGCGGACGGGCCCGTACAACTTCGGCTGGCTCGAGTCGCAGCCCGACCGCGTCGAGCACTTCCCTTATCAGGACGGCCTCAGCATCACCTACTGGGACAGCGCGCAGTCGGACAACAACACCGCGCAGCACCCGGGTGCCGGTCTGGCGCTGCCCGTCGACGCGAACCCGAAGGCCCTCACCTGGTCGGACGGCTCGATCGCCCGCAACCGGATCCAGAGCTTCGACTCGACGTTCGGCATCCAGCGGACCGACCCGATCACGCTGCACCGTGAGCTCGGCGGCGCCTCGCTGACCCTGACGGCACCGGCGCGGCCCGCGGTCTCGATGTTCGACGACACCGACCCGCTCGCCTACTACGACGCGTCGAACCCGCAGGGCTCGGTCGAGGTCGCCGGGTCGGGCACGACCATCCAGGTGCTGCAGAGCAACAAGCAGGGGATGATGACGATCCGCGTCGACTAGTCGACGGCGGGGAGCACGAAGGAGGCGCGGGTCCTGTGGATCCGCGCCTCCCGTCGTCGCCGGGTCAGCGCGTGGCGCCCTGGTGCAGGTGGTCGATCAGCGTGGCCTTCGTCGCCCGCGACACACCGGACAATCCGGCCTCGCGGGCGAGCTCCCGCAGCTGGACGAGCGTCATCGCGGTGAGATCGCGTGCCGGGTCGGTCTCGGTGTCGTCGGCGACGCCCTCGTCGACGGTGACGGCGTGAGGCAGCGGGGGGACGAAGAGCGACGACGGCGGGGACGAGACGGCCGGCGGGAGGCTCTTCGACGCGGCGGCGGAGGTGGCCCCGGAGTCCGAGTCCGCGCCGGACCTCTTCTCGTCGGACTTCTTCGACTTCTCATCCGACTTCTTCTTGTCGGACTTCTCGTCGTCGGACTTCTTGGCGTCCGACTTCTTCGAATCGGACTTCTTCGAGTCGGACTTCTTGCCGTCGGACTTCTTCGAGTCGGACTTCTTGCCGTCCGACTTCTTCGAGTCCGACTTCTTCTCGTCGGCCCGTTCCCCCCGGCCCGTCTCGCCCGATGCCGACCTCTTGTCGTCGTGCTTGCGGGCGACCGCGTCGCGCTCCGCCCGGAGCGACGCGACGGTCTCGTCGTCGAGGAAGTCGACGAACGGGTTCGGCTGACCCGTCTTCGCGGCGACGATGGCCGTGTAGGAGGCCGCCGCCGAGCGGACCTTGGCCGTGGCTCGACCGGCGCGTTTCGACGATGTCGGGCGCTCGGCCGTGACGGCCGCATGCTTCTCGAGTGCGTCGATGAGATCTCTGAGGGCTGTCTTGATCTTTTTGCTCACGGGGTCATTGTCGACCACGGAGGTGAACGTGCAACCCCTGCGATGTCAGCTCGTCGTCGGGGCGCCCGTCGAGGGCTCCGCCGCGCCGTCGACGGCGACCCGTCCGTCGCCGAATCGGCGGTCGAGCACCTCGGCGCTGGCGGAGCCTGCGAGGAACCCGCGGAGGACGGTCACGAGCCCCGCGAGATCAGCGGCCGAGGCCCGGCCCTGCGCGTCGTCCATCCCGGCGTCCACCGCTCGCACGTGGGGCATCAGGGCCCTGCCGTCGTCGGTCAGGCTGAGGACGACGGCCCGGCGGTCGTCGGGGCTGGTCTCGCGGGCGACCAGACCGCGACGGACCAGGGCGTCGACGATGCGACTCGGGCTGCCGGTCTCGCAGACGATGAGCTCGCCGAGCGCCTTCAGCGTCACGGGGCCGAAGTCGTCGAGCACCCCGACGACCTCGGCCTGCGACGGCGTCAGGCCGACCGGCGAGAGCGCGTCGGCCACCGCCCGATTGCCCTCGCGCTGCGCGGCGAGCACGAGGTAGCGCAGCTCGGAGGGGGCCAGAACGACTCGATGATCGCCAGAAGATGTCACGTCACGAGATTACCGGCTGCGATCGGCGGCGGACGCGCTGTCCGAAGACGCGGGGTCCGATGGCGCGGAGCACCGAGGGCAGCACGACGGTTCGGATCACGACGGCGTCGAGCGCGACGGCGATGGCGAGTCCGAGACCGATCTCGCGCACGATGCTGATCTGCCCGGTCATGAACGCCAGGAAGACCACGATCATGATCAGCGCCGCGCTGTTGATCATGGGGCGGGTCGCCCGCAGTCCTTCGCCGACGGCCGACCCGAAGTCCCCGCCCCGGGCGACCGTCTCGGCGATGCGGGCGATGATGATGACCATGTAGTCCATGCTCAGCCCGAACATGACGGCGAAGAGCAGCACCGGTGTCACCGAGTTCAGCGGCACGTCGCTGGTCGCCGACTGCACGAGCGTCAGGGCGCCGAGGCTCGCGCCCACGACGAGGGCGTTGAACGCGAGTGCCAGCAGGGCCAGCGTCACCGAGCGGAACGCCACGACGAGCAGCACGAAGGTCGCGACGAACACGAGCAGGGCGATCGTCGGCAGGGCGCCGATCAGCGTCTCGTCGAAGTCGAGTCCCTGCGCGGTGGCGCCGGCTACCGCGACCGTCGACGATGCGCCGAGCTCGTCGGGCAGATCCGCGCGGATCTCGCGGACGAGGTCGTGCGCCGCCACCGAGTCCGGTCCGTCGTCGGTGGTGACGAGGAGGCGCGCGACCGGTCCCGTCGACCCCTCCGTCCACAGCGCACCGAGCTCGGCCGGCGTCTCCCCGTCGGTCAGGAGCGCCGGGAGGGCGGCCGGGTCGATCCCGGCCGTGGCGACGCTGGTGACGGAGGCGACCTCGTCGTGCGACTCGAGGACGCGAGTGGCCGTCGTCACGTCGGCGACGAGCTCTTCGCGGGTGTCGGCCGAGACGACGACCTGCAACGGGAACAGGTCGTCGACGCCGATGCGTGCCGCGGCCACGTCGAGACCCACGCGCGCCGGGTCGTCGGGGGGCAGGACGGTGGCGCTGGCGACGGGGGACTGCAGGGACAGGCCGAGGGCCGGGGACGACACGGCGAGGAGCCCCGCGACGCCGACGAGGGCGACGATCGCCGAGATCGCCCGGGCAGGGGTGGCGCGTGTCGACGACGGACGCGCGGTCGAGGCGCGCCGCCCTCGCGTCGGGAGGGGGATGCGGCCCCAGTCGATGCGACGACCGAGCAGCCCGAGGATGGCGGGCAGGACGGTGTGGGTGAGCACGAGGGCCACGGCGGTGACGATCATCCCGCCGAGGGCGATGCTGGTGAACGCCATGACGCGCGGGACGAGCAGGGCCGAGAGGGCGACGATGACCGCCGCGCCCGAGAAGAGCACCGAGTGCCCGGCCCGCTGCATGGCGACGTCGACGGCGTCCCGGACGCTCAGCCCGCGGTCGAGCTCCTCGCGGAATCGCTTGACGATGAACAACGAGTAGTCGACGGACACCGCGAGGCCGATCATCGAGACGATGTTCGAGTACAGGTTCGAGACGTCGGTCTCGCGGGCGATGAGGTAGCCGACTCCGAGCGCGACGGCGAGGGACGACCCGGCGATCAGCAGGGGGACGATCGCCGCGGCCACCGAGCGGAAGACGATCAGCAGGACGATGATCAGCACGGGGAAGACGATCAGCTCGGCGCGGAGGGCGTCCTCCTTCGAGTGGGCGTTGAGCTGGTAGTCGAGGGCGGGCTGCCCGGTGACGTACCCGTCGACCCCGTCGTCGAGCGCTTCGACCGCCTCCTGCAGGTCGGGTGTCAGATTCTGCGCCACCGTGTTGTCGCCGTCGAAGCCCGCGGCGATCACCACCGTCCGTCCGTCCGACGACGCGTAGTCCGGACGTTCGCGCGGAGTGGTCACGCTCGCGGCCCCGTTCTCGTGGAGGAGGGCCGAGGCGTCGTCGATCACTCCGGGGCCGATGGCCTCACCCGCATCGAGCACGACGACCACCTGGTTGGGGGAATCGCCGAAGTCCCGCTCGATGCCGGCCTGGGTGACGAGGGCTTCGGCCCGGGGCGCCGTGAAGCCGCCGCCGGACAGGGCGCCGTCGAGTTGGAGGGCGAGGGCGGCGAACACGGCGACCAGGATCACCCACGCGGTCAGGACGAGTCGGGGTGCTCGTCGGAGCGGACTGAGCGGTCGTGACATGGCGGTCTCCCGTCGGGCGTCGAAGGACGCCGGTAGATGATGGAACATGCATGTTGTATCACGCATCGCGTGACGAAGCGATTCGCGATCCCGATGCAATACATGATCTGACATTTGTTGTCGGGTCATGAATCTGACATTCTGGCTGCTGCCACAGCCCGGCACCGAACCGATCACCTCTCGAGGAGCCTCATGACCCTGCAGACCGACACCCCCGACGCCGCATCGCTCGATCGACGAACAGCCCCGCTGAGCGACGCCCGAGCGGCCGTGGCCGCCATCGCCCGCGGCGAGATGGTCGTCGTCGTCGACGACGAGCACCGCGAGAACGAGGGCGATCTGATCATCGCGGCCGATCACGTCACACCCCAGATCGTGAACTTCATGATCACCCACGGCCGTGGTCTCGTCTGCCTCGCCCTCGACGAGCGCCGCGCAGCCGAGCTCCGCCTCGACCCGATGGTCGAGCGGAACGAGGACCACCAGTCCACCGCGTTCACCGTCTCCATCGACGGCACCCCCGCCCACGGCGTCACGACGGGCATCTCGGCGTCGGAGCGCGCCACCACCATCCACCTGGCCGTCTCGGGCCACGCCGACGACCTCGCCCGTCCCGGCCATGTCTTCCCCCTCGTGGCCCGCCCGGGCGGTGTGCTCGAACGGCCCGGCCACACCGAGGCCTCCGTCGACCTGGCCCGGCTGGCCGGCTGCTCGTCCGCCGGGGTCATCGTCGAGATCATCGGCCCCGACGGCGAGATGCTCCGTCTCGACGCCCTCCGCGAGTTCGCCGCCCGGCACGGTCTCGTCCTGACGAGCATCGAGGCGCTGGTCCGCCTGCGGGCCGAGCAGGCCGCCGACTCCCCGGCCGAACGCGACTGATGCTCGCCCTGAGAGTCATCCGCGGGGCGACGCGTTCCGTCGTCTGGCGCATCGTCCGCCGCAGGATCGGCAGCGTCGAGGGTCTCGAGAACATCCCGCTCGACGGTCCGCTCGTCGTGGTGCCGAACCACGCCAGCTACTTCGATCACTTCGTCGTCCAGGTCGTCGTCCAGACGCTCCGCGGGCGGCCGGTGTGGTTCCTGACCAAACGCGAGAGCTTCGCCCGACGGTTCCCCCGGCTGTGGGCGACGGCCTGGTACGGCATCCCCGTCGACCGCGACGTCCCGGCGCCCGACACCCTGCGCGAGGTGCGTCGCGTGCTCACCTCGGGCGACGGGCTCTGCGTCTACCCGGAGGGGACCCGCGGCGACGGCGGTCCGCTCCGGGAGTTCAAGCCCGGCGCCTTCCGGTTCGCCCTCGCGCACGGCGCCCCGATCATCCCCGTCGGGCTGCACGGCACGGCCGACGTGCTCCGCAAGGGCGACCGGTGGTTCCGGCGGGGCCGGGTCGACGTCGTCATCGGTCGTCCGCTCGAGGTCGACGCGTCGGTGCCCAAGCCCCGGGCGGCCGAGGCGCTCGCCGGGTCGGGCCGCGACATCGTCGGGGCGCTCGTCGAGAGGGCCGGGCAGAACGCCCGTCGCCGCCGCGCGTCTGCCGCTCCCTCGGCCGCCTCCGCCGTCGACGCGTCCATCGTCCACGAACTCGGCGACGAGGGGGTCGTGGCCCCGTCGGTGCTGCGCCGCCTCCGCATGCTGACGACGGTGGTCGGCCTCGACGAGCGTCACGGCCTCGAGCTGCGGGTCCAGCGGGTCCGCCTCGCGGCGCTGCGGGCGGTGAACCGCCGCGGGCCGTCGCGTGTCGCGTCCGCCGTCGTGGTCGGGTTGCGCCTCGCGCGCCTCCGCCGTGAGGCGCCGGCGCACCCGCTCGTCAACTACCTGCTGGGCCGCTGGTGCCTCGCGATGCCGAGGGCGCTGGGCGGCGGTCCGGTCCGGGCGCTCGAGCACCTCGCGGTCGCCGCGACGGATCCCTCCGACCCGACCCGCTCCGCGCTCGCATCCGCCGAGGCGCATCGGCGTCTCGGCGACCCCGCCCGTGCGCTCGGTCAGCTGCGCAGGGTGGTGCTCGAGACACCGCACCGCCACCCGCACCACGCCTCGCGTGTGCGACGGGCCGAACGGCTGGCGGTCGAGCTGCAGGGGCCTGCCTCGTGAGACCCGTCGCGCACTCGGCCTCGCGCTCGATGCCGCATCCGCCCGAGGTCGTCCGGCGGGTCCTCGTCGAGGCGTCCACCGTCGCGGACTGGAACCCGGCGCTGTCGTCGGTCACCGCGCCTCCTGGTCCGGCCGTCGTGGGACGCGCCTACCCGATCCGCATCCGCGACCTGGTCGGAGGCCGCATCACGTACCTCGAGGTCGGTCCGACCCTGGTCGTCCACCGCCTCGTCGCCCCGGGGGTGGACGAGCAGGGCGAATGGCGGCTCGAGGAGGCGCGGGGCGGCACCGTCGTCACGCATCGCCTCGAGCACCGGGGGATCGTGCTCCGCGTCATGCACCGCGCCTTCGAGCCCGTCCCGGCCTGGCGGCTCGAGCGGCTCGCCGGGGTCCTCTCGACGATGGGTCGGACGTCGGGCTAGACGGGGGCGACGGCCACGGCGCTCGGCACGAACGAGACGAGCACGCTCGAGCCCACCGGTCGGCCGACCTCGGGGCGATGGTCGATGGCGAGCCGAGCGTCCGGCCCGGTGCGGACCGTCGTCCGCGAGACGGCGCCGCGGAACGACACCGACTCGACGACGCCCGCGACGCCATGCGGGTCGTCGGTGAAGACGACGTCCTCCGGGCGGACCCAGGCCCAGACGGCGCCGTCATCGGGCGATCCGACGGCGTCGAGCTCGCGGCAGCCCGGCAGGCGCACGCGACCGTCGACGACCTCGGCCCGCACCCGGTTGCTCGTCCCGACGAAGTCGGCGACGAACGCCGACGCGGGCTCGCGGTAGAGCTGCTCGGGGGTGCCGATCTGCTCGATCGAGCCGGCCCGCATGACGGCGACGCGGTCGGCCACCGCGAGGGCCTCCTCCTGGTCGTGGGTGACGAACAGGGTCGTGATCGAGAGCTCGCGTTGGATGCGTCGGATCTCGTCGCGCAGGTGCACCCGCACCTTCGCGTCGAGGGCGCTCAGCGGCTCGTCGAGCAGCAGGACGCGGGGCCGGGTGACGAGCGCCCGGGCGAGGGCGACCCGCTGCTGCTGGCCGCCCGAGAGCTGGTGCGCGTAGCGCCCGCCGAGGTCGGCGAGACCCACGAGGTCGAGCATGGCGCGCGACCGGGCGAGGCGCTCGGCGCCGCCCACGCGACGCATGCGCAGGCCGAACTCGACGTTCTGCAGCACGGTCAGGTGCGGGAAGAGCGAGTACGCCTGGAACACCATGCCGACGTCGCGGCGGTGCGTGGGGACGTCGACGACGTCGTGGCCGTCGATGGTGATGCTGCCGCCGGTCACGCTCTCGAGGCCGGCGAGACCGCGCAGGGCGGTGGTCTTGCCGCAGCCGCTCGGTCCGAGCACCGCGACCAGCTCGCCCGGTCGCAGGGACAGCGAGATCCCGTCGAGGGCGCGGTGCCCGGAGAAGTCCTTGACGACCGAGCGGAACTCGACCGCAGCCCCCGCCTGACGATCGATCCGGGGAGGGGCGGTGAGGGTGGCGGTCACGGGCGGGCCTTCCTGAGCGGTGCGGGGGAGATGACGGACGAACCGGGGCCGCGCGTGCCGACGCGTCCGATGGCGACGAGCAGCACGAAGGCGAATGCCAGCGCGAGCAGGGCGAAGATGACCGCGGCGTACGGGTCGCTCCGCGACACCTGCACGAGGGCGGTCTGCAGGGTGACGCGGTTGAGCAGCGACGCGATGGTGAACTCCCCGAGCACGACGGCGACGGTGATGAACGCGGCGGCGAGCAGACCCCGTCGCAGGGTCGGCACGACCACGCGGGCGGCGATCCGGGGCCAGCCGGCGCCCAGGGTGCGTGCCGCCTCGGTGAGGGTGCGCAGGTCGGTGCCGGCGAGGTCGGACTGCACGGCACGGTAGGCGTAGGGCAGCACGGTGATGCCGTACGCGAGGGCGAGGGTCCAGGCGCCCGAGCCGGCGACGCGTGACACCACCGAGTACACCGGGGCCAGCCCGACGACGAGCACGATGGCCGGCACGGTGATCGGCACGAGGCACACGAGCTCGAGCGGGCGGGCGAGTCGCGGGTACCGCAGGTGCACGAGCACCATGGCGGGCACGAGCAGCACGAGGACCAGCACGGCGGCGACGACGGCCAGCACGAGCGAGTTCGTCACGCCCTCGACGAGGTTGCGGTACGCGCGCTCGTTCTCGGGGTCGACGATCGCGAGCCAGTGGTTCAGGTCGTGGCCGCTCCCGTCGGCGCTCCGCAGCGAGAACGCGACCATGGCCGCGATCGGCACGGCGAAGACGAGCCCGATCAGGCCGAGCGCGACACGGCGGGCGGTCGCCGACGACGCGGTCATCGCTGCCACCGCTCGGTCCGCCGCTGCAGCAGCGAGTACAGCGACATCAGCACGACCATGACGACGACCATGCCGAGAGCCAGGGCTCCGGCGACGTTCTCCCGACCGAGCACGGTCTCGCTGACCAGCGCGGCGCGGATCTGCAGCGGCACGATCTGGGCGCCCTGACTGATGATCGCCGCCGCCGTGGCGTACGACGAGAAGGCGTTCGCGAACAGCAGCAGCAGGCTGCCGACGAATGCGGGCGCGAGCACGGGCACCACGACGCGGGCGAAGTGCTGCCGCCGCGTGCCGCCGAGCGTCGCCACCGCCTCCTGCCATTGCGGTCTCAGTCCGGTGACGGCCGGCATGAACGTGATCACCATGAGCGGCACCTGGAAGTAGATGTAGGGCAGCAGGAGCCCGGGCACCTGATAGAACCAGACGCCGTCCGCGAAGATGTCCACGCCGAAGCGGGTCAGCAGCAGCTGGGTGACGACGCCCTGGATGCCGATGGTGGCGGTGAATGCGAACGCGAGCATGACGCCGCCGAACTGGGCGAGCACGCTGGCCGCCGAGTCGACGAGGCCGCGGACGAGTCCGTCGGGGCGGAGGGCGGTGAGGCCCCAGCAGGCGACGGCGCCGACCACCGCGCCGACCACCGCCGTCACGCCCGACACGAGGGCCGAGCTGCCGAACGCGCGCAGCACGCCGGGTTCGCCGAGCACGGCGATGCCGTCGAAGGTGAACCGGCCGTCTCCGTCGACGAAGCCGGTGCCGAGCGCCAGCAGGCACGGCAGCACCAGGAAGGCGAGCACGTAGAGGGCGAACGGGGTCAGCCCCCACCACGCCGGCGGACGGCGCCGACCCCCGGGGGAGCCGACGCCGTCGGAGGTCGAGGAGGCGCGGGTCGTCGACCCGGCCCTCCTCGCCACGGTCGTCACGGTCAGCCGATCACGGCTGCCCAGCGCTCGGCCAGGACCGCCGAGGCGGCCTCGGTCTGCTCGCTGGTGAACTGCACGGTGTCGGCGGGCTGCTCGCCGACGGCGTCGAGGGCGGCCTGGTCGACGGTGCCGGCCTCGACCATGGCGTCGAGGCGCACGGGGTAGGCGCCGGCGGCGAGGTACAGGTTCTGGGCGGTGTCGCCCATGATGAACTCCTGCCAGAGGCGCGCGGCCGCGGGGTGCGGGGCGTCGATGTTGATGGCCTGGTTGTAGTAGCTGGCCAGGGCGGTGCCGGGCAGCACGGCCGTCTTCCAGTCGCGTCCGCCCGCGTCGGCTGCGGCGGCGAGGTTGTTGTAGCTCCAGTCGAAGACGACCGGGGTCTCGCCCGAGGCGATGGTGGCGGGCGTCGGGTCGGTGGGCAGGAAGTTCCCGGCGTCGTTCAGCTCGCCGAAGAAGTCGACTCCGGCGGTGATGTCGTCGACGCTGCCGCCGTCCTGCAGGGCGGCCCATTGGACGGCCGCGGCGGCGGCGCCGGCCTGGGTCGGGTCGCCGTTCAGTGCGACCTTGCCCGTGTAGTCGTCGCCGAGCAGGTCGTCGAGGCTCGTGGGCTCGGGGACGGCGTCGGCGTCGTAGCCGATCGACATCAGACCGGTGTAGTCGTAGACCCACCGGCCGTCGGCGTCCTTGCGGTCGTCGGCGATGTCGTCCCAGGTGGCCACCTTGTACGGGGCGAACCGGTCGAGGTTCGCGAGGGTCACGGCCGAGCCGAGGTCGAAGACGTCGGGGGCGCCGTCCTGACCCTTCAGGTTCTGCGCCGCGGTGATCTCCTCGGCGCTCGAGACGTCGGGGTTGTCCGAGTTGACGGTGATGTCGTACTCGTCCTCGAACGCGTCGATGATCTTCCCGTAGTTCGCCCACGTGTCGGGGAGGGCGATCACGTTGAGCTCGCCCTCGGCCTCGGCGGCGTCGACGAGCGCGTCCATGCCGCCGAGGTCCTGCGCGCTGGTCGCCGTGGCGGCGTCGGTGTCGCCCGCCGCGCCTCCTGAGGTCCCGGCGTCGGCGGCCGAGCAGGCGGTGAGACCCAGGGCGAGGGCGGCGACGGTGGCGGCTCCGGCGAGGTGGCGCGTGGCGAGCATCGAGATCCTTCGGGTGCGGGGCCCCGGCCCGTCGCGGGGATGCGACGAGGGGTGCCGGTGGGCCCACGAGGACGGTAGGGAGGCGCGGCGACGTCCCGGGTCCCGGCGGGCGTCTCCGAGGTGAACGGCAGACGTCGTGACGTCGCGCATCACGACCCGTAGCATTAGATATACGAAATCCTCTGGTAATATTTGACGCATCGTCATCGAGTCAGGTCGATCACGTCAGCAGGGGAGCCCAGAACGCATGAGAAGCAGAACCGTGATCCGTGTCGCGGCCGTAGCCGTCGCCACGGCGACCGTCCTCACCGGGATCGTCGACGTGTCGGCCGCAGCCGTCGCCGAGGGCGGCTCGCCGGTCGACCTCTCGGGTCGGACGCCCGTCGTCATCGCCTCCGAATCCACCCGCCTCGTCGGGCCTCTCGCGATCATCCAGACCGAGACGAGCGCCTTCGGTCTCCGAGCCGATGCCGACACGATGCGCACCGGCGGCGGCGGAGCCCTCGCCGAGGCGCAGGCCGAGGCCGACGACTGGTCGGTGCCGGCGGTCGGTGAGGTCGGCCCGGTTCATGGTGTCGGCGACAAGGCGGACCGCTGTCTGACCAAGGCCTCGCCCGGTGACGGCACCGTCACGATCTCGAGCTGCGACTCCTCGCCCCGGCAGGACTGGCAGTGGACCGACACGACGGAGAGACAGGGCTTCTCGACGGCGCTCTCGCCGTCGAGCGCGACGGCACGGGCGATCGCACCACGGGGTGCGGGCACCTACGTGCACGCCGTCGACGGTGGCACCTACAAGCGGCCGATGGCCCTCGACGGCGCTATGAGACCCGAACGGGAGATCACCGCGTCGGCCGACGTGGATGCGATCGAGCGCTCCGCGGTCGTCTCGGGGGTCGCCTCGACGGGGTCGACGGTGTCGATCGGCGACGAGTCGGTCGTCGTCGGCGACACCGGCGAGTACACGCTCACGCTGACGGGTCTCGAGGTGGGCGTCACCTCCGTCGTGGTCACCCAGACCCTGCCGAGCGGCGCGGTGCACGGCACGGCGACGCTCGATGTCGAGGTCCCCGCGGCCTCCGGCGAGTTCACCGTCGTCGAGCTCCCGTCGACGGAGATCCCCCGGGGCCGGGACAGCACGGTGACGGCGCAGGTCGAGACGACCGCCGAGCTGACGACGATGGACTCCACGGTCACCCTCACGGCGCCGGCGGGCACGACGTTCGCCTCGGCCGATGATCGGGCGGTCGCCTACCTGCGGCCCGGCGACGACGACTGGCGCGAGTCGGCCTATCTGCGCCTGACCCGCGGCACCCCGTCGAGCGACGCGACGTCCGTCACATACGACGCCGACACCCCGACCAGCGGCTTCCGTCTGCCCGCCGGGTCCCGCCTGCGGTTCGAGTCCGTCGTCCGCGTCCCCTTCGGCACCGCCGACCTCGGCGCCCTCGGCCTCGTCCACTCCGGCACGGCGAACAGCGGCGACTTCCACGTCTTCGGCCGGGCCGCTCTGACGTTCGTCGACCGCTACCGCGACGGCACCCTCGACGACCTCGTCGACGGCGACCGCTTCACCCCCGGCGAGGTCGAGTTCACCGGCACCGGGTTCCCCGGGGCGACCGTGACCATCGCGCCCGCCTCGGGGGCCCCCGTGTCGACCGAGGTCCGACCCGACGGCACCTGGCGTGCCGTCCGCTACCTGGGCAACGGCGCGTACACGCTGTCGGTGTCTCACACCTCCGGCGAGGGCGAGAACACGATCGGGCCGATCAGACTGTTCTCGAGCACGGTCGCCGAGGACGACTTCACCCTGACGTCCCCTGCAGGCGGCGATGGTCACGCGGCCCAGGGATGGGTGACCTTCTCGGGCACCGGGACGACCTGGTCGCGGGTGTCGATCGCCGACGACTCCGAGATCGCCCCGGCGACCGCGACGGTGCAGTACGACGGTTCGTGGACGGCGCGACGCTGGGTCGGCACCGAGCCGACGACCTTCACCGTGACGTCGTCGCGAGCGGACGTCGAGAACGGCTCCGCCACCGTCGCCTTCAACACGGGCGTCGGCGATCGGCCCTTCACGTTCGACAGCCACACCGACGGCGGGACCTTCACGCCCGGTCCGATCACCTTCTCGGGCACCGGCTCCACCGGCGACACGGTCACGCTGACCGCACCCGGCCTGGCCCCGCTGGAGGCGCGGGTCGACGTCGCCGGTCGGTGGTCGCTGCAGAGGTGGCTCGGCAACGGGTCGATCGCCTTCACGGCGACCCACACGACGACGGGCGGCGAGTCGTCCGAGCAGCAGCTCCGGCTCTACTCCGACCAGGTGCCGCAGGGCGAGCTGGTCGTCTCGACCCCGGTCGACGGCACCGTCCATGAGCAGGCGGGCTGGGTGACCTTCACCGGCACCGGCACGACCTGGTCCCGCGTCGCGATCGACGACGGCTCCGGTGCGGCCCCCTCCGGGGCGACCGTCCAGTACGACGGCTCGTGGACCGTCCGGCGATGGATCGAGGCCGGGCCCGTCACGGTCACGGTGACCAGCGGCCGAGCCGACGTCGAGAACGGCCGCCACGAGATCCGCCTCGGGGCCGACCGGTGAGTGCTCGGGCACCCGCCGCCGCGCCTCCTCGACATCCTCCTCGCTCCACCCCTCCTTCGGCGTGCCGCCCGGCCCGCCGCCGCACGACAGAACGGATCATCATGCGCCGCAAGCTCCTCATCACCTCCGCCGGCATCGGTCTCGCCCTGCTGACCCTCACCGGCTGCACCGGCGGCACGACCGAGGCCGAGAAGTCCACCCCGACCCCCGCCTCCTCGGAGTCCGCCTCGGCGTCGGCCTCGGAGTTCCCGAAGCCGACCGGCGAGTGCATCGACGGCGTCGCGACCTTCGTCGACAACGACACCGAGTTCGCACTGCCCGACGGCTGCGAGACGGTCGACATCATCGGCGCCGGCAACACCATCACGCTCGGCCCCGTCACGAACCTGATCGTCGAGAGCGACGGCAACACCATCGACGTCGACTCCGTCGAGACGATCACCAACCTGTCGTTCGGCAACACGGTCACCCACGGCGGCGACGCCCCCGAGGTGCCCACCGGAGCCGACGACATCGAGGTCGGTTCCCGATGACCCGGACCCGACGCCCCTCCCCCCACACGCCGTCGGTCGACGGCCAGAACGAAGGAAGCAACCGCTCCATGACGAAGAAGAAGAACACACCGGCGCAGCGCGTCGGCGCCGCGGCCCTCGCGACGGCGACCGTCGTCTCCGGGCTCGCATTCGGGCCCGGGGCCGTCGCGGCACCAGCCTCGGACCAGAACGGCACCTCCGCCGGGTCACCGTCGGTCTCATCATCCGCAGAGAGCACCCGTCTCGTGGGACCGCTCGCGATCGTGGTGTCGGAGACCGTCGCCTACGGTCTGCGGGCGGACGCCGATACCATGCGGACGTTGTCGGCGGGCAACCTCGAACATGCACAGGCAGAAGCCGATTACTGGTCGGTGCCGGCGGTCGGAGAGGTCGGCCCCGTGCGTGGAGTCGGAGAGGATTCGGAGCGCTGCCTCCTCAAGTCGGGGACACCGACGAACGCGGGAATCGTGCTGATGGCGACGTGCGATGGTTCTGCTGCGCAGAACTGGCAGTGGACTGACATCACCACGATGCAGGGGTTCTCGAAGGGTCTCTCACCCGCCGCCGAGACCTCCCGGGCGATCGGCAGTCGAGGCGCCGGCAGCTTCGTGCACGCAGTCACCGGCAGCTTCAGACACCCCATGGCGCTCGACGACGCGATGAAGGCGGAGCGTGAGCTGACGGCGTCGGCGACCGGCGTCCCCGGCCAGATCTCCGGTGTCGGGACCACCGGCGCGACGGTGTCCGCCCGAGGCGAGTCCGTCGTCGTCTCCGACGACGGCACGTACACGCTGTCGCTGCCGGGGCTCTCGACCGCACCCACGTCGGTGGAGGTCACGCAGACGCTGCCGAACGGCGACGTGCAGGACACCGTCGACGTCGAGGTGACGGGCACCGGTCCTCTCGCTCCCGTCGAGATGGCTCCGGTCGAGGTGGCGCGTGGCGGTGAGCGTGCCGTGACCTTCGAGGCGAAGGTCGCCGACGAGCTGCTCAGCCGGCCCGCCGCCGAGGTGACGCTCACCGCCCCGGAGGGCATGACCTTCGCCGAGGGTCAGGACGAGATCACCGGCGCCTACATCCGCGACGGCCGGCCGTCCCCTGGCGGAATGCAGTTGACCGCCGGCGAGCGGTCGGCGGACGGTCGCACGTACACCTACACCTGGGACACCGTGGCGAACGGCGCGACCGGGTGGCAGAGCCCCCAGGACGAGATCCTCCGGTGGCAGATCGCCGTCGTCACGCCCTCGGATGCGGCCGACGTCGACGGCAACACGATGGGCTACTCGCTCGTCGGCACGAGCACGCAGGGCGCGTTCGAGGCCACCGGCGCCGCACCGGTGTCGGTCGTCGACGAGTTCGGCACCATCACCGGCGTCGAGGTCGCCCCGACGGTGCTCCAGCGCGGCGAGGACACCGCGGTGTCGTTCGTGGTGGAGAACACCGAGGCCCGTTCGGCACTCAACCCGACGGTGACGCTCACCGCTCCGGAGGGGACGACCTTCGCGCCGGACACCACGGTGGAGGCGGAGTGGCGCACCACGGGAACCAGCACGTGGAACAACGGCGGCAACATGAGGATGACTGACGTCACCATCTCGGACGACGGACGGACCCTCACGGGGACCAAGGCGTCCGGCACGGTCGGCAGCCCGCAGGAGTTCAAGTTCACCGTCATGGTCAGCACCGCGGCCGACGCGGCCGACGTGGCCGACAACGCGCTCGGCTTCGTCTACCGGGGCACCTCATCGGCGGGCGCCTTCCATGCCGCGGGCACGGCTCCGGTCTCGATCACGGGTGACGCCGGCGACTTCTCAGCAGTCGAGGTCGAGGCCGTCGAACTCGATCGGGGAGCCGAGACCGAGGTCTCCGGCGTGGTCGAGACGGCATCCGATGTGACGTCGATGACCTCGAAGGTGATGTTCACGGCACCGGAGGGGACGACCTTCGCCGATGCCGACGACCGTGTCGTGCCGTGGCAGCTCGCGGGCGAGTCCGAATGGCGGTCGTCCGACCGATTCGGGCTGCGGAACGGCGTGCTCTCCTCCGACGCCTCGTCGGTGACCTACGACCTCGACGCCACGACCGAGTCGTTCGATCTGCCCGCGGGGTCGAGGTTGAAGCTCGGTGCACTCGTCTCCACGCCCCTCGACGCAGAGGGCCCCGAGGGCCTCGCGATGTCGTTCGTGCACGTGGGCACCTCGAACGCCGGGGCGTTCCACGCGACCGGCGCCGCTCCGGTGTCCATTCCCGGTGACTTCGGCAGCATCGCAGCGGTCGAGGTCGCCCCGACGGTGCTCCAGCGCGGCGAGGACACCGCGGTGTCGTTCGTGGTGGAGAACACCGAGGCCCGTTCGGCACTCAACCCGACGGTGACGCTCACCGCTCCGGAGGGGACGACCTTCGCGCCGGACACCACGGTGGAGGCGGAGTGGCGCACCACGGGAACCAGCACGTGGAACAACGGCGGCAACATGAGGATGACTGACGTCACCATCTCGGACGACGGACGGACCCTCACGGGGACCAAGGCGTCCGGCACGGTCGGCAGCCCGCAGGAGTTCAAGTTCACCGTCATGGTCAGCACCGCGGCCGACGCGGCCGACGTGGCCGACAACGCGCTCGGCTTCGTCTACGAGGGCACGTCGTCGGCGGGCGCGTTCCGCGCGACGGGCACGGCTCCCGTCTCGATCGCCGGCGATTTCGGCGGATTCACGTCGGTGGACGTCGAGTCGACCTCGCTGACGCCCGGTGCGCGGGGTGAGCTGTCATTCGTTGTGGAGAACGACTCGGCACGGGAGGGCTTCGCTCCCGTCGTCACCTTGACCGCGCCCGAGGGCGTGACCTTCGCATCGGAGTCCCTCATCCGAGGCGAGTACCGGTACATCGACGACGAGGCGTGGAACGAGGGGCTGAACCTCCGCTTGACGGACATCAGCATCTCGGACGACGGCAGGACGCTGACCGGAACCCGCGCTGCGACCAACGTCGGTGGTGGACAGCACTTCAGGTACACGGCTGCCGTCCAGGTGGCGGACGACGCGGCAGTGGGTCCGACCTCCGGCATGGGCTTCGTCTACGAGGGCACCTCGTCGACTGGCGCGTTCCACACGGCCGGCACGGCTCCGGTGTCCATCGTTCAGGCCTACGCACCCGTCACGCTCGACAACTTCGGCGATGGTGACACGTTCACGCCGGGTGATGTGACGTTCTCGGGCACCGGCACGCCGGGTGCGACGGTGACGGTGGCGCCGAGCACCGGCGTCGGGGTCTCGACGGAGGTCCGGTCGGATGGCACGTGGAGTGCGGTGCGGTACCTCGGCAACGCGGCCTACACGATGTCGGTGTCGCAGACCGCGGCGTCGGGGGAGAACACCATCCAGAACATCCGTCTGTTCTCGGACGCGGTCGTGGAGCAGGACTTCTCGGTCACGTCCCCGGCCGCGGGTGCGGGTCACACCCAGCAGGGTTGGGTGACCTTCACCGGCCAGGGCACGACGTGGTCGACGGTGTCGATCAGCGACGGCTCGGATGTTCCCGCCACGACGGCGACCGTGCAGTACGACGGCACCTGGTCGGCGCGCCGGTGGGTGGGCACCGAGAAGACGACCTTCACGGTGACCTCGTCGCGGGCCGACGTGCAGAACGGCTCGCAGACGATCGAGTTCAACACCGGTGTCTCGGGTCAGGAGTTCAGCCTCGACAGCCACACCGACGGCGGCACCTTCACCCCGGGCAACGTCACGTTCCGCGGCAAGGGCTCGACCGGTGACGAGGTGACCTTCACCGCGCCGGGTCTGGCGCCGATGGAGGCCACGGTCAACGCCGCGGGCGAGTGGTCCGTCCCGCGCTGGCTCGGCAACGGGTTCATCACCTTCACCGTCACCCACACCCCCGTCACGGGCGATGCGACGCAGCAGACGCTGCGGCTGTTCTCGGACCAGGTCGCCCAGGGCGATCTGACCGTCACGGCGCCGCTCGACGGTGCGGGTCACGACCAGCCGGGCTGGGTGACCTTCACGGGCACCGGGACGACCTGGTCGACGGTCTCGATCAGCGACGGCACGACGGCTGCACCGTCGACCGCGACCGTGCAGTACGACGGCTCGTGGACGGTCAACCGGTGGGTCGGCACGGCGCCGACGACGTTCACGGTCTCGAGCGAGCGAGCCGGAATCGCCCAGGGCAGCGAGACGATCGAGTTCAACGCCGGTGAGAGCGACGGCGAGTTCGCGATCAGCAGCCACACCGACGGCGGCACCTTCACCCCGGGCAACGTCACGATCGCGGGCACCGGGACCGCCGGTGACGAGGTCACGCTGTCCGCGGCGGGCCTGGCGCCGATCGAGATCGAGGTCGACGAGCGGGGCTACTGGAGCACGTCGCGCTGGCTCGGCAACGGGTTCATCTCGTTCACCGTGACCCACACGCCCGTGAGCGGCGCCGAGACGACGCACACGCTTCGGCTCTACTCCGACCAGGTCGCCCAGGGTGACCTGACCGTCACGTCGCCCCTCGACGGCGCGAGCCACACCGCGGCCGGCTTCGTGACCTTCACGGGCACCGGCACGACCTGGTCGAAGGTCTCCGTCAGCGACGGCACGAACGCCGCGCCGTCGGTCGCGACCGTGCAGTACGACGGCTCCTGGACCGTGCGCCGCTGGGTCGGCACCGACCCCGTGACCTTCACGGTCACGAGCGAGCGCGCCGACATCGCCAACGGCAGCGAGACCATCCGCTTCAACACCGCGGACTAGTCGCATCGGAACACGGAGGAGGCGCGGGTCGACACGACCCGCGCCTCCTCGGCTTCTCTGCTCGTCGTGTGGTCAGGCGAACAGCCTGCCGACCTCGGTCACGAGCTGCTGCACCCCCAGCACGACGAACAGCACGGCGCAGATCGTCATCATCGAGTTGCTCAGCCAGCGGCTGCGCCATTCGGCGGGCGTCCGAGACGAGTTCAGCAGCCACAGCAGCGTGATCGCGAGGAACGGCATGAAGAGCGCCCCGAGCACGCCGTAGAGCACGATGAGGCCGATGGGCCGGTCGAGGAACAGGATCGCCATCGGCGGCACCGTCAGCCAGATCACGAACGCCCGGTAGTACGTGCCGCCGATGCGGCGACGCGGATCGTCGGCGTCGAGACCGCGCAGGGTGCCCACGAAGTCGGCGAACATCAGCGAGACGCCGTTCCACACCCCGAGGATCGACGAGAACGACGTCGCGAAGAACCCGATCAGGAAGAACCACGTCATGAACGTGCCGTACCGCTCGCCGAGCACGGCCGCGAGCTGCACGAGTCCGCCCTCGCCGTCGGCCAGGGCGATGTCGGCCGAGTGCAGCAGCTCGGCGCCGACGACCAGCATCGAGAACACGAAGACGCCGCTGACCACGTACGCGACGCCGTTGTCGAGGCGCATGACGCGCATCCACCCCGGGCTGTTCCAGCCCTTCTCGCGCAGCCAGTAGCCGTACGCGGCGAGGGTGATCGTGCCGCCGACGCCGCCGGTGACGCTGAGGGCCACGACCAGGCCGTTCTCGGGGATGGTCGGCACGAGACCGACCAGGATGTCGCCGAGGTTGGGCAGGGTCACGATCGCCGACCCCACGACGGTGATGAACATCACACCGACGAAGAACGCGATGATCTTCTCGAAGAACGAGTACCGGCCGAACCAGACCATCACGCCGCCGAGCACCCCGGCTCCGATGGCGAAGACCTTCAGGTCGACCTCGGGGAACAGCGCCTGCAACGGCAGCGCGGACGAGCTCATGGCCGCGGCGCCGTAGACGAAGCCCCAGACGACGATGTACACGCCGAAGTAGACGCTCGTCCAGCGGCCGAGCGACCGCCAGCCCTCGAAGATCGTCCGCCCCGTCGCCAGCGACCACCGGCCGGCCCCCTCGACGAGCGCGATCTTGATGACCACGCCGATGACCACCGTCCAGGCCAGCGCGTAGCCGAAGCGCGACCCCGCGACCAGGGTGGCGACGAGGTCGCCCGCCCCGATCCCGGTGGCCGCGACGACGAGGCCGGGTCCGATGATGCGCCACCGCCTGGCGGAGACGGGGGTGGTCAGGTCGTCGGTGCGCGGGGCGTCCGGGCTGGCGGCCATGGGGTCCTCTCGGATCGTTCGTCGTCGAACGTCGAGCTCACGGGACCGGGCCTCGCTGCTCGACCTGGACGACACGCGTCGCGCGTCGTCGACCCCCAGTCAAGCGGGTGCGCGCATCTCGCGCCACCCGGACCGCGACGGCGCGGCGTGCCTCAGGAGGCGGCGGTCGCCACCGACAGGTCGACCAGGCGCGCGAAGGCGGCCGCGTCGAGGGCCTCGCGGTCGGTCGGCGCCAGCACCCACGACAGCGTCACGAGATCGCCCTGCGCGACCTGGCAGGCGTGACCGCGGCCGGGGGCCCCGCCGAACGAGGCGGCGTACGTGAAGCAGACCGAGTCGCCGTCCGTGCCGCCCGCCGAGCCGGCGAGGGTCTCGTCGAAGGGCGTCAGCGCGAAGGTGCTCTCGGTGCCGCTGACCCCCGCGGTCGTCGTCTCGGGGCAGCCCGCCAGCTCGTCGCGGAGCGCCGCCACGTACTCGTCGGCGTCGTCGCGCGACACGACGCCGGTCGTGAACTGCTGCCGGTCGCGCGTGAAGACGGCGGACGCCGAAGGCAGGGTCTCGGACTCGGTGAAGCTGCGGAAGTCCATGGCGCAGACGCCGAGGCCGTCGTCGATCCCGGACCCGGAGCTCGACTCGCGCTCCGAGGGTGCGGGCGAGCCGTCGGACGACGCGGCCTGCGCGAGCTCCCAGGCGCCGCCGTCGTCTCCGCTCGCGGTCGTGACGTCGCCGGGCTCCGGCAGGAGCCTCTCGAGCTCGGACGCCCCGGCGCTGCCCCGGGGTCCGTCGGGGCCCGCGGAGTCGGCGCAGCCCCCGAGCCCGACGCCGGCCATGATGATCGCGGCGAGCCCGAGCGTCGTACGGAAGGAGGTGCGGGTCGACTGCACAGGTGCCTCTCGGTGGTCCGGCCACCGTTCTACCATGCGGCCCATGACAGGATCGTCCGCGAACCCGGACCCGATCGCACGGAGGCCCCCATGACCGAGCTCTTCTTCACCATCCTCATCGCCGCGATGACCGTCGCCGGACTCGGACTCGTCGCCGCGGCGTTCATCGCGCTGGGCCGATCCAGCTGACCCGCGCCTCCTCGGCCGGTGCACCGGATCCCGGTCTGCCCATCTCCGGCGGCGATGGGTATCGTTCTGGCATGAGAGCACTCCAGGCCGAGATCATCGCCGAGCTGTCCGTCCGCCCCGTCATCGACCCGGCCGCCGAGGTCGAGACGCGCGTCGCGTTCCTGCGCGACTACCTCGAGAAGACCGGCGCCGCCGGCTTCGTGCTCGCCGTCAGCGGCGGCCAGGACAGCACGCTCGCCGGACGGCTCTGCCAGCTCGCGGTCGAGGGGGTCCGCGCCGACGGCGGCAGCGCCGAGCTCGTCACCGTCCGCATGCCCTACAAGGTGCAGGCCGACGAGGACGACGCCCAGCTCGCCCTGAGCTTCATCGCCGGGGCCGAGGGCGTGACGGTGAACATCCAGCACGGCGTCGACGGCATCGCGCGTGACTACGCCGATGCCACCGGGGCGGCGCTCAGCGACTTCACGAAGGGCAACGTCAAGGCCCGCACCCGCATGGTGGCGCAGTACGCGCTGGCGGGCGAGCGCGGGCTGCTCGTGGTCGGCACCGATCACGCGGCCGAGGCGCTCACCGGGTTCTTCACCAAGTACGGCGACGGCGGGGTCGACCTCGTGCCGTTGACCGGCCTCAGCAAGCGACAGGGCAAGGCGCTGCTGGCGCACCTCGGGGCCCCTGCGCGCCTGTACGAGAAGGCGCCGACGGCCGACCTCCTCGACGAGACCCCCGGTCAGACCGACGAGGCCAACCTCGGGCTCACGTACGCCGACATCGACGCGTATCTCGAGGGCGGCGACGTGGCGGACGACGTGGCCGAGGTCATCGAGGCGCGGTATCTCGCCACCGAGCACAAGCGCCGGGTGCCGGCGTCGCCGTTCGACACCTGGTGGCGTCGCTGAGTCGCCTCGGCCTCGCCTCAGGGTCGGGGTGTTGGGTCGAGTCACGTCTCATCCGACCGACCGAAGGAATCCCATGCCCCTCCTCCCCGTCTCCGACCCGTCCGGCACCGATGTCGAGCTCCACTACGAGGAGGCGGGCACCGGGAAGCCCGTCGTCCTCATCCACGGCTGGCCGCTGAGCGGCCGCTCGTGGGAGGGTCAGGTGCCGGCCCTCGTCGCGGCGGGCCACCGCGTCATTACCTACGACCGCCGGGGATTCGGCAAGTCGTCGCAGCCGTGGAGCGGGTACGACTACGACACCTTCGCCGCCGATCTGAACACCCTCCTCGAGACGCTGGACCTCACCGACGTGACGCTCGTCGGCTTCTCCATGGGCGGCGGGGAGCTCGCGCGGTACGTGAGCCGCTACGGCC
>Ga0265780_10001512_pt1 | contig 32646 bp, 27 predicted proteins | sample P1T30metagenome_FD_192432 | JGI IMG/M metagenome (GOLD analysis project Ga0265780, IMG submission 192432) | Plant litter microbial communities from East Loma Ridge, Irvine, California - P1 T30 | ecosystem: Environmental > Terrestrial > Plant litter > Unclassified | place: USA: California... | reverse complement strand
TCCTCCAACAATGCCATCGAGCGAACCACACGCGACACGATGTGCACCGAGTCCGACATATGCTCGAGCAGCTCGATTTTTTTCATGTTCACCTCGACGATGTGCTCGGTATCGGCGTTGGTCTGCTTAATCTTGTGCAGGCCGGTCAGGGAAATGATGAGCAGGGATAGCAGGATGATGCCGAAACCAAGGCGCAGGCGCGCCTTGATGGTGAAGCGGAGGAAGTTCATGTTCGGTTTCTTGTAAGCGAGTTCGGTTGATCGAAGCGATCCGAACAAGGACAAAGGAAAACGGCTTTCCGTAGTGCCGGCCTGACTGAACCGGGCGGCTGTCTTGACGAATCCAAAAACGACGAGGCCGTAGCTTACAAGAAACAAACAACGATTGATGAATTCGTTATTTTAATTTCCCTTAAGAAATCAAAAAACAACGAAATATTGACAGATATGACGATGTTACACGCGGCATTTTCAGATGATGGAAGATGAATGAGCCGAATTAAGTTTGTCAAATCAGTAGTAAGAAAATCAACGACTTACACATCTTGCAGACAAAGCAATGTTTGTCAACTCCTGCCCTGCAGAGAGCCTAGTACTCGAAGGTCCCAACGAATAAAGTTTGTCAAACGCGGCGTGTCCGTTGTGCGGCAAAGGGCAAGGTAAATTGCTGGCGCCTGCCGCCTATCTTGATGCAGACTGCCAATCTGGCAGTCCTGCAGGCCTCGACTGGGGGCGCAGACTTCGGTTGCCGGGCGCTAGAAGCCGGCCTTCGTGCATCCAGGATTAGATGGCAACTGGCTCGCTATCGTCGTCCTTTTTCTGGAACAAGGCACGAGTGCATTGGCGGTCGCCAACTCGGGTACGGCCATGGGCGCCGAGAAGGTGTTGAACACCGTGTTTGGCACGTTGTTTCCGACCCGGAGTCGCCAAGAAAGCTTCCTAACAACCTGTCGACACACAAATCTATCGGACAAGTGAGTCATTGCGCCCATTCTTCCGCGCATCAAAATCTTCTCGAAAGACTCTTTTCACTAAGCAAGTCAATTGAAGAGAGAATTGTTCCATCTGGAAGTCGCAACGATTGCGTTTGGACCTCCAGTCGATAAACACCTGATCCATTGATCCAGTGACTGGCTGGCTCTTTTTTTAGTCTTGTCATCCCGCTTCTGCCTGAAAAGACCATCGTAAAAGCCTCGGTATCATGATGGAGCGCGCGGATAGGGAAAAAATCAGACGGAAACGAAGTTGAACGTTGCTGCCACAGCAATCCTGTTTGGCTGTGGCATGTGATAAGCGAAGACTTCTTCGAGCGCTTGATCATTTTGATGGCCGCAGCCGTGACACTTGTTCGAAATTCTTTCCCCATCGCTGAGGCCACATCTAAGCAGACATCTTTACTCTCCAGCCAAGGGTCAACTAGATAGGTTGGTAAGATAAGTTGGCTAGCGTAACCGTTAGCTTGAGCTTCGGTAGTTCTGGCTTCCGCGTTTTGAGGACCGATGTCATCTTGGGCGCATAAGAACGAGCCAGAATGGCGATCACAAATCCAATGAGCTAGTTCATGAGCCAACGAGAATCGCTGTCTCCCTTCTGGGCTAGAGCTGTTCACGCTAATGACTGCTTGGTTGCCGAACGTCGCCAGTCTGGCTTCACAGCCACGTAAAGGCCGATAAACCACCTTAGCGTTTTGGTCATGCGCTATACCTTCCAGGTCGATATGCGATGGATCGATCACCCCATATCCCCACAGGAGTCGCTCCGCCGGGGAAAGCCGTGCTAGATTAATGTTTATCATCTTCCGGCTCTATCGCCCCCATAGAAACGTAATCGTCGTAAAGAGTTTGCCAATCAGAATCCGACTGCTTCTTCCCTTGTCGAAACGCGAGTCCAGCAGAGGGATTGTTGGCAAACACGCGCTCGACAAGTTGTTTCATTCGCTCGATGCTTGGCCGAATAATCGGTGTTCGCCAAGGCGCAGCTGCTAGTGAAGGCTTTACCCTGCTCGTACGCATACGTAACCGCAGCGCCGATGCAGCGCCTTCTCGCATTAACCTTTTGGTATTTAACGCGATAGCCTCTACGTCATGGCCATCCTGTTTTGCTTCTATTCGAAGCTCCTCGTCGCTTAGAGACAAAAGGTCGTCAATTGCCGCGTCTCGAAGGGCGATGATCTCTTCAATTGTTTTGTTCTGGCTCATTTTGCTCTCCTGCCGGGAAACAGCTTGTCAAGACCACGACGGAAGCGCCTCTTGGCCGTGTCATATTGGGTCTGCGTCATCTCAGAAACTTCGCGCACCTCATGCGGTCCCAAGCCATCCTTGATGCCCATAATGAGCCAGGTCACCTCGCTGTCGTTCGCGAAGTGGTTTTCAACGACCTCAGCATCAGCTTTGGCTTTGGTCACGCGTTCTTTGATTTCCTCGAGCTGGATGATGGCATCCTCATGGCTTGAATGGAGGTGTCCCTTAGCAGCCAACACCTCTTCGCCGGAGTTCGTCTCAGTTGTCAGTTCTTCAATCCGCTTGACCCGGGTCTGCTGGTAGGACTTCGCCGAGTCATTGGCAATGCCTCGCATGCACGTGATCAGAAACGCCATGAAGTTAACGGATTTGCGCCAAGCGCGCCCCTTCTCGCCTACGGCACTGCTCATGGCGCGCATGATGGCCTCATTCAGCAGCTCACCTGGGCCTTGATACTCGCTTCCGAACAGCAAGTAAGTAGCAGCCTTGTTGAGCTTGTACAACTGTTCCGAGCTCAAGTCTTCAATCGCTTGTCGCAGCTCGTCTGGGGTTGCCAGATCATCTTCTTGTTCAATCGGTTCCAATTCGGAGCTCCTTGCATCGTTATTGTGTATGCGGAGGTAATTTTAAAAACGGACATTGCTGCGATCTTGTCCGTTTTGCCGAGTTCGCCCGCATAGGTTAGGGAGCGGCACTAAAGCCGTGATAAGGATGTGTGAAATGAGCAACAAACGCAACCAACATGTAGTACCTCATCCCGACGGCTGGGCGGTAAAGGGCGAAAAAGCACAACGCGCAACGGGGCTGTTCGATCGTAAGTCGGACGCTGTGCAGCGTGCCCGCGAGATCGCTCAGAACCAGAAGACCGAACTGGTTGTTCACAAACAGGATGGCAGGATCGAATATAAGGACAGCCACGGTCCTGACCCGTTCCCGCCGAAAGGCTGATTTTTGAGCGGGTCGCTTGAGGGATCCGCTTTATTCGGTCTTGTCAGCCTTCTGTCATCGCAAGAAGGCTGACAGCGCAAAAGTACAAATGAAAGGATTACGACATGAGTAGATGCACAGCACCAGTACGTGGACATAGCTCAGCGGCCGCGGCTGCAGAATGTCCTGCGTGCCGTCACCGTAGTAGCTACCGTTACAGCGGCTATGGCTCTTCCTACTCCCCGCCGGGCAGCAGCGGGACTAGCTATAGCAGCAGTGGTGGGGGCGGTGGCAACAGATCCAGCAGCGGTTCAAGGCCACGCTGGTCGAAAGCGGGTTCGTCCGTGTCGTACACTCCGGCTCAAGTGCAGTCACTCACGCCAATCCGCGACACCGTTGAGACGCGAGCAGCGGAGCTCCCAGACCTTCGTGACGTCTTTTTGTGCCATGCGTGGGACGACCGGCAGGGGCCGGCCAAAGAATTACACGATTTGCTCGTGACGGCGGGTGTCAAGGTCTGGTTCAGCGAAAAGGACTTGGGCCTCGGCGTTCCGATGATGCGCGCCATCGACAAGGGCCTAGCGAATTCGCGAATCGGGCTTGTGCTAGTGACCCCTGCGCTGCTCACCCGTCTCGCAAAAGAAGGGGTCGCGGACAAAGAGCTTTCGGCACTCCTGGCAGGTAACCAGCTCATTCCCATCGTGCACAACACGACATATGGGGATCTCCGCAATGTTAGTCCTTTGCTCGCCTCTCGAAGCGGCCTGGACACTGCAGAAGATTCAATGGCCGTGGTCGCGGCAAAAATCGCCGAGCTGGTTACTGTTTAACCTTATTGCTCGCATAATGCCTTCGTCGAATAAGAAAGGTCCCGACACAAAGTATCGGGACTCTTATTTTTGTCAAACTTCATTCACAGTTCACTGAACAAATCGAGTCGAGTTTGTCAAAACTATGCGAAAAGAATTAAGCACTTTACAAAGTAGCTCTCTGGCAATTTTTGTCAAATTTTGCTCTGCCGTATGGAGAAGATCGAACGTAGGATATATGAAGTTGTCAACCGCCTGTCACTCCATGCTGAATGGCCTATATAGGGCCGTTATGTTCTTCGATAAACTAGATTGCCATGAGCTCGTTCTATCTGGCTCATTGGCACTAGGCTCTTCGACAGCGCTCCATGAAGCCTTCATAAGTCTCGGTTTCGCGATCAAGAAGAATTTTTGTCTTAGGAAGCCTGAAAAAATTGTGACTCATCCATACTGCATGCTTCATACGACATATAATCTCTTTTCTGGTTACCCGCACATAAGGATCCGCTAGGCTTAGGATTGTAGTAATTGCTGACCATATCTCAATTACAAGGATCTCATCACGCTCACCCCAGTCGATTGGCACACCGCGCGAAGCCGGCATGCCTGCTAATCTGGCCTGTTCGCGTAGCCATTCGCGATCATGACGATAGAGCCACGCCAAATCCGCTGACATAATGTTGTCAAGGTAGGATAATGTAGCAGGCTTAAACTCCCTGATCGCATTCAGTACTTTCTGTCTCGAAAATAATCGTCGCTGTTCCAGCAAGCATGACGAACGTTGCTGTTCAAGCAGGGGATCACTAGCAAGAATGTTGGTTATAGTACCTACGGATAACCGCGTCATTTGTCCAATATCTGTTAGAGATGCCCCGGCAGCTAAGGCAGAGCGCGCTTGGCAACTGATAGCATGCTGAACCTTTGTAGGTCTTCTTTCAAAGTCTATACCTATCCTCGCTCCAATTATGCGCACCGAAGAAGCCGCTACTCCCACTAATTTGGCTATTTGCGGCGGCATCTGCCCTTCGCGATGTAGTCTGCCGATGCTCTCTTCGAGAGTCTCATACTGCATTGCTGCTCGCTCGGAAGCGGCTTTTACGCTGGTTAAAATTGGCCAATCAAGAAAAGACCTGACACTGTCTGCTAAGAATCCGATTAGAAGCAATTGTTTAAGCGGGTGGACGGTACTTTGCGCTTTTTGACACAATCCAATCAACCATGAATCCTGTCGACGACATGATGAAAGTGCGAAAGAAAACGGCTCGATATTTTGCAAATCACACCAGAAAGTGCAAAATCTATCGACAAACTCGTCCTGCCGATGGCACATAGATACTTTAGCCAAACCTTCGCGACATAGATGAGAAAGATACTTCTGACGTAGATCATCTAACGATTCTCTATTATTCTCTAAGGCAAGTAGCTCAGCGCTAAGAGTTGCGAACTTCAAAAGCTTTTTATTCGCATAATTATCTATTCGTCCTACACAATCTTCGCTCGCTTCAGTTAAACTCGGCAGAATGAATTTTGGCGGAGCACGACCTTTTACAGAATCAAAACGAAACTTTAAATGACTCCCGTGGTATGGACAAACTAGTACGCCTGGTAGTTGATGCACTCGATACCACGTTGCTATCCCTAAGGTTTGAGTATCCTCTGAAGCACAGTCAGGACAAAAACGTAATACATTCGTGCCAACTCGCCCGGACAGCATCCCTAACGAAATTTGGGTTCGTCTCCCAGAACCATCTACCAATTCCTGATAGATCTTGGCATAATGGTTACTCTTAGAAAATAATCTGAAATAGGGTAATATTGTATGACGGTTTACAAGCTCACCAACAGAACTAAGCGGCAAACGTAGTCGTGCGAATAGCTCAGGCAGGAAACTTGGAAAGAACAGACTAAAATGAGCCGCATAATTTCCAGTTAAATCGAATATGGTATTCCTAGAGCATATATTACCGCTCAGTTTGTGAAATCTTGAAACGATACCAAAGATTGCTTCTTCCTCCACAGCGCTATCCCATCGCTCTCCCAGTGGCTTATTTATTAATCTAACATCGCTGTCTGAGTAGCATGCCTTGTTGAAGGAAGGGGATGAGTTTGTGTAAGTCATCATTTCAGATATGGAATCGATAACGTATTCAGGATGATGAACTAAAGCACAAGAAGACTACGAATAATTCTTAATTTACAGTAGTTCATAGTCTAACCCCGTGGCCCGAGCGATATGCCAGCGAGGCGTATATTTCTAATCGGACTGCTGTTCTTGCGATTCCAGGCGTCGCATCTGAAATGCTTTAACTGCTCTAATACCTGAGCGAGTATTGCATGCGTATCAGTTTCTTCAAATTTCGGTCTTGCAGCTAACCTAGCGCGTCTGCAGTATGTTTCTCACGCCACGCAAGTTGCCGCGTTCGAAACATCGGAGCTTGTTCAAGGACTTGGGACAGCAGTTCTGCCGTTCGGGGTAGCCGTGCAAGATGTTTGTCGAGCCACGATGCGTTTCCAGTGTATCGCCCGATCTCGTTGAGCGTGACACGTGTCGGGCGTCTCGACGGTTCCAGTATCTCTCCAACCGCAAGCGTCACGCGCTCTGCCATCGCCCTGTCGCGGACGCACCAGTCCACTGGCGAGATCCGCTCCACAATCCGGGGCGTGGAGGGAAGTTGAGCCTGGAGCCAGGCGCGATCGTGCCGATACAACCAGGTGAAGTCGGCGCCAAGTGCAGCCCTGAGCGCTTTAAATCCGGCTAATGGTGCCGCGACCGCGACGGCTCGAAGCTTGCCACGGGCATGTGCCTGCCGCTGCGCCCGTAGGCTGCCGGTACGCTGAATTTGCAGACCGCGATCCGCTCCCAGAATTCGATTTACAGTTGATGCTGACATTCCGGTCGTTTTCATAATGTGCGCGATGGCGTCGCCCGCCGCTAAAGCACGCCAAACTCGCGAACGGACCGTGACATCGAGCTTCTTGGACCTGCGCATAAAGCCGATGCCGATTTTTTCCGCTTTGACCAAGACTGCATTGACAGATAGACCGATCTCTTTTGCCACCTGACGCATCGACCGGCCCTCAGCAGCCAGCTCGGCAATCTTGCATTCCGTTGCTGTAGATGTCCGTTTGTCAGGCGGTGAATTGGTCACTAGGAACGGGATGTCTGTCCAGAGAAAGGATTCGATGCTCTCGGCCAGAAACCCGATCAGCAGAACATGCAGCAGTGGATGGTGTGTAGCGCGAGGCCGGCGGTAAAGGCTCGTCAACCACGAGTCGTCCCCATTGCAACGCGCGAATATGCCATCAAACGGGGGCAGGTTTCTCACGCTTTCCCAAAAGCCGAGGAGCTCGCTTCGCAACGCCCGTTGATGAACCCTCATGCTGGTTGTAGCCAAGCCCCGGTCCACCAAATGAGCGAGGTAATGGCTCCGCCAGGTCAAAGGATTGACTGGCATAGTGTGCAACAAAAATAACTGCGCAATGAGCCGCGAGACAAGAACCAATTTTCCGCGTCCCTGCTCATCGAAATTCGGAGCATTCCTCTTTTCGCTCCACTTCGCGGCTGCAGCCGGGAGAAATAACTGCGTGCGTTTGAGGCGCTGTGCCAAGCAGTTGAATGCGAGAAGAGGAAACCCGTGGTACGGGCAAACCAGGACACCCGGGAACTGATGCGCGCGATACCACGTCGCTATGCCGATTGTCTCGCAGTCGGCACCAGCACAGACGGGGCAGAAACGCAGCACGTCTTCCGCTCCCACACGGCTCGCTAACAATCCTAAAGCAATTTTTGTGTTGGTTGCCGTGCCCGTTGCCATCGAATTGGCAATCCGTCTGTAGTGGGCAAGGTTCATAAACGGCCTGAAGCACGGAAGAATCGTGTGTCCTTCAATCAGTTCTTCGATAGTGTTCACGTGCAACCGGAGATGCTTAGAGATCACGTGCAGGCCGCTGGGAAAGGCCGTGCCTAGTGTCACGCATCGGCGCCCCAGCAATTCGATCAGCGTGTCCCCGGAGGTCGGATGGCCAGTCAATGTATGGTAGCGGGCCACGATGCCAAATATCGTTTCTTCCGGCACGACGATATCGCCAGCGTTTCCTGCTGGCTTCGCTTCCAGGCCTACAGATGGTTTCGCCGTCCGGTCATCGACGACTGCAAAGGTTGACGCCTTCATGGCTGATCACCCCCTTCTCGACCAGGTACTGGTGCGGATCATCCGCATCCGCCGCGGTCCGCATGTCCACGTATCCAGGAGGCAGTGCTGGATCGATCGCACCGGAATCGGAGGGTTCGGTGCTACCGTCACACGACTGTGGTGATGCGCTCTGCCCAATCTCCGCTGCCGGCGCGGCAAAACCTGTCACCGGAAACAGCTGGTCGAGATGGTCCTGCACGACCGTTACGTGTTTCGGGAACTCGAGCAATTTCGCCATCGCTTCATCGACCGGCAGTAAATCCTCGTACTGCGATAGCGACTTCGTCGTATTCTTGCGTAGCGCGTTGATCGCTGGGTGAAGCAATGTCAACCCATCGTCGTACGTCTGCCTCAGCAGCTTTGGCGTCAACGTTTCGGTGCCATCGAGCATGGCATGCTGTTGCGCGAGCTTAAATAGCAACACGACGAAGTCAGGAATGCTCTGACTGAGATCGAAGACCGTATCGAGCATCTCGTCATCCGGATCTTGTGGTTGCCGGACCCACTGATATCGCCAGATGCGCCGAACGAAATCATCCCACTCCTTCACACGCTTTGGCGGCCGTTCGAATTGAATCAGGCCGCTTTCCGAAGCCCGGCGGCCGTCCTTCATTTCACTGGTAAACAGGTTGGCTGCCTTGCTGGTACCGATTTCGACTATCGGTACGCGAAGGGTTGTGCGCAGATCCTGGAAGAAATGCAGCAACGGGGCCGTGCCATGTGTCTTCTGCAAACTGAGCCGTTGAATCTCGTCAATGATCAGGATGCCGAGGAAGTGGGTCGCAGCGATCTGGCGCATCGCCCCTTCAAGCATGTCCTCACGCAGTACTGTCCTCGAAAACAATTTTTCGTATTTGCCGCCAGTCCCAAGAGCGGCATCTACCTGTCGCGCGAACTCACGGCAGAAACTGGAGATCGAGCCGTTTTTAGGGCAGGTGACTTTCAGCCATACTAATTGCGTGATCGGCAGATGGCGCTCCCGCCAAGAAGCGTGGTGGATGACCTGTTGGGGATAAGTTCGCAAAATCGCATCGGCACAGGTTGTCTTTCCAGATCCACTCGCCCCGACGATGAACAGTTGCGATTCGCACGGGATAAGTTGCCAGTCAAGGTTTCGCCACTGCTCGCGATCCTGGGCGGTATAGATGCTGCGCCAGGTCGTCGCCTCGATCGGATTTCGGACGACGTAGCCCGCCCGAAGGAGGCGCGAGATGGTGCGTTCGACGTCATAGAAAATCAGGCGAGGAATCACGACATACTTAAGGCGTGCAAGGAGGTGCCAGCGCTCCTCGGTCAACATCGTACGCTCTTCTGGTTGGATTTGCGGGCGCAAGACCATCGCCCCCGCAGCTTCCTTCTCGGTAAGGATCGGGGGAAGTGCTTCGATGAGCGGGTTATCGCGATACTCCGCGATATTCTGCTCAACATACGCAGGTGAAGAATGATCGGTACTCATCGGCTGCTTCCATCATGGCCATCGCTCCGACGCCAATTCGCTACAGACTCCAGATGTCGTCGAGTGGGTTTTGTTTTCGCATATCGGGGCGCAACTTGGCCACATTGTCTTGCGCCGGTGGATCGCGATACGACTGCGCCGCATCACGCGCGTGTTCGACTCGCTCGGCTGTTTTCTCGAATGCCCGGTTTGCCTGGACGTTCGCTTTCTTCTCGGTTTTACTTAGTCCCTGCTTAGCTTTCGCCGCAGCTTTTTTTGCGGTCGCGGTGATGTCGTCGCACTCGACGTCAAACTTGGCAAACTCCTGCTGCCGGTCCGAAGCATTCCGATCGGCTTCCAAGGCCAACAGCTTAGCCCGATCGAGCATTTCTTCCTGGCGAGCGAGCCGATATTTCTCTTCACGATCAAGTAGCTCGCATAGTTCCCACTCTCGTGATGCTGAGTTGAGAACCCAAATTTGGGCGGGCGTGTATGGCAGATGCCGGATCTCGATCCGCTCGACCTTTCCTTTCGTTCTTACCCTTGCAAACCACTCTTCGTTGATGGCACGTGGGCAAACGTAGCGTCGGCCTTGAAAGTAAATTCCGTCGAGTCTGACTGACGCGGTGGCCTCTGGAAGGAGCTTTGTCCATACTTCTTGCTTCCCGATACCCTTGGCTCCACCGGTAAGGTGTTCCATGCCCCAGTTCCATATTGATATAGGAGTGGCATCAGTCAAGTTGTCACCCAACATAGCCTCCGGCAGCGCATCTGCACGGTAAGACGACAAGTTGTACTTGATGAATTTGCGAATCAGGATTGCAGTCAGTTCCGGGATTGTCAGGCAAGCGTCGAGCTGACAATTCCGTCTTTTCATCTCGTCCAACCGGCGATTCAACGCCCCAGGCTCAAAATGAATTGTGTGATTGTTGATGAGATTGAACTGCTGCTCAACATTCGGTTTCCAGTCAGGTCGCCGGACTGCTGCGTTCTGGACAATGATGCCAAGCCTGTCTGCCAACGCATCTGACGCAAGGCTCTTCATCTCTCCATTGTCGCAAAGCAGCTTGTGAGGTAGATGATGACACGGCCAAATTTCCTGAGTGATCTCGACCCCGAACTGTCGGCAGAAATCTACTTTGTTTGTAAATGCATTACACAACGCAAGCCGAGCGCCTTCCCAGCTTGGCCCTTCCAGACCGAGGTAGAATCCGACCACCATACGAGAGAAAACATCGACGATTACGTACAGTACGGGACGCCCGATCAGCCAAGCTCGGTTAAACACCGAAACCAGGTAGACATCAACGATAGTTGCATCAATCTCGAAGCGAGCAGCAGGACCAAACACCCGGCTCCGCGAACTTCCAAGTACTCCTCGATGCTTCAACGCCCATGTGGTGGTACTGATATTCTGTTTAGTCAGCGAAAGATCGCGGTCTCTCGCCTTTAAGACTTGCTTGAACTGAAAGAGCGAGGGAGCCTCATGCGCTTTAGGCAGTATGGGAACCAGTGTGCTTCCCTGCTCGATTGCTCCGGTGTTGAAGTACACTCGTTTTGTCTCCTTCCATGCCATTGTTTCAGTGATACCGGGCTTGAAAAACTCCTTGATACCCTTGATGATCTTTTCTTTCACGTCAGCGGTGGAGGGGCCAAGGAGCGTTAGGTCGTTATTGTTATCCTTGACCCGACTAGGACGCGGCCCGCGTTTTTGGGTGCCAGGTTGTTGAGGCTTCCCTGCGGGACCACACAAGTCGTAGCATGCAATTAGTGCATCAGTGCAGCTGCCAAAAGCCAAGTATCTGTACAGTGGTCGATGGACCTGTTTAGGGAACAGTCCTAGTTCCTTCGCCCGTGCGGATATCAGATGGCCACGCGTCGCTGGCAGGTAGATCTCTGGGATGTTGTCTTCCTGGACCAGTGGTTTGATGATCGACCATGCACGGTCCCTGATACGCAGACTTTTCTTCGGTATCGATTCCTCAGCTTGGAATACATAGGGACGAAGCTTGACTTCGATCCGTTGCAATATGCCTTCTCGCAGAAGGTGCATCACCTCCTTGAGGCAATATACCTCGGGTTTCTTGAGTTTTTCTTGAATTCCGATCGTAACGAGTAGATCTTTGTCTGGCTCGACCCATAAAACACGCTGCGGGCATAGGAAGCCCGACTCTGCGGCGCCTGGTGTTTGCTCAAAGACCTCAACTGGCTGAAGAAGATCCATGATTCTCGTCCAGAATGAGCCCGGTCACGGCCGCCTTGCGTATAGCGAAGATGACAGGAACCCGCTGCAGACCTATCGGTACCTTGAGATCGATATCGATAAGGTGATGCCACACACAAAAACGGAACATGTCAGTGATGAGATCCAGGTCAACTGTCTTGCCTAAGGCTGCTGCACACGCTCGCAGTTGTCCTTTGAGTGGCAACGCTTGCGGTAACGTATCCTCGAACACGGAGAGAAATTTTGGGAGTTGCGCCACGAAATCTACTGGCTTTACTTCCCCTTCGACCATGAAATAGCTGATCCAATCCAAATTGTCGATGACGGTGTGATCGAAATCCTCGTTAGTAAACAAGTGCCACGGAACACCGCGCTGAAGCCAATACCTCCGCTCGATTTCTAACTTTGCCAAGACGGCTTTTCGATTACGCCCACGCAACTCATCTGCACTCTTAATACTCCAAGCAGCCAGTGATCGACAGCCAGAATTGTTGACAACGGTAAGAAGAAAATCCGTGGTCATTACAACCGGCGTCGTACTGTAGGGGTATTTGGGGTGCTGCATCCCCATCGACCGTGCTATCTCACGCGTAGCGTCCTCCGGGAACAAAGGAAATTGTTCACGAATGTCCAGTACTGCGGCGGCATAGTCCGCCATCAGAAAAAAGTGGTCTTCGTTATCGGAAAAAAGATGATGCATTCTGCCAGTCGTCACACCTGGCGGGCGGCTCGTGCGTCCTTTCGATGAGAAGCATCGGACGTCAATCCAGGGTTTGTAAGCCGCGGTCTCGCCAAGGCCAAGCCCTTGAGCCTTCCATCTGTTAACGTCGTCTGAAGTGATCGGTGTCCGTCTCATCATTCCGCCCAGCTGCGCATTGCGTCAGGCTCGCCTGGAGTCGTATGTCCAATCCAACCAGTTTAAAGGTAAAAACGTTTAGTTCAAGGAGAAGTGGTACCTGTTTTAGAGCGTTGCCAGTTCCGAGCCGTGGTCTTGTTCAAGCAAGAGCGCCTAACAAAACCCTCTAGTTGCTCAGCAGGCAACAGCCGAGTACACTGAGCCGTGCCGACCGTCCGCTATCGGCCAAAAGCGGACTACAGAGCTGGCAAAATTTTCGCCTTCGAACAAGCTGTCCTTGTAAAGCGCCCCTATGTGTGCCAGAGGACGTGGACATATTTGTGTATGGTTTGAAGCTGTGTCCATACGGCATCCCGCCTTCGGACAGGAGTACCGTATCGGCACATGAAACTTTACCTATAGAAAGCAAAAACGTTCGGCTTAGCTGTCAAGCCGACATCATCATAACCAGTCCGCCGCCAGTGGCGACTATCTAGGAGGCAAACATGGTAGATATGAATGGCAAGGTCGTAATCGTGACAGGTGCAACCGGAGGTCAGGGCGAAGCTGAAGTACGTTTGCTGGTCGCTTCGGGCGCCAACGTCGTATTCGGTGGTCGCACGGTCGAGGCGGGTCAACGGATTGCCAGCGAATTGGGAGGGGCTGCGATTTTTCAACAGCACGACGTCGGCAATGAAGCCGAATGGGTAGCGATCGTTAATCTGGCGTTGGAGCGCTTTGGTCGCATCGACGGGCTGGTCAATAACGCAGGTGTTACCATCAGCGGCCTGGTCACCGAGATTGATGCCGAGACGGTCATGGCAGGTATCCGGACCAACCAGCTGGGGCAGTTGCTCGGGATGAAGCATGTCGTTCCGGCGATGCGTCGAAATGGTGGCGGGTCGATCGTCAATATCGGCTCGGAGGCCGGCATGCGCGGCGCACCCCATGCGATCGCGTATTCAGGCACAAAGGCTGCGATTGCAGGCATGACTAGAACCGCGTCTGCCGAACTGGCGGGTGACGGCATCCGTGTCAATCTAGTTATTCCTGGACCAATCGACACCCCCATGATCGAGAATGCCGCAGGTAAAGGGGCGGCCCAGAAAATGGCGAAAATCGTTCCACTCGGGCGCGTCGGTGAAGCTCGCGACGTTGCCCACGCCGTGGTATTCCTGTTGTCCGATGAAGCGAGCTTTATTACAGGCGCCGAGCTTGCGGTCGACGGTGGCAGAACTGCTGCACCGAGCGGCAGCTTCTAGCCAGCCAACGTCGGAAAGAATTTGTGACCGTGTAATAAAATGGTCACTTGTTTCGAAGTAGCGCCGATTGACATAAGCTAAGGCTGCTGGGAACTCGGTATCAATTTTGAGGCTATTCGATGGTCCGCTTTGGGTCGAAAGCCGACCCTTGTGACAGTCTGAGAGTTTATCAGCTTGGCAACCTGCTAATGTGGCTTAACTGGCTGCTACTGGCCAGACGCCGACTACTTTTGTAGCACTTACTGAATAGGGGAACATGCAATTACATTTGAATTTTGCAACAAGGTTACTTATTGCAACGTCCGTGTTGATAGTACAGCCTGCCTTTGCACTTGACTCATCAGGCAAGGATGCAAATGTCAAGCTCCGTACTCTTGCTGATCAGACTGCAAAACACCTTGTACAAAATGAACTCGACGCCGTCTATACATCGATGGCTCCTAAACTCAAACAGGTCTACTCTCGTGATGAGCTGATAAAGCCGGCGTCGAGTATGCAGAGAATTTTCGGGAACATTGAGTCGTATGATTTTGAAGCCATCAATTACGGAAAACGCGGAGTAGGAAATGAATGGATCAGGATCGTAACCTACTGGTACCACGCCAAGACAAATAAGCACCCGAACAAAACTTATCTTAAGGTCGAAGTCACTCAAGAACAAGGAAAGTATTACGTGGCGGGATACTCGATGGAACGCGTTCTGTTGGGTGGAAAGCTCCCTTTTCTAAAACAGTAGCTCAGGCGTTCAGGATGGTAGATGCTGGTCCGCTTTGGAGCGGCTGCGACCCTTCGATCTGGCCTTAGGTTACCTACAAAAATTTCCGTTGCGGCAACTCATCCGGTAGACTGAGCGCTTGCGACAGGCAGCAATGGGCCAGAAGCGGTCGTAACAAACAAGCCAGATATGGCTGTGTGCGACGATTCTTTCGGGAATGGACCGATTTTTGAAGCGGTTGGAATGTTACCTGTTGACGAAAAGTACGCCGTCTCCTGTAGGCTGGAATAGCGATGGCCCTGATTACCCTAATCTAGCGACCTAAAGGATAACCGGAGACGCAGATGACTGCCTATAGCAGCGAAAAGATAGAAGAATTTTTTCACGAGAAAGCCGAGCTTTTCCGAGTGATAGAGTTGGAGTGTGGAACACTTGTGTTTTGGAAAGGTGTGCAGTCGATTCCCTCAATGAAAGCGGTCTCTTTATTTGAGAAAAACACTGGTAAGGAATTTATTCCAAACGAGAGTGAAGAAGCGCTTGTTACATTTTTCGAAAAAATGAAACCTGAATTATGGGACGCAGATTTTATTTGTGAAATTCTTCATTGGGCCTCGCCCTATCTTAGAAGTGCAGTAATCAGGCCCGCGCCGTATTTGTATGGGATCTCAGAGGTCTGGCATATTCCTTTTGTTGATGAGAGGCATAAATTTAAAGGCTATTTCAGTAATATGACGAAGCGCGTTGTCGAGTTAATAACCTTTTCAGCACAATCGGGTTTGGTGATTAAGGAAATCTGTCAAGGCTTGAGAATGTAGATTGTAAAAGAAGACTCCGACCTCTTCTTGCTTGTCCTAGCGGCAACACCATGCACTGAGCCATTCTGACGTCTGCTACCGGCCCAGGCTGTGTAAAAACACGAGAAAAATCGTCGAACAAAAAAATCGACCTCTCAGAACGGCCGCTATGCGATTTTCTCGAGGTCGGGAAGGGTGACCCTACCCATGAAAATTTCAAGTTTTAGCGTTTTTACACAGCCTGGGCCAGAAGCGGACGTTCAACTTTTGTCTGTCAAACGTATCTCATGCTTCCAAAGCGTACAAAGTCACATCTCGCCGCCCAGGTAGGACGATTCGTTCAGCAGTACGGCCGCAAAGCTACGAAGGGCTGGGACCCGAACGACCGTGGATATGATCGTAAGCTTGAAGAAAAGATAAAACGGTTGTTGCCTGAGGATCTTTCGGATTTGTTATCTGGCGAAGACGTCGAGTCCGTTCAGCCGCATTCAAAGCCGCCGAAAGAGACTGATAACTGAGCGCTTGTGGAAGTCCGCTTTGGGTCGGTAGCCGCCAGTCGTGACAGTCGGAGAGTTTGTTGCCTCAGCAACCTGCTATGCTGCTCCGAACAGCCGCTTTCGGCCATTAGCAGACCTTCGGTACCTTATGTCTGACTTCTAAGCCTGTTCCTCAGAAAAGCCGTTAAGCGGTCGAGCATGCGAGAATGATAGACATGAAAAAATCATCGCAGAGCTTTCCCTGGTTCAACACCGACGGCCAGGTGGCATCCCTTATGCGCGAACAGGATTGGTCCACATGTGCAGTCGGCGATCCTGAAACCTGGTCGGAACAACTCCTCACGATCGTGGGTTTGATATTACATTCGCGCTCACCAGCAGCCGTCATCTGGGGGGAGCAACTCACAACTTTTTATAACGATGCCTATGCGGCGCAGCTTGGCGAGAAACATCCTGGCTCATTTGGGGAAAGTTTCAGCTCGCTTTGGGCGGAGATCTGGGCAGAGATGGCGCCCGTCATTGAAGATGCAATGGCCGGACAGTCTTTTTATTTTGAGGACGTTCCCTATACTGTCGAGCCGGGCAGCATACCCACGCAGCGCTGGTATACCTCATCCTTTTCTCCTGTTACTGACAAGAGCGGGAAGGTCGTCGGTATTTACGTCACGGCTAGCGAGACCACGCGCAGGATGCTGTCCGAACGTCGGTATGCATTCCAGTCCGAGATCGCGGAGCGCTTGCGTCACCTGACTGCCACGGATGAAATCGCGTTCGCCGCAAGTGAACTTCTGGGTAAATACCTGGGCGTAGAACGTGTCGTTTATGCTATCGCTGATGAGTCGGGAGAAACAGTCTGCACTCAACGTGACTGGACCGACGGCAGACTGGAGTCGATGGCTGGAGTGGTATTACATCTGGATGACTTCGGCCCGGCAATGGCCGATGCGGTTCGGGCAGGACATGCCCTCGTCACCGCAGACGTTACCCGCGACGAGCGCTCCGCTGCCTATGCCGATGCATACACCGCCAAAGGTATCAGGTCACTCGTCGCCGTTCCCCTAATGAAGGCAGGACGGCTGCGCGCGATCCTGAACGTCCATGATTCCCGCTCGCATTACTGGACGGAGCATGACATTGCTTTGGCGCAAGACATGATCGATTGGACTTGGGCTGCCGTCGAAAACGCGCAGTCACAAGTGGAACTACGAACAGAGCGGGACCAGAGCCAATACATTTTCGATAGCATGACCGAAGGCTTTGCGGTGCTCGACAGCAACTGGAAGGTGCTGCGGATGAACGCTGAAGGCTTGCGCATCACACAGCGTACGGTGCACGAAGTCATCGGCAAGTGTTATGGAGAAGTCTGGCCAGAGCTGAGAAACGACAAGGTCGAAACGATGTACCGCAAGGTCACAAAAACAGGCAAGGCCAGCATCGTCGAGATTCCCTATACCTTCCCCGATCATAGCAAAGGCTGGGTTGAGCTGCGCGCCTATCCCTCGCTTAACGATGGTTTGGCCTTCTTCTTTCGCGACATCACCGAGCGCAAAACGGCACAGGAAAAGCTGTACGAGGCCGATCGGCATAAGGACGAGTTCTTGGCAATGCTGGCCCACGAACTGCGTAATCCGCTGGCACCGATTTCCGCAGCCGCTCAGCTGCTGCAACTAGGAAAGCTCGACGAGCCGCGCGTGCGCCAGACCAGTCAGCTCATCGGGCGACAAGTGAATCACATGACCAGACTAGTTGATGATCTACTCGACATGTCGCGGGTCGCACGCGGTCTGGTCAAGCTGAACTATACGCCACTCGACATCCGACATATCGTGGCCGATGCGGTTGAGCAGGCGATGCCGTTGATTCGCTCACGTCGCCATCACTTCGCCCTACACTTGCCGCCAGACAGCACCATTGTAGAGGGCGACGAAAAGCGTCTCATCCAAGTTATCGTCAACCTTCTCAACAATGCCGCTAAGTACACGAATGAAGGCGGCAATATCGTGTTGAAGGTCGAGGTACATGAGGCTCACATTGTCATCGAATTGGCAGATAACGGTATCGGCATGGCGCCTGAGCTAGTGGCACGCGCCTTTGACCTGTTTGCGCAGGCCGAACGTACTTCGGATCGCTCCTCGGGTGGCTTGGGACTGGGTCTGGCATTGGTTAGGAGTCTGACCGAGCTGCACCATGGTACAGTGAAATGCGAAAGCCCAGGGCTGGGCAAGGGAAGCAGGTTTACCGTGTGCCTGCCACGTCTCATCAAAGAAACAATCCAGGATAGCCCAACGGATGCTGGCAGCCATATGCCACAGGGTACGGCACCTCTGCGGGTCATGGTGGTCGACGATAACGTGGATGCGGCCGCGATGCTGGCCATGTTGCTGGAAGCGTCTGGTCACAGCGTCATAATCGAGCACGAATCGCGCAGTGCGCTGGAGCGTGCCCGCAAGGAAGTACCGCAAGTTTGCTTGCTCGATATCGGTTTGCCGGAGATGGATGGCATCGAATTGGCCCGGCGCCTGCGAACACAGCCGGAAACCGCCAACGCGCTGCTGATCGCAGTCACTGGCTACGGCCAGGAACAGGACCGCAAACAAACACTGGTTGCGGGATTTGACCACCACCTCATCAAGCCAATAGACTTCCCCAAGCTTACCGCACTTCTTGCTGAGGTAAACAGTGCGTAATCCCCAGGAAGTGCTTTATGTATAAAGTCTGCCTGGGTCCTAAACGGACGCGACCAAACGACCGAAATCGGCCACTTTGGCCTCAACGGCGGAGCCGTCGCCCAAGCTGGCGTAGGCATTCCGATGGCGATCCATATAGCGTTCGCGCTTGGCGTGCTTGCGTTAGTTGGCAGTGGGGTTCCGTCTTCATTGAAGATTTTTTAACGGCGTTTGCCCGCCAGAAGTGGGCCTACGCCGGGTGCTTACTTAGTCGCGCTAGGGGAATGCCAGACTGACAGGACTGGTTGCAGATAATTGTTGAGTCGACGACGGACTTTCAGCATGTCCGCAATGGGTCGGTTGCGGACGGTCGTGACATTCCGCAAGATTTTTCGACGCGGCAACATGATATGCTGGCCCGATCGTCTGCTATCGGCCAAGAGCGGACAATGGAGACGTCGCCAAAAACATGCTCAGGGAACATAAAGAATTTATGAGAGTCCAACTTTTGAGGGTAGAGGACGTATTCGATCTTACGAACCAAGGACTCGTGTGCGCGCCCTTTTTTCAACCGTCACCTCAAGGTCCGTTCAAGGATTTCTCGGCGGTTGTAACTGTTCAGCCTCCTGATCGCCCGGCATTTGACGTTGACGCATCGTTTAACCTTACGCATTTCAAAATTCTAGATGTGGAAGCGCCCGTTGAACGGCGTTGGCAAATTGTGACTTGCCTAGGCAAGATACCGAAGGATTCCGTGCCGGTAGGAAGTATCATCCGCTGCGATAGAGAAACTAAAGCACGGCTATCGAATTCAATCTGACGTCCGGTATGGGTCGGTTCCGGCCGGTCCTGACCATTCATGAATTTTCCTTGGCACGTGCGAAACCGATCTGTTAGGCAAAATTTTTTTTGATATCGAAAGTTGACCATGAGTGAATTGCAAGTCGATCAAGGCCACAGGGTGCTGAGCGATCTGATAGCGGCGTTCGGAAAAATTCAACTTGACGATGCAAATGAGGCTGAAACCCGGTTTAAAGTCATCGATGGCGTGCTTGAGAAAGTTTTAGGTTGGCAAAAAGATGACATATCGGTCGAGCCCGCATGTACGGAAGGCGGACACACTGATTACGCCGATTATATTATTAAAACCGCGACTACGAGCTTTGTTGTCGAGGCAAAAAGGGCAGGCGCAGCATTTACGCTTCCAAATAATTATAAATCGGGGAAATTAGGCGGTTTCCTGTCGAGTGGCGCTATCGGTGAGGCGATATCGCAGGTCCGCGCATATTGCGTTACAAAATCAGCGCAATTTGCAGTAGTGACAAATGGAAGTAGCTGGATAGTTTTTCCGGCATTTCGTACTGATGGGATAGAGTTTTCAGAAACGCAAGCTCGAATTTTTCGTGGTTTAGAAGATATAAACAATCGGTTTGTCGAGTTTTGGGAGCTGCTTTCCCGGCAGCGCGTAATCGAGGGAAATCTAGAGAAAGAATTACTTCATCGGAGCGAAGACCAAAATATTCGTCGCGCTTTGTCATTATTGCGCGACCCAAACGTCAGACTTCAACGGAACACTCTTTTCCCTCATCTGAGCTCTGCTGTAGATAAAGTTTTAACTGATGAGGGCCTTCTGGGAGACTCGGAAGCCTTGAGTTTTTGTTACGTCAGAAACACTGAGCGCACTTCCTTCGACAGTAGATTGAAGATGCATCTGTTTGACCCGAAGCCTCAATTAGGCATAGCTGCTACTCGTGTTAAGACCTCGAGAAAATCTCTTGATTATTTTGATAAGAAGATCGATGCGTCAAAAGCATCGCAATCAAAGTTTTTCTTGGTCCTTGGACAAGTTGGCGCTGGCAAGTCGACTTTTTTATCATACACGTGGAACGTCTCGTCCAAGGAAAGAATCGCCCCTAATATTGTTTGGCTATATATTGATTTCAAAAAAGCGACGGAGTACGACGTCCCTAGAGAGTTCATCTATCGACAGTTGCTAGGTCTGATTGAAAGCGATGAGCAATTTGATTTGGGCGACTGGCAGAAGACCATATCTCCTGCATATCAAGATGAGGTAGACAATCTTGCGCGTGGACCACTTTTTCTTCTAAAAAAGACAGATAGTGTTGCTTTTGATAAAGAAGTGGCATCTCTTATAATGAGTGAGAGACGCGCGGTGATACCTTATGTGGATCGAATCATTTCGTATGTTAGCCTATCCAAGCCAATCTTTATTACCGTTGACAACGTTGATCAAATTGAAGACGACGGACGGCAGAGCGAAATTTTTGCTGAGGCCCAAGCGCTCGCGAAAAAACATAAAATTAATATTATTATGTCGCTGCGCGATACGACATTTCGGAAGTATAGGTCTTCGCCGACTTTTAATGCGTTTGAGATGGATGCGATATATATCGACGCGCCAAGTGTAGTGCCGGTGCTTGCGCGGCGATTTACTTATGCACGGAAGATGCTGCAGGGTATTAAAGCTGAGCTGGAGCTTGAGAGCGGCGCCCGGTTTAAAGCCGAAGACGTAGGTGCATTTTTTGAAATCGCAGCCCATTCCCTACTTTCCGTAGATGGGGCGGAACTGATCGATACCCTATCGGGTGGCAATATTCGCAGAGGACTGACACTGGCCCGAGAATTTTTGGCTAGCGGGCATGTTACCGCCGACTTGGCTCTACAAGCCTATCTAACGGATAAGGACTGGCGATTCCCACTTCATGAGGTATTCAAAGGAGCGGTCCTCGGCGGGAGAAAATTTTACAATGAGGATGACTCGTTATTACCTAACATGTTTTGCGCGAAGTTGGGGATTCCCTCGCTCCAACTATTGCGCTTAAGCGTTGTTGACTGTCTCGTGAATATGGCACAGTCGTCAAGCTTTGAAGGGATGTTGGTTGAAGAGTTGCAAGAAACCTTACATCAAGTTGGCATTGCTGAACGTGAATTGGATATGGTCCTGCGTAGTTTGATAGAAGACTCCGTAATTAGGACGACAGATGGAGCTCCGCTGGTTCATGATTCTCGAATTGTCCCAACCCGACTAGCTGGCTATTTGGTATTGGAGCTAATGGGTCGATTTGACTATGCAGAGATGTGCGCTTTAGATGCCCATATTTATGATGACGAGTTATGGACTAATATTAGGAATCTAAGCCATAAAATCGAGCGAGAGACTAATCGAATCCGCCGCTTGCACCTTCGTCTCGATCGAGTGAAAATGTTCTTGGACCATTTGGAGATCATTGAGGAGAAATGGGTTGTTGAGGGAAAGCGCCGAAATTTGCCTCAAGGATGGATCCAGGCGCCGATTAAAAACAGAATTCGCGTTCAAATGTCGAAGGATTTTGATCGCGCTGTCGTGTCGGCGCAGCGAAACCAGAAACACAACTGATTAAATTGTCTGATAATAGTCGACTGAGATTGACCAATATAGTTGCTCACGAGTTCGGAAGGTCTGCTGGGTCCAGGCTGTGTAAAAACGCGAGAAAAATCCCAAACAAAAAATCGACCTCTCAGAACGGCCGCTACGCGATTTTCTCGAGCTCGGGAGGGGTCACCCTACCCATGAAAATTTCAAGTTTTTGCGTTTTTACACAGCCTGGGTCGGTAGCAGACCTTCATAACATTGCGAGAGTTTGCTAGCTCGTTAACATGCTATGCCCGCTCGACCGTCTGCAATCGGCTAGGAGCGGACGCAAATACAGCTGCCGGCTGTATCATGCTCAACTTAGCGATCACCTTGCGAACCATGAAGAATTTTTTGATTACCGCGTCCGGAACTGCGGTCGGAACACTGCTCTACACCGCTTTCTTGAGCAGTGCACACGAACCTGACTGGGTGCGTGCCGCATCCGTAGGTGTCTTCTGCGGCATCTGCTCCGCCGTACGGCTTGCGAAAAAGAGCGAGCAATAGGCTGTAGCGTTCAACGTCTCTTTGAACTTCCGCTTCGAGTCGGTTGCGGACGCTACAAGGGTTCGTAGTGCACCGCGGCTCGATTTCGCGATTCACGGAGCTTTAGGACCGATACGTCTGGCCTTGTATATCAGCTTCATTTTTTGCTTTGCCTCTTCTGGAGTTAGCCCTACTGTTTCCCCAGCGTCTGTGACGTAGACAGGATGCTCTACAGAATCCTCTTCGTATGCTCGAATTTCCAGAACTTTTGTCCAACGCCATGTAGAAACCTTATCTCTCCGGAAAGGTTCTAGGAGGCAGATATCAACAATTTTTGCAGTTTGGTTATTTTTAAACCGTAAGCAAAAGTCGAGTACGTCCCGGCTATCCCAAAGGATTGACGTCTGGTAAATCCAGCTCCGCCCCTCCTTTTGGCCATAATTGACGAAAATATACAACATTCCCAAAGTGAGGGTTGCGGTACGCCATGTCGAGAATCCAGGGCCAATGGAGAACATCATCGCCTCATCCGCCGCGTAGGTGGTAATCATCTGCTTCCCCAAAATTAGAAAATGAACACTATAGATTGTAGCCCTATAGTGTTCGCCGTGAGTACATCGTACCTTTTGTGCGGAGGTACTTGTAGTGTTGCTCAAACGGTTCGGAATAGGGTTGCAGCGAGCACGGAAGAGTCGGAAGTTGACTCAGGAAGACTTCTCAGTCGTATCGAGCAGAACCTATCTCAGCAGCTTAGAACGCGGGATCAAAGCGCCGACGATTACAAAAGTTGAGGAAATTGCAACTGTAATCGGTGTACATCCTCTTTCGCTTATCGCGTACGCATACCTTCCTTCTAGCTCGGTAGAACGCGTGAAATTTTGGGACGCAATTACCGCCGAAATAGGCTCGTTTGACTACGATGCCGCCCCGGATACTACGGGCAAACTACGCTGAAGTTTCGTAAAGCAGCTGTTGAGCTGCAACCTGGTCGTGACGTTGTAAACAGGTCTGATTTCGACCCAAAGCAGACATACTTTTGGTTCAGCTACACTAGCTCAACGGCCGCTTTTTTGCCCGAAGCTTCGACGCTAATCTATGGGCTCATTAGAAACGCTTGTTGACGTGCGGCTGCATTGACAGCGGTTACGCGCCGAGCGCACGGCCGACACGCCGTAGGCCGCGAACCTAACACGGGCGTCGCGCCTTCCTCGAATCAGATACTCTCCTTAACCTTACCAGTCTATCGGTAGCTCAACAAGGAGCGCGGCTATGTCATCAAGCCAGATAGTGCAGGCAGCGATTTACGTGCGTATGTCGACTGAGACTCAAAACTACTCAACGGACCACCAGCGCGCGAAGATCCGCGAGTATGCGCACTGCAACGGAATTGAAATCGTAAGAGAGTACGTCGACGAAGGCAAAAGTGGACTCGACATCCGGCGTCGAGCTGGCCTAAGTGACCTGATCCGCGATGTACAGTCCGGTGCAACTGGCTTCCAACTCATCATCGTGTACGACGTCAGCCGCTGGGGCAGGTTTCAGGACGTTGATGAAGCAGCCTATCATGAGCACACATGCCGCCGAGCTGGTATTCAGGTTGTGTATTGCGCTGAGCAATTTGTCGACGACGACACGCCGCTTGGCGCACTAATGAAAAGTATTAAACGAACGATGGCTGCCGAGTACAGCCGGGAGCTCTCAGCGAAAACTTTTGCGGCTCAGTGCCGCTTCACGCAGATTGGGTTTAAACAAGGTGGCCATGCTGGGTATGGCCTCCGACGGCTCGCGCTGACAAAAGATGGCACGCCTCGCCGAGTTCTACAGTACGGTGAAGCCAAGGGAGCTGTTACCGATCGGGTTGTACTTATCCCGGGCCCCTCCCATGAAGCCGCAACGATTCGGCGGGTGTATGCCCTCTACTTGGACGAGAAGCTCAGCGAACCTGCGATTGCGCGACTCCTGAACGATGAGGGCGTTATCAGTGAATTTGGGCGTCCGTGGACGCACTCGATGGTCAATTCGCTGCTGACCAACCTGAAGTACTGTGGGACGCTGGCGTTCAACCGAAAGTCCGGCAAGCTCTCCCATCGTCGCAAGCTCAATCCGCAGGAAGACTGGATCGTCAACGAAGGCGCCGTGGAGCCTCTCATCTCGCCATCGCTGTTCGTCCAGGCGCGAGACGAGCGCGCCAGGCGCCTCCGCCGCTATACCGTAGTTGAATTACTCGACTTACTTCGCGCATGTCACGAAGCCCACGGCAAGGTAACTGCGGAGATCATTGCGGCGGACGCTTCGATGCCAGATCCTCAGCTTTACGTGCGCGGCTTTGGTTCCCTTATCGCTGCGTACGACGCGGCTGGCTTTAGGCGTTGCCCCTCACACGTTTTCGTCGAAACGAAACGGATTATAGCGTTGAGACAGCGTGGCCTTTTTGCGGAGGTAAAAAGACTCGCACTTTCCGCCGGCGCTAACGTCGACGATTCTGGGTCGCCAAACTTCCTGCGTATTGATAATTCTCTGCGCGTACAGGTCAAGGTCGCGACTCGGCGCAGACCAAAAAAGGGGTTGGTGAACTGGCGAGTAAAACCGTGCCCAGGCGCCGATTTCGTTATCACAGCTCGCCTGCACGGCGACACACATGAGCTCATTGATTATTTCCTCATCCCTGCCCAAGAGTTAGCGCACGGCCCACTGTACTTAAAAGAATCAAACTTGGAACGTTTCGCCAACCTGCGCTACCACACGCTTTCATCGATGTTCGGTCAGTAAGGTCATCAGAAGAGCAGCAAGGCGTGACGTAGCTGTATCCGCCTTCTTAAGGAGATCGATATGATCGTGCCCCCTTCCCGGGGTGCAGCACTCTACGTGCGAGCATCGACCGAGCACCAGAACTACTCAACCGATCATCAGGAATCAGCGCTACGCGAATATGCGGAGCGGCATGATTTTGATGTCGTTGCTGTATATCGTGATGAGGGACGGAGTGGACTTAAGCTCGAAGGGCGGAACGGGCTGCTGAAGCTTTTAGAAGACGTGCAATCAGGGAGCGCCAATTACGCCGCAGTCTTGGTATATGACATTAGTCGCTGGGGACGATTTCAGGATGTCGACGAAAGTGCCTACTACGAGTACGCCTGCCGCAAAGCCGGAATCATCGTGTCCTACTGTGCTGAGCCCTTTAAGAACGACGGCTCGCCGTTAGCGACGTTGCTAAAGGGTCTGAAACGGGCCATGGCCGCCGAGTACAGTCGAGAGCTATCGACAAAAGTTTTCCATGCTCAGTGCCGACTCACGGCCGCAGGCTTCAAACAAGGCGGCTCCGCGGGATATGGTCTGCGACGTCAGTGCCTTTCTGCGGACGGACGAAACACACGTATGCTTGAAATGGGTGAGCGCAAAAGTCTGCCGACCGACCGAGTGGGTTTCGTTCACGGCCCGACGAAAGAAGTGGAAGTCGTGCGACGGATCTTCGATCTTTGTACCAACCGTCAAATGCCTGACACGAGGATTGCTGAGCTTCTCAACGGTGAAGGACTGGCGAACCAGCATGGTCGGCCCTGGTCAGCTCACAACGTGAAGGCAGTACTCACGAACGAGAAATATGCGGGAACTCTTATTTTCAACCGCAGCACGCAACGCTTAAAAAGCTCACGCCGCCCAAACGACAGGGACAAATGGATCAGGATCGAGAACGCGTTCCCGGCAATTATCAGCCGCGAGTTGTTCGACAAAACCAGGCAGGTCCGGCTACGTCGCGGAGGGCACTGGACCAATGACGAAATGCTCGATGGTCTACGAGAAATCCTGGTCGAGCATGGCACCGTGTCCGGCGATCTCATCGACAGAGGCAACCTCCCGTCAGCGAAGACATACACGTTGCGGTTCAGCAGCTTAATTGCCGCATACGAAGCCGCCGGCGTATCACACCTTGCCGTTTCTCCCGCAACAATCACGCGATTTCGGCTTCGATGCGTTACGCGGGATATGGCGAATCAATTAGAGCGATGTGCGCTTCAAGCGAACGCTAGTCTTGAACGGCTGACGCCCCGCACCTATCGAATCAACGGTGTTACGGTGCGGCTGCTATGCACCAGGTGTCGCTACGAGCGTACTCACCCATGCTGGAAGGTGACGGTGCAGCACTCGCCGCCGGCCGACTTCGTTATCTGGGTGCGAATGAATCAATCTAATGACGAGGTGGCACAGATTTATCTGCTGCCAGTCGGGAACTTCCCTGAGCATCAGTATCTTTGGCCATCGACAAGAACGCTGTCCAGCTACCAGCAGTTCGCGCATGCATCGATGTCTCATGTATTTGGACTTGCCTAGCCAGACGACCTAGCAGAAATGCTAGCTCCCGGGCTAATCATCTAGGACTAGGATTGAAGTTGTGTATAGCCTGGAACTGAGCCATGTGTCCATTGTTCAGTAGCGCAAGTGCCGACGCATTAAGGGCGTCCCAGATCCTAGCAGTAAATGCGTCTATCGAACCACTGCTTGAGGGCTGCTCATACATTGGGTTCATCGTACAGCTACAGGACGCTGAGCTTGAGAGATACCTCAAGCTTAAAGAAGCAGTGGCCGCGTTCGTCGATATTGTCGAGAAGCGCATTGACGCGCGAGACTTTGCGCGGCTTTACATCCACCCTGCATCGAGCGAGCTCGACTCGACCACTGTGCCAAGGGTCGTATTCGATGCTCGAGGTCGCGTTCTCTACAACTGGTGATCGATAGCGGGGCCCTAAACCAGGCTGCTTTCGACCCAAAGCAGACTGTCGAAACATCGCTCAGGTCGCGAACACAGTGCTTTCAATCCACACCCGTTCGCCCGGGTGATGCTCTTCGATAGTCGCAAGTGCATCTTGAATTGTAGCCGTGTCGGCATCCGCAAAGGAATACGTGAAACGAGTGATATTGCCGCGCTCTAGCTGCTCGAATTCTGCTTCCGACAACGCATCAGCGCTGCACCATATCGGAGTCTTCGCCGCTTCTGAGGCATCAAGAATATCTCGCAGGCCTTCCGGGGTTAGTGCTAAGTACACCATATCATCCTCAGTTTACAGTCCATAAAAGCGTAGCTGCCCAAGGTCTGCTTCTGGCCGAACTCGGCCGTTCGATACAGCTCAGTGTACGGCCATGGTTGCTCCTAAGGCAAGCAAAGGCTGCGCTAAGGGTTCCTGGGCCACCAGGTGCCCACAATGGGACTGCACAACCACGGAGGCTCATCTCCCAACCCATAGCCCATCGCCGAAAGGCGGCCGCCCGCGCATCGATGATCGCGCCGCCCTGACCGGAATCCTGTTTGTTCTCAAGACTGGAATACCGTAGGAGTACTTGCCGCGCGAACTCGGCTGCGGCAGTGGCATGACATGCTGGCGTCGCCTTCATGAATGGATGCTAGCCGGCGTTTGGCAGCGTATCCACGAAGCGATTCTTCGACAACTCCGAGAGTACGACCAGATCATGTGGGATCGAGCTTGCGTTGACGCTGCAAGCGTACCGGCACCTGCCGGGGGCGAGCACACAGGCCGAAACCCAACCGATCGCGGCAAACTTAGAAGCAAACACCATTTGCTGGTCGATGAGCGTGGGCTTCCGCTGGTGGCTCAGCTGTCGGGCGACCAAGTCCATGACTCGCGTTTCCTCATCCCTTTGGTAGAGTCGATCCCGGCAGTGAAAGGGTTGGCTGGCCGTGCCCGCAAACGCCCAGGTAAGTTGCATGCTGACCGAGCGTACGCTTCGAGAGCCCATCGGGCTTGGTTGCGCAGTCGGGGCATCGCCGCTCGTATCGCGCGCTATGGTGTAGAGTCGCGCGAAAGGCTTGGACGGTGGCGTTGGGTCGTCGAGCGAACCTTGGGTTGGCTACACCGCTTCCGCAGATTGTGCATCCGGTACGAGCGGCGAGCAGACATCCATCAGGCATTCCTGTCGCTTGCCTGCTCGCTCATCTGTTGGCGGTATTTCGAGAGGTTTTGTTAGGCGCTCTAGTCGCATGCAGTAAAGGCGGACAAATAGAAGTAAAAATACCTCCGGTCCGGCAGAACAAAACTGGCTAGTAATCGATCACGCGGGCAGCAAGCGCAGCTAGTGATGGAACTCAGAGCTGCAGAGATTTATGGAAACCCAGCAGCATCAAAGCCTCTCGTTCATTCTTTTTCAACGTCTTAACCGCCCAGATCAGGATGTGACGCGGCCGTGAGGAAGCGACATAAGCCAATCGGGCCGCCTCGGATGCGGGATTACCCACCCACTCCTTCCAGTGTGCTTGCTCGCCCTGCCGGGTGCTCGACACAAGCATGGTCAAGTCATGGGTTTCCCCTTTCACTTCGTGAATGGTCGCCAGCCGGCGTTTGGCTGAACGCGGACTTCCGGATGCAATCACCGCTCCCACCAAGGCCGCGCCCAGCCCCGAGGGGGCCCGATGCTGCCGCGCCATGAGTGCTCTGTGGGCGCTCTCGCACTCAGCATTTGGACACGGTACTGTCGCCAAGTTAGCACGCGCTTTCTTGTGCAAAGCACACCAGGCCGACCAAGTAAGGGACTGCTCTGCCAAACCCGCCTCAACAAGCACGGACAAACAGTCAGAAAGAAATCGGTGCCAATCCAATGCCGACTGCATTTCCACAGGCCGGCAGAAGGCGTCTTCCCCCAACGTATCCTGCTGGATGCATTCCTCTGCCAAGTATCCGGCAAATGCGGACAAGGCTTCATGCAAATCACCGGCACGCCCGCGCGCGAAGCTCGCAATGGCTGCAGCAAGCCCTTGTACCGCACCCTGTGCCGCTTCGCCTACGCGCATCCTGTGCAGCGTACTGTGCCCACGCGCCACGATCACTGACCGCGCATGGTCTGCCGCCAGCTCGTCAAAGATCCCCAGTGCCTCACTTGGGCAATCCCGGTACTCTACGAGGTAACACGTTGCTTCAGCGTAATTTGCTTGCCCTGTGATCTTATCGGCTTTGACAAGTGCGCCATGCAGGTTGACGATGCTTTGCCCGCTGCGGAAATTCCGCCGCAACAGCATTTCTTTGCAATTCAGAGCGCGCACGAATTCCGCGACGTCGTCCGGTTTGCAATTCCTGAACAAATAGATCGCTTGCTCCAGATCGCCGATGAGGTGGAAGGTCACCCCTCTCCCCGCAAGTTGCGCAAAGATCGCAATTTGATCCGCCGACAGGTCTTGGCACTCGTCGATCATGATATGCGGGTACCGTGCTACTAAGCGGTACACATGCTCTTTAAACTGCCCACTACTCAGGATCTCCAGAGCCAACCGCTCCACATCCTTATAGGTAGCGAAACCATTGGCATTGAAGGCTGCCTTCGCTGCGGCCAGATCCTCGAGCTGGTACTTTTCCAATTTCAGTGCATTCAACGCCCGCTGCTTGGCCGGCACGGGATGCCGAAACACGAACCGGTCCGCAGCTGGGTCCCAGTCGAAACGATTGGCTGGGATGTGCTCATGGTCGATCTTGTACCTTGTCCGATGGAAGCAGACCGCTTTCTCATCCACAACACGTATCGCAAAATCCTCGTCGCGCCCCTTGTAACCCGTCAATCGGTGGGCAAGCGGGTTGACAATCAGCTTCAAGAAAAAGCTGTCCACCGTACCCACGAAATGCGGAAAAGTGCTGCGGCCGCCGCGCCGGGCCAATGCGATGCGCTCGACCAGTTCACCCGTTGCGCTGCGCGAGAATGACAGCACGGCGATCCCCGCCGGGAAATGCAGCCACTCGCGCATTTCCTTAGCAACTTTCGCGGCAATGACTTCGGTCTTTCCACTGCCGGGGCATGCACGCAGGTAGACGTTATGGGCCAGCGGTTCTTCGACGTAGGCAATCTGTTCTTTGGAAAAATCGGTCATTGTGGGCCTCAGAGCTTGCAACTCCACTTGATCGCATCCGCGATGTAGTTCGGAACCACAAGCTCAGCAGTACCATTCGCGACCGCATCAGCGAGCAGTTGCGCGAACAGCCCCTTCCCCATGTCGCCGTTCTCGATCAGTTCCAGCAGCTCGAACGCGGCATCCGCCTTCTCCGCGGGCTTGGCTACCGCCCAATCGGTCTTCGGGTCACACAGCTCCGCCAAGCGCTGCTTATTCTTCCCGTTCGTCTCCCACTCGTCATGCATAACCTTGGCCATCGGCCTGATGTTTTCTCCCTCCATGGCCAAGTCGTACTCAAAGGTCTTGTACAAACCGACAAAAAGGCGCGCATGTACAGACGTAGCGATTTCAGGGATCAACTCCAGGGCGTGATTGGTTCCCTTGCGAAGGTTCCCTGCATGCGGTTTAACATTTACCACTACGTCTTTGCCGCCAATGTTCATTGTTTCCGTCTTGGGGGGATCAAGATCGGTCAGTCCGGCACAACGTATCGGTATGTTAGCGCCACGCACAGCGGGATCGATATTGCAGAACAGCTGCATGAAATGCTTGAAGTAGACGCCATTGAGATTGATCGCACTCACCCCTAGGTCATGCAAAGTTTGCTTTCCTATGGGCTGTGCTTTCAGCACAAGCTTCGCCAATTCTGGCAGTAAAATCGCTTCGGCGATGCCTTCCACAAACATCAGGCCGCGCGCAAACAGCAGGTTGGACTTGGTAACATCCAACCATCGGTTCACGAAGCGTTCACTCTTATCCGGGAGACCGCACTCGGCTAGACGGGTCGCGACAGGCGGTGCTCCGGCGGTCATGTGCACAATGGCATGCATCGGCACTGCCGAGGCAAGCACGGTGGAATGCGTGGTCACGATGACCTGAACCCCAGTTTCCTGCGCCGTGTCAGCAAGATACTTCAGAAGGCGCGTTTGCAGCTGCGGATGCAAATGCGCCTCTGGCTCTTCAATCAGCAAGAGGTGGAAGAGGCCGTTGTCCTGGTCAGGAAGCTTAGATTCGAGATGCAGCTCGGCCAGGATCGAGGCAATGTAGATCAGATTGTTGTAGCCCAAGCTGTTTTCGTTCAGGCTGCGGAATTGGCTAGTGTCCACCGCAGACAAGTCCGGGAAGTACAGCAAACGCAAGCTCTCAACGATTCGAGAGAAATCACTTTCCGAAAACTGGATGCGCGTACCCTGCGCTAGGCTTTCCCCGATCGCCTTCTTCAAGCTATCCGAAATCAGCGCATTGGCCTTCTTGATCTCGTAATCGTCGCACTCCGCTAGCTCTTTGTTGAACTCCTTTACTTTCGTGACCAGAGGATGATCCGTGCCATTATCCTCGTGCTTCAACAAGTCCTTCTTGCAGATGACCTTCAGCAGCTTCGCAAGCCGGGACCGCGAGCCGTTCGACAGTTTCTCTTCCGCGTCGCGTAGCGGCGGCAAGTAAATACAGCGGATCAGGTCGAGGACCTCCGGCTCCACCGTGGCCTTAGTCTTGCCGGCCCATAGCGACCGCTTAGGCCGGACACGGTATTCACGGGTCTCGACGTGCAGATGTAGTTTGGTGTTGTGATCGATATCTTCCCAAGCCATGAAAGCTAGTTTCTCGGCCATGTCTAAAGCGGAAAATGTCGCGGAGACCTTAAAGCTTTGCGCGCGTGCGTCACCTACAGCAAAACCGAGGTGGAAGTCCTGATCATCCACGGCGTAACGCCCAGCTTCCGAATCAACGAACAACTGCCGCAGCGCACTAATGACGCCAGTCTTGCCGGCACCGTTTTCGCCAACCATTACCGTCAGACCTTTGTTCAACTTCACGGTAAATGGCTGATTAAATGCGCGGAACCCCTCAACCGTCAGTTCGCTGATGTACATCCTTCCCGTCCTTGATGCAGAAAAGAAAGAACACTATCACGAACGACAACATCACCCAAAGTGCTTTAAGCGTCACCAAAAAACTTTGCTGGGAATATGAGGAGCCAAACAAAAAGCCCATGTGGCCAGATCATGGCACACATGGGCTGCTACATTATGAAATTGTCTATGTGACTGTTTATCGCTGTTTACTCGGCTAAGCTTTGACGAACTTAGTTCTTAGTTGACAAACATAATTTGCGGTTGACAGACATAATTCAGTCTGTTCAGAAGAAAATGCCGCCTCCCGTTTCTTATTCCACCGTTACGGATTTGGCCAAATTGCGCGGCTTGTCCACATCCGTACCACGCGCCAGCGCCGTGTGATACGCCAGCAGTTGCAGCGCCGCCACGTGC
>Ga0265780_10001511_pt1 | contig 32665 bp, 27 predicted proteins | sample P1T30metagenome_FD_192432 | JGI IMG/M metagenome (GOLD analysis project Ga0265780, IMG submission 192432) | Plant litter microbial communities from East Loma Ridge, Irvine, California - P1 T30 | ecosystem: Environmental > Terrestrial > Plant litter > Unclassified | place: USA: California... | reverse complement strand
CCCAAACCGTTGCTTTTTATACGCTGGGCTGCAAGCTCAATTTCTCCGAAACGTCGGCCCTGGGCCGGCAGTTTGAGGAGCGCGGCGTGCGCCGCGTCGAGTTTGAGCAGGGCGCCGATGTGTACGTTGTGAATACCTGCTCGGTCACCGACCACGCCGACCGCAAGTGCCGGAAGGTGGTGCAGCAGGCCTTGAAATACAACCCGCAGGCTTTCGTAGCCATCGTGGGCTGCTACGCCCAGCTCAAGCCCCAGGAAATTGCCGAGATTCCCGGCGTGGGCGCGGTGTTAGGTGCCGCCGAAAAATTTCGGCTGGCCGAGATTCTAACCGAGCTGGAACTACCGACGCCCGCCGAGGCAGGCGCGGTGGCCGCGCCCGGCCGGGTATTTGCGTCGCCCATTTCGGAGGCGACCGAGTTTCACCCGGCGCAGTCGCTGGGCGAGCGTACCCGCACGTTTTTGAAGGTGCAGGATGGCTGCGACTACTCGTGCTCGTTTTGCACCATTCCGCTGGCGCGGGGCGCGAGCCGCTCGGGCAGCGTGGCCTCGGTAGTTGAACGGGTAGAAAAGCTGGCCGCGCAGGGCGTAAAGGAAATCGTACTAACTGGCGTGAATTTAGGCGATTTTGGCCTGCAAGGGCCAGAACGCCAGCGCAAGGAAGACTTTACCCAATTGGTACAAGCACTGGATGAGGTGGAAGGTATACGCCGGTTCCGCATTAGCTCGTGCGAGCCCAATTTGCTTACCGACGAGGTTATCCAGACCGTGGCCGCCTCGCGGCGCTTTATGCCACACTTCCACTTGCCGCTGCAAAGTGGGTCGGACAAAATCCTGGGCCTGATGCGCCGCCGCTACCGCCGCGCCCTCTACGCCGACCGCGTAACCCGCATCAAGGAACTGATGCCGCACGCGGGCATTGGCGTCGATGTCATCGTGGGCTTTCCCGGCGAGACGGAGGCCGATTTTCTCGAAACCTACCATTTCCTCAACGAACTGCCGGTAAGCTACCTGCACGTATTTCCCTACTCAGAGCGTGCAAATACGCTGGCTCCAAGCCTAAAGGGCCGTGTGCCCGAGCGCGTGCGCGGCGAGCGCACCACGCAGCTGCGCAGCCTGTCAGAAAAGAAGAAGCGCTTTTTTTATGAGCAGCACGCCAGCTTCGAAACCAATGTGCTCTTCGAAGATGATGTGACTGATGGCCGGGTGGAAGGCTATACGCCCAATTACATCCGGGTGGCGGCCAAATACGACCCGCTGCTGGTGGGCGAAATTCGCCCACTGCGCCTCACACAAGTAAATGCGCTGGGACTAATGGAAGCTGAGGAAGTCGGGCTATTCGCCTGAACCGCCCTTGCTAGAACACTTTAGATTACAACAAAAAAGGCAGCTTTAGGGCTGCCTTTTTTATGTTTACAGAATCCGATTAATTTGCAAAATCCGCTTTAATCCGTGGTTCAGACAGGCCGGCGCATCAGGTCCAGCATCTGTTGCATGAGCGCCTGCCGCTCCAGTATCAGCTTTTGCTGCTCTAGCAGGTGTTGGTTACGCTGCTCGGCCAGAGCCAACTGGTGCTGGAGGTGCTGGGCATGCAGGGCGGCCGTGATATACGCGGCATCGGGTGCGGCGACGGGGGCTGCTGCGGTGGAAATGGGCGGCAGCGACTGAACAGACGATGCGGCTGGTAATGGCTCTAGCGGTGCGGAGGCCGCCGGAGCCACTGGCACAGGCGCTGGCTGGCTGGCGGCAACTGGCGGGGCCTCCTGAACAGTTTCTGGGGCAGCAGCAGTTGCTGTAGCAGCAGGCTCCGCAGGCGGCATTTGGGCGGGGAGCGGTGGCGCTATAGGGGCTGGCTGACGTGCTGCCGCCACGGAAAAAAGCGGCGTGGGAAAGCTAGGTGTAGCGGGTGCCGGCTTTGGGGCAATTGGGGCAGTTGGTACTTCGTGTGCTAAAGCTTCAGCGGCGGCTGGCGCGCTTGTGCCATTGAGCATCATGGGGCCTTTACCTCGCAATAACCACTCAATAGATACATTTGGATACACATCAACTACCTTATTCATAAGGTCAAAACCCGGCTTATTGCGCTCATCAACCAAATGTTGTATAACAGTCGCTGTTTTGTCTAACGAGATGGCAAAGGCGTTTTTGCTCATTCCCAACGCTTGAATAAGCTGGGAGAAGCGTTGGCCGACGGATGAAGTAGCAGACATTATGCAAATGTATAATTTATACAAATGTATATCAAACAGTCGCGTTCCAGTCCGGAGCAGAATAGCTAGATTGTGCACCATCAAAAAAGAAAGCCCACCTATCGGCGGGCTTTCTTCTCAAATCATCTAAATTATTCTCTCAAATAAACCCAAGCATCTCAGTCATTTCAGCCACTAGCCTCCGCGGACTTGCTGAGTCCGCGCCACCTACTGTCAGCCCGCTTGCTGGCGTATCCGTTAAATCCGACAAATCCGTTTGAATCTGCGGTCTATTCATAGCGTAAGCTCTCGATGGGGTCGAGCGCGGCCGCCTTGCCGGCCGGGTACGAGCCGGCAATCAGGCCCACGGTAATGCAGATGGTTAGCCCCACCCCTATCCAAACCCAGGGTATCAAAAACGAGGAACTGCCGATAAGTAGCGCAGAAGCGTTGCCCATAGCGATGCCGAGCACGATGCCCAGCGAGCCGCCAAGCACGCAAATGACAATGGCTTCGAGCAAAAACTGCTGCCGTATCTGCCGGGCTGTGGCCCCGAGGGCCTTGCGAATGCCGATTTCACGGGTGCGCTCGGTCACCGAAACCAGCATAATATTCATGAGCGCGATGCTGGCCCCGAGCAGGGTAATGAAGGCGATGAGGCCGCCGCCAGCTTGCATTTTGCCGGCTACTTCGTCGAGAGTGTTGGCGGCCGAGTCGGAGCTTTCGACCTCGAACGAATCTTCCGTACCCAGGCGGTCGTGGCGCACGGCGCGCATCACGCCCGTGGCCTGGTCTTGCAGGTAGTGGATGCCTTGGGCGTTGCTAGTAGCGGTTTTCACGTCGTAGGTGAGGGCGCCTTGCCGTGGCAGCTGATTGCCGGTTTCGAGGGGCACCAGCAGCAGGCGGTCGGCCCCGCCGCCGCCCATATTGCTGCCGCTTTTCTCAAACATGCCCACCACCTGAAAGCGCCGGCCCAGCGCGTAGAGGTACTTGCCGATGGGGTTTTGGTTGGGGTAAAGCTTATCCTTAATTTCTTCGCCGATGACCACCACGTTGGCCCCGTTTTGGAGTTCGGCGGGCGAGAACGTGCGGCCTTGGGTGAGGGCGTAGCTCTGGATGCGCAAGTAGTTTTCGTCGCCGGCCACTACCTCCATGTTGGGATTGGTTTTTTGGCCGTTGGCCTTGGCCTCGGTGGCCCCACTGATGCGGGCCGACACGCCCACGATGGCGGCGGGCTCGCGCTGGGTCAGCTCTTTTTTATAGAGGCTGGCTTGCAGGTAGCTGATGGCGGGGTACTGCTTGTCTTGCACGCCGCCGCGGCGCGAGCGGTTGTTGTAGCCCTTGGCTTTCATCTCGAAGGAATTGGCCCCGAGGCTGGCGAAGGTGTCGCCGAGCGAGTGGCGCATGGCATCGATGGCCGTGAGGATACCCACGAGCGCCATCAGCCCGATGCTGACGATGAGGGCCGTGAGGATGGTGCGCAGCAAATTGCCCCTAATGGAGCGCAGGGCTTCGCGGATGTTTTCAAGTAACGTCATCGCAGATTCAAACAGATTTTTAGGATGTAATGGATACGGGGCTAAAGCCCCTGGCTAAGCGGGTTTTTGGGGCGCGGGCAGTTGGTTGGCACAGAGTTTGGCTTTGTATAGCGTAGCGTTGTTACCTTGAACTACGGTAGCGGCCGGCTCGTTTGCTTGGCTAGCTTACTTCAGCCCCAAAAGTATGTTCTTAAAGCGTCTTGCCCTGTTGCTCGCGTTGCTGGCCCCTACCCTGCCGGCCCTGGCCAACCATATTTTCATCCCGATGGACAACTCCCAGAAGGAGCACCTTAAGGCGTATGGCCTGTGCTACTGGGCGTTGAGCAAGCAGATAGAGGTCGATTGGCTGCTTAATTATAAAGGGGGCTCGTTTGCGCTGGAGGCACAGCCGGCCATCGAGAGCGAGCTGGCGGTGCGCGGTATCACGTTTCAGACGATTTCGGAGGCGCAGTACACCGGCATCTTATCCGAAATAGCCGACCCCAACGCCAATATGGACGTGATGAAGCTGGAGAAGGTGCCCAAAATAGCGGTGTACACGCCCAAAGGCAAGCAGCCCTGGGACGATGCTGTGACGATGGTACTGACCTACGCCGAGATTCCGTACGATAAGATTTACGACGATGAGGTGCTGAGCGGCGTGCTGCCCAAATACGACTGGCTGCACCTGCACCACGAAGATTTTACGGGCGAGTACGGCAAGTTTTACAGCAACTACCGCTTTGCGCCCTGGTACCAGCAGCAGCAGCGCGACGCCGAAGCCGCCGCCAAGCGCAACGGCTTCACGAAGGTGAGCCAGATGAAAGCCACCGAGGCCGTGAAAATGCAGGAGTTTATTGCGGGCGGCGGGTTTATGTTCGCCATGTGCTCGGCCACCGACTCTTACGACATTGCGCTGGCCGGCCTGGGCGTGGACATGGTGGAAAGCATGTACGACGGTGACCCCGCCGACCCCGCTGCCCAAAGCAAGCTCAACTTCAACCGCACGCTGGCTTTTCAGAACTTCCAACTCTACATGAACCCGTTGCAGTACGAGTACTCCAACATTGACATGCAGCAGCAGGAGCGCGGCCTTTACGAACAAAACGATTACTTTCAGCTCTTTACCTTCTCGGCTAAGTACGACCCGGTGCCAACTATGCTGACCCAGGACCACGAAAAAACCATTCACGGCTTTATGGGCCAGACCACGGCCTTCCGCAAAAGCCTGATTAAGCCCGACGTGGTAATTATGGGCGAAACCAAGCAAACCGGGGAGGTGCGCTACATGCACGGCTCGCTGGGCAAGGGCACCTGGACTTTCTACGGCGGCCACGACCCCGAGGACTACCAGCACTTTGTGGGTGAGGAACCCACCGATTTGTCGTTGCACCCCACCTCGCCAGGCTACCGGCTCATTTTGAATAACGTGCTATTCCCGGCGGCCAAGAAGAAAAAATTAAAGACCTAAACCCTCTTTAAAACAGCGCAATAACAGACCCTGGCCACTTTTGGCCAGGGTTTTGTGTTTACCATGTAGCCTGCGTCCCCGCCAAATGTGTCGTATCATTCGGCACCCGCAGACCGTTAGTTATTCATTCTGCTATTCCCCTTGCCCTCCCAAATGGACGACCTGACTCAACCTAACTACGGCCTCTCGGCCCCGCCCAGTACCGACTCGACGGCCGAAGCCGATAATTCCCTGCCCCGTGCGGTGCTGCGCTCGGGCACGCACTTTTTGCTGGATGGCACCTGGCGCTTTGCCCTCGACCCCGACGATGCGGGCCTGATTGAGGAGTGGAACGTGGGCCACGATTACCGGTTCACAGCCCAATGGCCAGGCTCGATTGAGGAGCATATTGTGTCGGCCCACGCCGCCGTGGGCTGGCAGGACAAAGTGGTGGCCTGGTACGAGCGCGAATTTCCGCTGCCTGAGGTAGCCGGCAAAGATGGCAAGTCGCGCCTGATTCAGCTCACGTTTGGGGCCTGCGGCTACGAAACGCGGGTCTGGCTCAATGGCGTGCTGCTGCGCACCATTGAGGGTGAAGACGTGCACTACGGTGAGTATACCTCCTTTACCTACGAGCTACCCGAGGAACTATTGCACGCCCAAAACCGCCTCACGGTGCGCATTGCTGACACGATGGACGCCGAAACGACCCGCGGCAAGCAGGAATCGCACGTGTACAAGCGCGGTGGCATCTGGTACCAGACGCACTCGGGCGCCGTGCGCTCGGTGTGGCTCGAGGCCGTGGAGCGCAACCGCCTGCGCTCGCGGGTGGGCGTGGTGAGCACGATTGAGGACAATCTGGTGCGCTTCAACCTGACGTTACGCATTCACGACGCGGCCGACTATGTGGTGCGCCTGCAAGTATTCGAGCCCGACGGTGCGGCCGATGCGGCTCCGCTGGCTACGTCCGACTTCCCGATGCACTTGGCGGCCGGGCAGCACGAGCAGCGCTTTTCGCTGGAGGTGCCGGGGGCCGAAGTGTGGTGCCCCGAAAACCCGCACCGCTACCGCCTTGTGGCCCAGCTCATCGACCCCACCGGCTACGTAGCCCAGATTGAGGCGCGCTTCGGGCTGCGCAAAATCGAGGCCCGCGGCCGCAAAGTGTACCTGAACAACGAGCCCATTTACCTCGACGGCATCCTGTACCAGCCCGGCACGGCCACCTTTGCCGAAATGCAACGCCACATGCACGCTATGAAGGAGCTCGGCTGTAACCTAGTACGCGTGCACATCGCTGGCATAGACCCCCGCATCTACAACCTAGCCGACGAGCTGGGCCTACTGCTCTGGGTAGAAGTACCCAGCCCGCACAGCAGCACGCCCCGCAGCCGCGAAAACCACCGCGCCGAGCTACTACGCATGCTCAGCCTGATGGAAACGCACCCGAGCATCGTCATCTGGAGCCTCTACAACGAGGATTGGGGCGCCCAGGACATTGCCACCAACCCGGCCACCCAGCGATATATCGTGCAGATGTACAACTTTATGCAGCTGGCGCACCCGCAGTTTTTGGTGATTGACAACGACGGCTGGCATCACATTTCGTACCAGGGTTCGCTGAAATCAGACCTGCTCACGGCCCACCTCTACACCCCCGATTTGGGCCGCTGGCGCGAACTCCTCGACCGCCTCATCCACGGCGAGCTCGAAGGCACGGCCGCCTTCCCACTCGTCGTGGGAGACCCCTATTTCTATCGCGGCCAGCGCCCGCTGCTAGTAAGCGAGTGGGGCGGCTTTGGCTTCTCCGACTACGGCGGCCCCGCCGATGCCGAGGCCCGCACCAACAGCATCCGCGACTTCAAGCGCGAACTGCGCGCCCGCCCCATCGCGGGCGACGTGTACACCCAGGCCACCAACATCGAAGACGAGCGCAACGGCCTCATCGGCTTCCACTCGGGCGAGTTGGATGTACCGGCCGGGCTGCTACACTCGGAGCCAGGGCAGCCGGGGTAAGTTAAGTAGTTTATTAAATAAAAAAGGTCGTGGCAATTACCACGACCTTTTTTATTTAATAAATCTTCAAAATCTCTAAAGATAAAATATCATTTATAACTAAATATTTTATCCAGTTCCTCTCTCCTTGTCCAATCAAAATTAAGCGCCGGCAGCATTACTGCTTGCCCGCTAATTCTTAGAATATACCACTCTAGATACTCTTTAATTTTGAATTGATAAAAATCCAGCCAGCATTTATAGTTTTCTGGTATCGGCCTCGGTGGACCATAAAGCTGCCCCGTAAATAGTTTACCACCAATTTTCCAGCTATTTATATGCGGCTGAGCAGGCAAATCAAGTTCATTTCTATGGTTATCAATGATATAGGCTATCCGCTCTTCACTTTTACTCCACCACATAGCAATGTTTTCGTCATTCCAATTTTGATTTCCATCAAAATAGTAAGCACCCATAGGGTCACGGGCTGCTGCCATTAAGGTTTCTCTTAGCTCCTGCTTAGTGAAAGGTTGTTTAAAAATTACTTCGCAGTAATTTTCATCACCGCCAACATTAGACAAGGCTTCGATTTGCCCTGTTCCACAATTATCTGTGCAGGTCGTATAAATTGGCCCCGGTGTATTCAGCCAATTAATCTCTTCGAATCCACCATGGTTTACACATTCTAAAGTGTATGCAAATTCACTCAATAGAATCTCATCAATTGCGTGCCCAAATAACATGTGCGCTATATCAAGCTCTGGCGTAGCCATAGGATTATCTTTTACAACTCATGAGAATTAGTATGTAGTACACTAGAAACCGGAGCAGTAGGGATAAATAATTACTAAAATACCAAAAAGGCGTCGATGGTTATCAAGACTTTCTTGTGCTCTATTTCTTTATTAACTTCGATTTCTCCTTCCCATACTTCACCTCACCACACGGCTGCCCCTGAAAAGGTGAAGCCCGGCTGTGGGGACAGTCGGGCTTCGAGAAGCAGGTGATTCAGCACCTAACTTCTTTCCTGCAATGAAAAAAGAACGTGCGAAGCAGGAGTTTGATTTCGAAGTCAGACTCCGAATGCCACCGGAGCTAGCCAAATGGCTCCTGTGGTTTCTGATGAGTGGCAGTGCCCTAACGGCCGCCGCTCATTGGATTAAGTAGGTTGCAAGGGTCGTGCCGCTAGGTGCGGCCCTTGTTTTACGAACTACGCACAAATCTAGTGGAAGTTTACAGAATTCTGTAAGCATTGCTCCCTCAGCTCGGAAATAGTGCTAATTGCTTGTCCAAGCGTTCAACCCGGAAACCCCTACCCCTTCCCTCGGGTTATCTTTGCAGTTGCGCCCATCGCGGCGCATTTGCCTAGTATGCCAGACCTAACGATAGAAGCCGTCCGCCACGCCCTGAGCTTCGTGGAAGAGCCCGATTTGGGCCAGGATTTGATTACGCTCAACATGGTGGAAGACATTAAGGTAGAGGGCCGCACGGTGTCGTTTACCGTGGTGCTCACTACCCCGGCCTGCCCCCTCAAGCAGCTCATCCACGATGCCTGCGAGCGCGCCGTGCACACGATGGTGGACAAAGACGCCAACGTGGTGATTCAGATGACGTCGCGCGTGACTACCATGCGCAATAACAACACGATTTTGCCCGGCGTGAAGAACATTATCGCCATTGCCTCGGGCAAGGGCGGCGTGGGTAAGAGCACCGTAACCGCCAACCTCGCCGTGGCGCTGGCCGCCACCGGGGCCAAAGTCGGGCTGATTGACGCCGATATTTCGGGCCCCAGCATGCCCACGATGTTTGACGTGGAAGATGCCCGGCCGCATGTGTTTCAGGGGCCCAATGGTAAGAACCTGATTCAGCCCATCGTGCAATACGGCGTGAAGCTGATGAGCATCGGCTTCCTGGCCCCGAGCGAGCACGCCATTGTGTGGCGCGGGCCGATGGCCTCGTCGGCGCTCAAGCAGTTTATCACGGAGGTAGAATGGGGCGACCTCGACTACCTACTGCTCGACCTGCCGCCCGGCACCTCCGACATTCACCTCACGATGGTGCAGACCGTGCCCGTGACTGGGGCCATCATCGTGACCACGCCGCAGCCCGTGGCGCTTATGGATGCCCAAAAAGGCCTCCAAATGTTCCGGCAGCCCCAAATCAACGTGCCGGTGCTGGGCATCATTGAGAATATGGCGTGGTTCACGCCCGCCGAGCTACCTGATAACAAGTACTATATCTTCGGCGAAGGTGGCGGTAAGCGATTGGCCGATAAGCACGAGGTGCCGCTCATTGGGCAGCTGCCGCTGATACAGGCGGTGCGCGAAGCCGGCGACGCTGGCCGCCCAGCCGTGCTTGCCGATGTAACTTCGCCGGAAGCGGCCACGTTCCGAGAACTAGCCGAAAGCCTGGCCCGTCAGGTCAGCATTCGCAACAACGTAGCCCCCAAGACGACCATCGTTACAATGAACAATTAATCAAAAGCTCTGTGCAGTAGGCCATTCGCGTTGGCTAAGTTGCCCACTGCACGTTGTCTATTATTTAGCTGTTCCTTGCTCATTGTTAATTGCTAATTACCCAACTATGGATACTGTTTTGTCCCGCGTCGAGCAAGCCCTTGACGGGCTGCGCCCTTACCTAGCCACCGACGGCGGCAACGTGCGCGTGGCCGAGATTACCCCCGAAGGCGTGCTAAAGCTGGAGTGGGAAGGTGCTTGCGGCGCCTGCCCTATGTCGCCCATGACCCGCGCTGGCCTCGAAGACACCGTGCGCCGGGCCGTGCCCGAAATCACGGCCGTCGAAGCTCGCTAAGCCAACGGCTGCGTAAACTTTGCAGCTTGCACCTTCCAAAGGGACTGATTACGCGGTTTTTTGCTTTCTAAATCGATTCTGAACATTTTTTGAGTAAACGCAGCCATGCTGGCTTGCGTAGCTAGCGCGGACCATCTGGTTCGCGCTACTTTTTTGACCTTTATGCCCGCTTCGCCCGCCAACGACCCCAGCCTGCACTCCTGGATTGACATCCGGCCCACCGACGATTTTCCGATTCAAAACCTCCCTTTTGGGGTGATTGACGTGCCCGACTGGGGGCCGCGCGTGGCGGTGGCCATCGGCGGCTACGCGCTCGACCTGTACGCCTGCGCGCAGCTTGGCTACTTCGACAGCGTGGCCGATGATGTGCCCGAATTGGGCGCGGCGCTGCCCAAAGTATTTCGGCGGCGCTCGCTCAATGCATTTTTAAAGCTGGGGCCGCGGGCCTGGCGGGCCGTGCGCGAGCGAGTGAGCGAGCTACTGCGCCACGACAACCCCACCCTGCGCGACAGCGAATTGGCGGTGCGCACCTGCCTGCTGCGCCAACGCGATGTAACGATGCTGCGGCCCGTGAAGCCTGCCAACTACACCGACTTTTACTCTAGCCGCGAGCACGCCACCAACGTGGGCAAGCTCTTCCGGCCCGATAATCCGCTGCTGCCCAATTGGTCGCGCTTGCCCGTAGCCTACCACGGCCGGGCCAGCTCCATTGTGGTGAGCGGCACCGACATCAAGCGGCCCAGCGGCCAATACCTACCGGCAGGCCAAACGGAGCCAATTTTTGGCCCCACCCAGCAGCTCGATTTCGAGTTGGAAACGGCCTTCGTAGTTGGCCGGGCTACGGCGCTGGGTGAGACGGTGCCCGTAACCCAGGCTGAAGACCATATTTTTGGCCTGCTGCTGTTTAATGATTGGAGTGCCCGCGACGTGCAGCGCTGGGAAGCCCAGCCGCTGGGGCCGTTTTTGGGCAAGAACTTCGCCAGCAGCGTATCGCCGTGGGTCGTGACGCTCGACGCGCTGGAGCCCTTCCGCGTGGCCGGTCCGGCGCAGGAGCCCACGCCCCTGCCCTACCTCCAAACCTCGGGCGAGCACCATTTTGATATTCAGCTGGAAGTGCTGCTGCAACCGGCCGGTGCTACGGCAGACCCGTTCGTTATCAGCCACACCACCATGCGCCACCTCTACTGGAGCATGGCGCAGCAGCTGGCGCACCACACCGCCGGTGGCTGCCCGCTCGAAGTCGGCGACCTCTGCGCCTCGGGCACCATCAGCGGCCCCACGCCCGGCTCGCTGGGCTGCCTGCTAGAGCTAACGCAAGGCGGCGCCAACCCGCTGCAATTACCCGGCGACCTGAACCTAGGCTACCTACGCGATGGCGATACCATTACGCTACGTGGCTACGCTGAGCGCAATGGTGTGCGCATCGGGCTGGGCGAGGTACACGGCACGGTGCTGCCCGCTACTGCCTAATTCCGACCGCACAAAAGCGGGGGCTTGGCTGTTGTTTAATTAACTCCCGCCTGTTTTCGCGGAGTCTTAACTGCTTTTCCCATGCCTACCCAACAATTCAAAACCACTATCAACTGCGCCAACTGCCTGCGCGCCATCACACCCGAACTGAATGCCGAACCAGCCATCACGGCTTGGCAGGTCGATACCAGCAGCCCCGACAAAATCCTAACGGTTACCACCGACCTACCCGCTTCCAAAGTAATAGAACTGGTGAAGGAAGCTGGTTTTGAAGCTCAGCCGCTAGCTGTAGCCTAACGAAACTGAGTGTAGCGTAGCCCTACTGGTCAAAAAACAGGTGCCGTCCCCAGACTGCTGAAAAAGACGCTTTTTGAGCGTGTTTACTCCGGCAGTTTAGAGACGGCACCTGTGTTTGTGGCTGGCCAGTCGCACTGCTAGGCGGCTAGGACTGCCGCCAAGTAGTGCTAATATGCCAGCAATTTTGCCAATGCCACTCCCACCTTTTCGGCCGAGGGCAACATCTGTTTTTCCAGCTCTACGTTGAGCGCGATAGCTGGCAAATTGGCTGCACCGAGTGTAGCTACGGGCGCGTCGAGGTCGAGGAAGCAGTTGGTTTGGATACGGCCGGCGAGGCTTTCGGCGAAGCTATTTAGCAACGGCTCCTCAGTGAGCACCAGCACTTTGCCATGGCGGCGCACGGCCGCCTGCACGCCTTCCCAATCGAGCGGGTTAAGGGTGCGCAAATCCAAAATCTCGACCAAGCCGGGATGATTGCGGCTGGCGGCACATGCCCAGTGCACGCCCATGCCGTAGGTGATGACCACGCAGGTACCGCCCTGGCGCAGCTTTTCGGCATCGGCCGCTTGGGCGATGGCCGCCTGGCCCAATGGGATGACGTAGCCGGCCGCTGGCTCAACAGTTTTGGCTTCTTCGGTGCCGGGTACTTTGCTCCAATACAGGCCTTTATGCTCCAGCATAATTACTGGGTTAGGGTCGAGGAACGCCGCCCGCATTAGGCCTTTCATGTCGGCCGCATTGCTGGGGTACACCACCTTGATGCCCCGAATAGTAAGCAGCGTGCTCTCAATCGAGCCCGAGTGGTACGGCCCGCCGCCCCCATACGCCCCGATGGGCACCCGAATGAGCGCCTGTACCGGAAACTTACCCATGCTCAGGTAGCAGCTCTTGCTGAGCTCCTCAACTAGCTGATTCATAGCCGGCCAGATATAATCGGCAAACTGAATTTCGACAATCGGCTTAGCGCCCACGGCCGCCATACCCGCCGTGCTGCCTACAATGTAGGCCTCCTGAATGGGCGTGTTAAACACGCGGCGGTCGCCGTATTTCTTGGCCAGTAGCGCGGCCTCGCGGAACACGCCGCCTAACTCGCCGCCCACGTCCTGCCCGTAAAAAAGGGCTTCGGGAAACTCTTGCAGAATATCATCTACGGCGTGCAGGGCGGCGTCCACCATCAGCACTTTGGCGGCACCGGCGGGGGCGCGCTCGCCGGCCTCGGCCAGCACGGTGGGCGGCGCAAATTCGTGGTCGGCGAAGGTGGCCGGGTCGGGGTCGGGCGCGGCTTGGGCCTCGGCCCAGTCCTGGCGCACGGTGGCGCGGGCCTGAGCGGCGAGCGCGCTGAGGTCAGCCTCAGCGGCGCCGGCTTGCAGCAGGCGGCGGTGCAGACGCGGCAGCGGGTCGTTGGTTTGGTGTTCGAGCAGGTTGTCGCCGCGGTACCACTCGCGGCGCACGCCGCTGGTGTGGTGCCCCAAAAGCGGGCATTTGGCGTGCACCAGGGCCGGGCCACCGCGCTGCCGCACGTGGGCAAAAGCTTCCTCGAGGCCTTTATAAGACGACAGGAAATCGGCTCCATCGACACGCAGCCGCAGCAGGCCAGGAAAGCCTGCCGCAAACTCGTAGGCATCCATCGCCCGCATTTCGCGGCCCGTGGCCGAGATGCCCCAGTCATTATCCTGCACCAAATACACAATGGGCAGGCGGTGCAAAATCGCCATTTGCAGCGCTTCAGCCACCTCGCCTTCGGTCATGGCCCCATCGCCGATGGAGCAGAGCACGAGAGGGTTTTGAGCTGTACTTTGTTGATTAGCTGCGTTCAACTCCTGCCCTCTTACCTTCCTACCCTCCTGCCCTTCCAGATACTGAACGGCGTGCGCCATACCCGTAGCCGGAATGGCCTGCATACCGGTGGCCGAGCTTTGGTGCGGAATAACCGGCACACCCGGCCGACGCAAGCTCGGGTGGCTGTAGTAGGTGCGGCCACCGCTGAAAGGGTCGTCGCGCTTGGCTAAGAGCTGGAGCATCAGCTCGTAGGGGCGCAGGCCGAGGCCTAGCAGCAGCGCATCGTCGCGGTAATAGGGCGTGGCGTAATCGGCCCCGGTGAGCAAAAAAGCGGCCGCTAGCTGCACGGCTTCGTGGCCGCGGGCAGTGGCGTGCACGTAGCGGGCGGCTACGGTTTTTTGCTCTTCGTACAAGGCAGCCATTTCGGCGGCCGTGTGCATGAGCAGGTAGGCGCGGCGCCACAGCGCCAGAGTATCAGGAGCGAGCGTAGGTACTGGGGCAACCCCAAAATCAGTGGGCATAGCGGCAAGGCGGGTGGGAGGCCAAAAGTACGCTTGCGGCTGCACCCGCGCTGGGCGGGGCGTACCTTTGCCACCGTAGGCGCGGCCACTTTTGAGCGGCGCGCGGCCCGGATTTTTGTAGTTGTTTGCCGACTAACGCTTTGAATACCTCCCCTTCCCGCGCCGAAATCACGGCCTGGCTGCAAGATTTTCAAACCCGCCTGTGCCGGCAGCTCGAAGCGGCCGACGGTGGCAGCGCCCGTTTTGGGCAAGATGACTGGCAGCGCCCTGGCGGTGGCGGCGGCCACTCGCGCGTTATGGAGAACGGCCGCATTCTGGAAAAAGGCGGCGTGGGTTTTTCGGCCGTGGAGGGCGAAATGAGCGCGGCCGCCGCCCGCCAGCTCCACATGCCCGACCCGCATTTCTACGCCACCGGCGTGAGCGTGGTGCTGCACCCGCGCAGCCCCCGCGTGCCCATCATCCACATGAATGTGCGCTACTTCGAGGCCGGCAACGGCGAGGCGTGGTTTGGCGGCGGCATCGACCTGACGCCTATTTACGTGGATGAGGCGCAGGCCCGGCGCTTTCACCAGCAGCTAAAAGCGGCCTGCGACAAGCACGACCCCACGTACTACGCCCGCTTTCACCAGTGGGCCGACGACTATTTCTACCTGCCCCACCGCCAGGAAACGCGCGGCGTGGGCGGCATTTTCTACGACCGCCTCACCGTAGGCAAGGATGGCACGGCGGCCGAGCTATTCAGCTTTATGCAGGACGTGGCCGAGGTTTTTGGCCCCTTCTATAGCCAGCTTATGCTCGAAAACCACCCCCTGCCCTTCGGCGAGCGCGAAGAAGCCTGGCAGACGCTGCGCCGCAACCGCTACGCCGAGTTCAACCTAGCCTTCGACCGGGGCACGCGTTTTGGCCTCGAAACCGGCGGCCGCACCGAAAGCATCCTCATGAGCCTGCCGCCCCGCTGCGGCTGGAGCTACAACCCCGCCCCGCCCGCCCCCGGCTCGCCCGAGGCCACCACGCTGGCCTGGCTGCGCAAGGGCGTAGATTGGGTGGGCTAAGCTTGCGTATTCTAAAATTGTCATTGCGAGGAGGAACGACGAAGCAACCTTTCCTTCGCGCCAGCTCAATGTTAGCCAACGTGCGCTAACGTAGCAGGAAAGGTTGCTTCGTCGTTCCTCCTCGCAATGACAACCGTATTTTTGGCACTTACCCCTTCCCTACGCTTTCTTACCGACCTCGACCATCGGCTGCTGCTGGCCATCAACCACGCCCACACGCCCAGCCTCGACCGGCTGATGGTCTTCGCATCCGACCGCTACACGTGGTTTCCGGCCTACGCCATCCTTATTCTCTGGCTCATAGATATTTTTCGGCGGCAGGCATGGCAGCTTTTGCCGCTGCTGATAGGTGCCGTGGCGCTGGCCGACAGCATCACAAGCAAGCTTTTTAAACCGTTTTTTGCCCGGCTGCGGCCGTGCCACGCGCCGGGCTTTTTGGGCCAGCTGCACCTGCCCGATGGCTGCGGCGGACAATTTGGCTTCTTGTCATCGCACGCCGCCAATTCGTTTGCGCTGGCCGTTTTTCTACTGCTGGTGCTACCGGGACCGCGTTTTAGGGCCCTCAAAATCACGGTTTTCTTTTGGGCCGGGCTGCTATCCTACAGCCGCATGTACCTGGCAGCGCATTACCCAAGTGATGTGCTGGGCGGGGCGCTCGTTGGCGTGGGGCTGGGTGTGAGCGCGGCGTGGCTGTTTCGGCGCTGGGCACCGCTGGCTATACGCTCGTAGTTGACACAGGCACCGTAGTCCACTCACCTTGAATGTTCGTTCAAGGATAGGTAAGATAGAGGTTGAAGGGCTGCTACTAAAACTCTTTATAGACAGCAGCTATGGCCGTTGGCAAGCATAGAGACGCAGATTATCCGGTGACGCAATGTACTGAAAATCACCAATCTCTTCTATTTTATATTGGATATCTTTTAAGTCTTGTACGCCGACTTTATTTCGGGGCAGTTTAGGGAAGTCCAACCATTCTATTTCCTTGTAAGCAGCCCAGCCTAAGTGAGGAGCGCCAACAATCATCGCTTCCATAGCGCTGGCATAGTAATCAAATTCATAGCTCGTTTCCTCTTCGATACGTAGCCACCGCTCTACGCTAGCGTCCTCCCAAATAAGCTTAACCTTACATTCCTGTATTAGCTGCCAATTTGCCACAAGTGTCGCTAGCAATTTCACCCACTTAGCATTACTCATTAGTGGATGAAGCTTCGTCGTAAAGATGAGCTTATCTAAAGTCCTATCATCGCGTTTTATCTCAAAAGGATTTTTCATAGCGAACTATCAACTAGCGCCCGTTTCGTTCGATAGACAAGCTTTAAGAACGATTATATACTAAACTTTATATTAAATACTGCTGTACACTTCACTCAGCCGGCTTTCGACCACCCGTATGGCCGTCACCCCGGTCGCCCTGGCCGGGCTTGCTGGTCTTCTTAGAGTTGTGCTTATCGTCTTGCGACAGCGAGCGGTTGAGGTCAACTTCCGACTCAAACTTCCCATCCTTATCGCGGCGCACGTAGCGCTTATCGCCCAGATTGGGCTCGATTAATTCGCGTTTGCTAGCCATAAAAGAGAAAGGCCGCCGGAAAGTAGCCGACGGCCCTCTCTAGCTACGCACAAACAGCCAACAAGTTAGGCGGTAATAGCCGGCAGCAGCCCCTGCGCCGCTAGCAGCTTCGCCACATACTTGCCCACTATATCAAACTCCAGATTGACGACCTCGCCGGCTTGCAGTTGGTGAAAGCCCGTGTGCTCGTACGTGTACGGGATAATGGCCACCGAAAAGCTATCCGGCGTGCTATCAAAGCAGGTCAGGCTCACGCCATCAATCGTGATGGAGCCTTTCTCCACTGTCAGGCGCTGCGCCCCCAGCTCGTGGCGAAAACGGTAGAGCCAGGAGCCGTTTTGGTCTTCCACGCGCACGCACTCGGCTGTGGCATCCACGTGGCCCTGCACAATATGGCCATCGAAGCGCCCACCCGCGGCCAGGCAGCGCTCCAGGTTGATGTGGCGGCCGGGCTGCCACTGGCCCAGGTTGGTCTTGCGTAGCGTCTCAGCAATGGCCGTTACGGTGTGCGTGCCCGCGGCCTCATCCAGCGCCACCACCGTGAGGCACACACCATCATGGGCCACGCTCTGGTCGATTTTCAACTCGCCCGCGAAGGGCGACTGCACGGTAAAATGGCGGTTGGCGCCTTCGTCGCTAACGCCGACAACTGTCCCTAAAGCTTCAATTATTCCTGTAAACATGACCGCAGATTCAAACGGATTTTTCGGATTTAACGGATATGCCTGCTAAAGCAGGCTGGCTAACCGTTAGTTTGATTGGGACCAACCCATTTTACCCACATAAAGTTAGCGGATTAGCTAATCAGCAAAAAAGGCCCGATACAAACAGGAGCTTCAGATGCCCTCGCCCTGCGTAAGGGTAGTCAGCCTGCTTTAGCAGGCGTATCCGTTAAATCCGAAAAATCCGTTTGAATCTGCGGTGCGGGTCACTTACCCCGGCCTTCCAGGATGATTTTCAGGGTAAAGAGCAGTACCCGAAAGTCCATTGAAAGGCTCATGTTTTCGATGTAGAGAATGTCGAACTTGAGGCGCTCGACCATCTGGGCCACTGTTTCGGCGTAGCCGTACTTGACTTGGCCGAGGCTGGTGAGACCAGGGCGCACGCGGTGCAGGTGGCGGTAATGCGGGGCGATTTGGGTAATCTGGTCGATGAAAAACTGCCGCTCGGGGCGCGGGCCCACCAGACTCATATCGCCCTTCAGCACGTTCCAGAACTGCGGAAACTCGTCGAGGCGCACCTTGCGCATAAAGCGGCCCCACTTGGTCACGCGGGGGTCGTAGTCGGAACTCAGGGCCGGGCCGGTTTTTTCGGCATCGAGGTACATCGAGCGAAACTTAATAATGTTGAACGGCAGCCCGTTTTTACCGATGCGCTCCTGCCGGTAAAATACCGGGCCGGGCGACGACGACTTGACCATGCACGCCGTGAAAGCATATATTGGGCTGGCCAACAGCATAAACAGCGCCGCCCCCACCACGTCGAACACGCGCTTGAACACCTGCTGCCAGGGCGGTAGCAAATCCTGCTTTATTTCGATGAGCGGCGTGCCAAAGATGTGGTTGACCTTCACCGAGCCCAATAGCATCTGGTACAAGTCGGGCAAGACGCTGATGCGGGCCGGCACGCCTTCGAGAAGCGCTAGAATCTCTTGGATGCGGCGGTGCTCGCTGGGCTCGATAGCAATAATTACCTGCTCTATTTGCAGGGCCAGCACCAACGCCGGCAGTTGCTGATAAGGCCCAGCGTCGGGCAGTTCCTGCGCCAGGTCGGCACTGATGCTATCGCCAAACGGCACGAACCCCACCAGCCGCAGGCCCAGGTGCTGGCCGGTGCGGCGCAACTCCCGAAAGGTGTTTAGGGCTAGCGAATTGGAGCCCACTAGCAGGGAGGGAAAGAAAATCCGGCCGTTGCGCACCAGGTGCTGGATGCTACTCACGGCCAGCGTATGAAATAACGCGGTGAGGGAATAATGCAGCAGAAAGTAGGCCGAAACCGTCTTGTAATACAGTCGGTAGCTGCTCACGCCATCGTCGAGTAGCAGGGCGAAAAAGATAACCACCACCCCCACCACCGCAATACGGGCCAAGCCAATAAGCTCCGAAAGGCGCGACTTGCGAAAAATATCGTAGTATAACCCTAGCAGCGCGTAGAGCAGCGTCCAAAACGTAGCTACCATGAGGGCGGCCCCAGCCAAGCCAATCAGCACACCTTCGGTAAAGCGTGCGCTGTCAAGCTCTTGCAGCAAATACTTACGCAGCAAAAAAAAGCCTATCCAGGCCAGCAGTGCCGCCCCAAAATCGGCCGCCACGAGCTTAACATATTGAAGACGGCGGAGCAGAAGCAAAGGCAGGGAGGAAGTCGTATTTTCGCAGCGGGCTGCGCAAAAATAGGGCTACGCCTTCCGAATACCCCAATCATTCCGCTTATCATTTCTCCAATTTCTTCCGACCGCGATACCTATCGCCACCGCGGCCAGCGCCGGGCGCTGGTAAAGCTGCTGCGCGAGCAGCGCGGCATCCGCGATGAGCGGGTGCTGGCGGCCCTGGCGGCCGTGCCGCGCCACTTGTTCTTTGAGGCCGCTTTTGAGGCCCACGCCTACCAGGACAAGGCTTTCCCGATTGGCGAAGGCCAGACCATCTCGCAGCCCACCACCGTGGCCACCCAAACCGAGCTGCTAGGCGTGCAGCCCGGCCAGCACATCCTCGAAATAGGTACTGGCTCGGGCTACCAGTACGCCGTACTGTGCCAGCTCACCAGTTACGTGCAAAGCATCGAGTTCAACGCCACGCTCTACGCCCGCGGCAAAACCCGGCTGGCTGCCCTGGGCCTGCCCACTACCGGCCTACACCTCGGCGACGGCTCGCTGGGCTGGCCGGCTGGCGCGCCCTACGACGGCATTTTGGTAACGGCTGGGGCTCCTGCCCTACCACCGGCCCTGCTGCGGCAGCTGCGCATTGGTGGGCGGCTGGTGGTGCCCGTGGGGGCGCAGGACCCCAGCCGGCAGCAGCTCGTGCGCATCACTCGCGAGGGCCCTGAGAGCTACATGCGCGAAGAGTTTGGCGGCTGCCGCTTTGTGCCGCTGCTGGGCGCGGCGGGGTGGCCACGGTGAGTTGGTGAGCTGAGCAACGGCATTGAGATAGACGGGTTTTGGGCCCGCGGTCGCCTTCGCCGGCTGGTCGGCTTACCTTTGCAACGGCTTGTTGAGCCTCCTTGCTCACCATTTCGCCATCTCACCATCTCACCTTTCCCGAAGTGCGCAAGCAACGCCCCGTAGCCGACTCGTATGTTATTATGACCGAGCTGGTACTGCCCAACGATACTAACACCCTCAACAACCTGATGGGCGGCCGCATGATGCACCTCATGGACATCGCCGCCGCTATTGCCGCCCAAAAGCACTCCAACCGCATCGTGGTCACGGCCTCGGTCGATAACGTGTCGTTTCGCGACCCCATCCGACTGGGCAACGTGGTGACGCTGCAAGCCCAGGTCACGCGGGCTTTTAGCTCCAGCATGGAGGTGCACATCGACGTGTGGGCCGAGGACATCCCGAGCGGCACCCGCCAGAAAACCAACGAGGCGTTTTTCACCTTCGTGGCCGTCGACCAGTCGGGCCGCCCCATCGACGTGCCCGAGGCCGTGCCCGAAACGGCCGACGAAATCGCGCTCTACGAAGGTGCCCTGCGCCGCCGCCAGCTGCGCCTAGTGCTGGCCGGCCGCCTCAAGCCCAGCGATGCGACCGAGCTAAAAGCTATGTTTGAACTCCCCTAACCCTTACGCATACATGGCTGACGAACAAGCCAGTACGCTGGCCTTCCTCCAGAACTTCTACACCGACGTCACGCTCTACATGCCTTTCGAGGCCCACGAGCGTGCGCCGGCGGCCGTACCGGTTGCGGAGCCTGTGGCCGCTGTTGCTGCCGTGCCAGTGGCCGCCCCACCAGTTGCTGCGCCACTAGTGCCCGTTGCGCCGCCCGCGCCCGTAGTGGTGGCCACGCCCGCCCCAGTGGCACCGCCGGCACCGCCCATAGTAGCCGCGCCTGTAGCCCCTATTTTGGCTCCCACGGCGGGCAAGCTCCCCTCGTTGGCGGCGGTAGGGCTGAACACCGCTCCAGTACCACTGCCCGCCAAGCCAACCGCCCCCGCCCCAGCGACTACCGAAGTGCCGCCCTACCTGCTCACTACGTTCTCAACGCTGGGCGACAACGCGCAGGGCGTGGTCATACTAGTGCGCCTACCCGCCGAGCAATTCAAAAAGCTACACCGCAACGTTTTCTTGAATAACCTACTGAAAGCCATTAACCTGGTAATGGCCGATGTGGTGCTGGTTAACGTAGAAGGACCCTACCCTGTGGCCCTTGCAAACCTGCGCAAGAAACTCGCCGCCACCTGCATCCTGGCCTTCGGCAAAAACCTGCTCGACGTGGCCGTGCGCACCACCCAGATATACGAGCCAGTGCATTTCCCCAACCAAGCGCTGAACTACCTGGCCGGGGCCGAAGTCGAGATGATAGAATATGACACCAGCTTGAAAAAACGCCTGTGGGCAGGCCTGAAAGCACTCTTTCTGTAGCCCAAAACGAGTACCTTTTGGGGTGAATCAGTCATAAAAAAAGCTCGCCTATTGTGGCGAGCTTTTTTTATGAGCGATTTAATTCCGGCTTACTTCAACACTTCAGCCAGCTTCGCTTCCAGAGCTGGGCCACGCAGGTTTTTGCCGATAATCTTTCCGCTGGGGTCAAGCAAAAACGAGGCGGGAATAGACTGCACGCCGTAGGCGGCGGCCGCCGAGCTTTGCCAGCCTTTCAGGTCCGACACGTGGTTGGGCCAGGCCAGGCCGTCGGTCGCGATGGCTTTGGTCCAATTGGGCTTGGCATTGTCGAGCGATACGCTGTAGATGGTAAAGCCTTTACCCTTGTCCTTGAACTGATTATAAGCCTTCACCACGTTGGGGTTTTCGCCGCGGCAGGGGCCGCACCAGCTGGCCCAAAAGTCGACTAGCACGTATTTGCCGCGCAGGCTCTTGAGCGAGAGCTTGGCGCCTTCGGGCGTTTCGAGGTTGATTTCGGGCGCATTGGTGCCGATGGCCGTCACGCGCAGCGGGGCCAGCCGCTGGGTGAGGGCCGCCGTGAAGGGCGAATTGGGCTGCGCCGCTTTCTGCACCGTGGCAATAGAATCGACAAACGTAAACTCCTCCTCCGGGTTCAGGAAGCTCATGGCTGCGAAGCCCGCCGCCATCGACTTGGCATTGCGCCGGATGATGGCTTTATTACGCGCCGTGAGCTGGCCCACGGTGGTCAGGTATTCGCCCTTGATGGCTTCGGCGGCGTCGGCCTGACCGGCCTGGCTAGCGGTATTATAGCGCTGGCCCAGGCTTTCGAGTTGAGTTTTGCTGGCCACGTTGTTGCGCGTCAGTTCCTGAATCACCTCCGAGTCCTTCGAGCCTTTCACGGCGTAAGTCTGCATCAGGTTTTTGGCGTCGCCGCTCAGCGTCAGGCGCGTCTGGTTGTCGAGCACTAGCAGCACCTGGTTGGGCTCGTCAACTTTGAGCTGGTACACGGCCGTGGAAACGGGCTGGTCGCTCTTGAAGGTAAACTTGCCTTGCGCGTCGGTGGTAGCGGTGCCACGCTCCACAAACTGACTGCTGGTCAGTTCCGAAAGGTGCAGCGTAGTGCCGGCCGGCGCGTTTTTGAGCTGCCCGCTGATTTCGTAGCCGGCGGCTGCGCTGGCATTCTGGCAGGCATTGGTTAGGCCGAGCAGGGCCACGGCAACGATGGTTGGGTTCATAAGGGAAGCACGCATGGGGCGAAACGACGAAGAAAAACGCGCCTGGGCAAGGCGTATTGCGGCTGAAAGGGCGAACGGCGGCGGTTGGTTCCCGCCCCTACCCATCCAGGCCTTTACGCAACAGTTGGTTAGCCAATTTGGGGTCGGCTTTGCCGCCGGTAAGCTTCATAAGCTCGCCCATAAACATGCCGGTGAGCGACTTTTTACCGGCGCGGTACTCGGCTACTTTGGCAGGATTAGCGGCCAAGACCTGGTCTACCAGTGCTTGTAATTCGCCCGCGTCGGCCTTGTTGAGTAGGCCTAGCGCCTCGGCGGCGCCAGTAGCATTAGCCGTAGGGTGCTCCAGCAAATACGGAAACAACTGCTTGGACGCCACCGAGTAATTCAGCTTGTCAGCATCAATTAGCTCGATAATGCCGGCAATTTGGCCAGGGTCGAGCGGGAATTCGGCGATTTCGAGCGCCCGCTCGTTGAGGTACGACTTCACCGGGCCCATTATCCAGTTGGCTGCCGCCTTAGCGTTGGGCGTGAGGCGCGACAACTCGTCGAAGAACTGCGCCACTTCCTTTTGGTCGATGAGCACGTTGGCATCGTAGTCGCTCAGTCCCAGCTCGCCCGTGAAGCGGGCGTAGAGCTGCTGCGGCAATGCTGGCAGCGCGGCCTGCACGCGGTGCAGCCAGGCATCGTCCACAATGAGCGGCGGCAGGTCGGGCTCGGGGAAGTAGCGGTAGTCGTTCATCGTCTCCTTCGAACGCTGCCCGTTGGTAGTACCGGTAGTGGCGTCGAAACCACGGGTTTCGGAGTCCACCTCGCCGCCGTTTTCCAGAATCTCTATCTGGCGCGTTACTTCGTACTCGATGGCGCGCTGCACGTTGCGGAAAGAGTTCATGTTCTTGACCTCCACCTTCGTACCGTACTCGGTAGCGCCTTTTTTCATGACGCTTACGTTGGCGTCGCAGCGCAGCGAGCCTTCCTCCATGTTGCCATCGCAGATTTCGAGGTACTGCACCAGCTTCTTAATTTCGGCCAGGTAGGCGTAGGCCTCCTCCTCAGTGCGCAGGTCGGGCTCGCTCACAATCTCGATGAGCGGCACGCCCGCGCGGTTGAGGTCCACGAGCGTTTCAGTTTCGCCGGCCAGGTGCATCGACTTGCCCGCGTCTTCCTCCATGTGAATGCGCGTGATGCCGATGCGCCGCGTGCTACCGTCGGCCAGCCGGATGTCGAGGTGGCCGCCGTAACAAATCGGCGTTTTGTCCTGCGTAATCTGGTAGCCCTTAGGAAGGTCGGGGTAAAAGTAGTTTTTGCGGGCAAACAGGTTTTCGCGCTGAATCTGGCAGTTGGTGGCCAGGCCCATCTTGATGGCAAAATCCACGGCTGTGCGGTTCACGCGGGGCAGCGTGCCGGGGTGGCCCAGGGTAATAACCGAGAGGTTGGTATTAGGCAGCGAGCCGTACTCGTTCTCGTCGGATGAGTACATTTTGCTGTGCGTCAGCAGCTGGGCGTGTACCTCCAGGCCGATAACGGTCTGGTAGCTGGCAATAGTGGCGTCGTCCATAATCGGGGTAACTAACGGGTGGCCTGCGCGGCCCTTGGTATCGGGCTGCAAGTTAAGGTAGCTTACGGCATAAGCTTTAGTTGGTACGTGTAGTCAAGAACGGCAAGCTAAAGCTTACGCTACACAAAAAAAGCAGCCCGCTCAAGCTGAGCGGGCTGCTTTCTGTACTAGCCAAAAACTTGGCTACTTGAGATTACTTCTTGCGCGGGGCGGCTTTGCGCTTTACCGGGGCTTTCTTCTTCACCGGCGCCTTTTTGGTAGCGGCGGCTTTCACCTCAGCTTCCGAAGGCTCGGCGGGGGCAGCACCGTACTTCACTTCGGCAGCGTTGGCTTCGCCGGTGAGGAAGGGGTCGAAGTCCACGCGGCGGTTCAGGGCTTGGCCAGCAGCGGTAGCGTTGTCAGCTACGGGCTTGGTTTCGCCATAGCCACGGCTCTCGATGCGCTCGGCCGGGATGCCTTTGCTCAGCATGTAGGCGCGGGCCGAAGCGGCACGCTCGTAGCTCAGGCGCAGGTTGTAGGCGTCGTCGCCTTTGCTGTCGGTGTGGCCCGCGATGCTGAGCGAGTAGTCGGGGTACTCGTTCAGAATCTGCACCATTTGCTCCAGTTTGGGGTACGACGTAGCTTTTAGCGTAGCCTTATCGAAGTCGAACTGGATGTACTTGGTGGCTTCGTTCAGGATTTTCTTCTGCTCAGCCTTAATCTCGGGGCAGCCTTTGTTGCTGGCCGGGCCGGGGCGGTTGGGGCAGCGGTCCTGATAGTCGGGTACACCATCACCGTCGGTATCTACGGGGCAGCCGTTGGTGTCTACCGTCACGCCGCTCGGCGTGTTGGGGCACTTGTCGAGGTAGTCGGGCACTTTGTCACCGTCGGCGTCGAGCGGGCAGCCGCTAGCGTCTACACGCACACCGGCGGGGGTATTTGGGCACTTGTCGTCGGCATCGGCTACGCCGTCACCGTCGGCGTCGGGGCAGCCTTGCAGGGCGGCCAGGCCGGGGGTGTCGGGGCACTTGTCCTGGTAGTCGGCTACACCGTCGCCATCAGTGTCGATGGGGCAGCCTTTTTCGTCAACCTTCACGCCAGCCGGCGTGTCGGGGCACTTGTCTTTGCGGTCGGGCACGCCGTCGCCGTCAGCATCTTTTGGCTTGCCAAAATTGGCCGTAAAGCCACCCGAAAATTGCAGGTAGCGGTCGTTGGTGGTCAGAAAGTTACGGGTCGGCGCGTTAGCAATGTAGCGGCTGGTAGTAGGCGTAGCCACCCCATCAAGACGCTCGTCGTCGGTAAACATAACGTGCTGACCAGCTTGCACAAACACGCTGAAGCTCGGTGTAACCCGGAATGTGATACCCAAGGCGCCCTGCACGTCGAATGTGCCGTAGTTGGTACTGCCGCTAATGACAGTGCCCCCCGCGCTAGCATTATTGTAGCGCGTAGTATAGATGTATGAGTACCCCGGCTGTATCAGCGCGTAGGGCTGAATGAAGGCATCCTCTTTCAGCGCCCAGCCGTTATTGAGCTTCAATTTCAGACCCAAGCCAAAAGAACTAACGTTGGCATAAAAGCGCCGCCCATTAGTTGCTGTAAAGCCACCGCCCGTGAAACTAGTGCCATCGCCCGGATAGCGCAGCGTACCTTGGTTGGCCGATAAAGTGAGGTCGAGTCCGCTGGAGAGGTAGCGGCTCAGCGTTACACCTCCCCCGTATGTCTGATTACGAAAATCCAGGTAATTCTCGCCTAGGTCGCCGTGGTATTGTAGTGCGGTAACGTAGCCGCTAATACCCCATTTGCGCTCTGGCGTCTGGGCATAGCTGCGCGGCGCAGCCGCCAGCAGCCCCAGGCCGAGCAGGGTGGTGGAGAATAAGAGGTGTTTCATCAAGAAGGTGAAAAAAGGTGGTTAAGAGCTAAGCGGGCCAGTGCAGCCTCACTTATGAAAGAACTATATAATACAGAAGTAGTTGGACCCAGCAGTAACCGCTTCGCTACCAAGCCCCAACCTGCGCACTACCGCTGGTAGGTGCCGTGCTAAAAGCGGTCGGCGTAGATACTCTTGAGCTTCGATTTTGGTTGCATGGGGCGGCGTTCCAGTAGCCTTTTGCTATTAAATCAGGGGCAGAGCCTTGGTCTTTCGTGGCTCAAAACTAGTACGTCACGGTTGAATATTCCAGGTAGACTACCCGGTACACTACGCCACTATACCCTAAGCCTAGAAAAAAGCTAATGCTTAACCTTCCTATTCGGGCGATTAGCCGTAGGCTGTACTGCCTACTTTCGCCCGCTTATTGTAAACGGAATAGTGAAGCTGTATTGCCAGCGCACAGCCGCCCCATCACGCTTGCCGGGATAAAAGGGCCGGGCCAGGGAGGTGAGTCCATGCTGCACCCGGCTGATAAGCGGGGCCAATCCCTCGCTCATAGCAGCTTGCAGCGCCTGATTGTTACCAGCGCGGATAAGCATACCGTACATTTCATCGGTGATGACCACCTTGGGGTTTTCGACCCGACCGTTTTCCTCAATCTGAAACGTGATGTGAATCTGCGCCTGACTTACTATAAGCGGCCTAGTGGATTGCCATTGCCGTACATGCCGGCTTATTTCCTTGATGAGCTGCAATTCCCCGCCCGGGTAGAGAGGTGGCTGCTCATAGGGAAAAAAGGGTATGGGCGCACCCGATGGCGCAAAGCATTGGCCTAGCATTTCATTGCCATTTGCGTATTGGGTTTGGCGCTTTAGCTGGCCGTCGGGGTAATAAGCCACCAATTCCCCATCGCGCTGGCCCTTTAGAAATGTCTGGCGGACAGCTAATTGCCCATCATCAAACCACGTGGTGGCTACACCATGAAGCTTGCCCGCCGCCAAGTCACCGTAGGGCAGATAGTCTTTTAGCCGGCCCGAGGGATGGTACACGCGCACCAAACCGCCTAGCCCCGACCAGTGCATTACCTCCGTGCATTCACCCGTCGAATCCGCTTGCGAGCGCACCCACCGCTCGTCGGGGGCCACCGCGTAGCTGGTCGAATCGATAGCCACCGAGTCGGCCGCTACTGAGCTAACGGCTAGCGAATCGGCGGCCTGCCCACGGGCAGTCTGGACTAGTAGCCCGAAGCAAGCAAAGTAGAGGTAGCGCATAGACTTAAGACACTAATTTGCCGGCCTTTACCCCCGCCCGCTAGCCTAGCGCGGGCCGCCCGGCCGGTCGAGGTGCTGCATGGCCAGCATCTGTTTCATATTTTTTTCCAAGCCCTCGTTCGAGCCGTCGAGGAAGATAACGTTGCCCTTACCCTGCTCGGCAAAATGCTTGATGGCCTCCGTCCACATCGAGAAATACACCAGCGACGGGTCTAAGTTATTCTCTGCCAACTCTTGTACGGCATGGGCCATACCCTTGGTTACCTCTTCGCGGAAGAGCGCCACGCCCTGGCCGCGCAGCTGGGCCGCGATTTTTTCGGCTTCGGCCGAAATCTTGATGGCGTTGCCCTCGGCTTCGGCCGCTTTGGTTTTGGTGATAAGCAGGGCCTGGCCCTCGTTTTCGGCGGCGGCTTTCAGGTTGTTAGAAGCCACTACTTTGGCCATCGAGCGCATGATTTCCTCGTCGAAGGCAATGTCGTTGAGCTGCAAATCGATGAGGTGGTAGCCCCAGCTTTCGAGCGTTTCATCGAGCTGGTCTTTTACGTGCAGCACTATTTCGCCGCGCAAGCTGAGCACGGCCGCCTGCCGCTGGGTAGCTACGAAAGCCCGAATGCTGCCTTCTACGGTGCGCACCAGCGCCTGCATCAGGCTGCGCTCGTCAACGAACTTGAAGGCCACGCGCTTGATGGCTTCTTCGCTTTGGTCGAACACCGCGTACACCAGCATCGCCTTAAAGTTGACGTTGGCCTGGTCGATGGTAATGGCCTGAAACTCCAGCTCTAATGAACGGTTCTGGATGGAAATCCGCTTGTAGACATTCTCAATAAACGGCAGCTTAAAGTTCAGGCCCGGCATCATCACGCGCCGGTATTTGCCAAAAACGGTGACTACCGCCACCGTGCCCTGCGGCACAATGACGTAGGAAAGAAAGGCCGTGAGAACGAGCAGCCCCAGAATAATCAGCGAGAAGGACATAGCTTGAGCGAAAGTAAGAGCAGCCGAAATCGGCTACCGACGAGCAAATAAAGCCCTGACTACTGCTATATCGCGGCGCGGGCACTCGGCATTACAGGCCCCGGCGCTATTTCATTTGCCGGGGGCTGAGGCGGCCGCCTACCAGCGTGTGGCTCTGGGCGATGCTGTAGCTCACGGGCACGGTAAACGAGAACGCCACCGGCGCGCCATCCTGCAAGCCCGGCTTGAACTTTTGGAGCTGCCGCACGGCGCGCACCGTTTCGGCATCGAGCGCCGGTACCACGCCTTTTACCACTTCCACCTTATCGACCTGCCCATCGGCCAGCACCACAAACCGTACGAATACCTGCCCCTGAGCCCCGGCCGCCAGGGCATCGGCCGGGTAGTGAATGCCGCGCGAAATAGCCGCGATAATGGCCCGCTCATCGCCCAGGCCCTCGCAGTACACGGGCAACACCTCGTACTCAGAAAAAGCCTTTGGCTCGCCCTGCGCGGTGTAGCACTCGCCTATGGTACGCTGCCCATCCTGGTACTGCTCGTAGCGCTTGAGCTGCCCAGTGGCAAAGTACAGGCGGCGCTCGCCCGACAGTTGGCCGTGCACGTAGTATTCGTGGCTCGCTAGCTGGCCGTCTTCGTACCAGCTTTCGCAGGCGCCATGAGTGATATTTTTTTGAAGGTGCTCGTAGGCAGTCGAGCTGCGCAACTGGCCGCTGGGCCAGTATTCGCGCACGGTACCCCCCACGCTGTCGTGGTATTCGGTGGTGCGGCGGTACTGCGCCTTGGCAGCGGTGGGCAGCACGGCCAGGGCCGCATCCAATAACTCCGTTTTAGCTGAGGGTGCGGCTTGCTGGGCCGCGCTGGGGCTAGCCCATAGGCCGCCCGCCAGCAAGAGCAGGTAAGTAGTTTTTTTCACAGGAAGAGGAAGAAAGAAGGGAGCGTATCAACTAGCCCGAAAGGCCATTTCACAGGCAATTTACGCTCCTTTTTAACACCTAACCTACTGGTTTTTTATTATATAATTGTGCCCACCTCACAACACCAGAAAATGACGCAAACGCGGCCCATAGGCAACCACTGCGCCACACATTAACTACTTAACGACCAAATTTCTAACGACCACCTTTAACAACTACCTTCCCCTCAATAATTTTATCAACGGGCTGGCCTTCCAGCAGCGCGGGCTCGAAGGCCGGCAGTTGCGCAATAGCTTGCAGAATAGCCGTGGCAAGCGGCGGCGCGGCCGCCGTGAGCAGCCGCGCATCGCGCACGGTCCCCGCCGCGTCGATGCGGAAGGCGTAGTACACGAGCGGCGCGCCGGCCGGAACGGCGTAGCCGGCGGGCAGCAAGGCCGCGTAGCGCTGCTGCACGAGGTCGGGCAATTTGGCTACGGCCACGTTTTTGCCCCGCGAGCGGGCCGGCACGTAGTATTCGGTGCAGTCGATAAACGGCCGGCCGGTCGAGTCGTAGCAGGCTATCACGCCAAAGTCGTTGGCCTGCGTGCGGCGCACCCGGCCATTGAGGTAAAAGGTGCGTAGCGTGCCCGCCACCTGGTGCTTGTGGTAGGTTACTTCCTCGCGCAGCTGGCCGGTTTCGTACCACTCCAGGCTCTGGCCTTCCAGCCCCACCAGCGGCACTGCCGACGCGAAATATTGCTTCAGCACCTGCTGCCCCGAGGCCGCTACATAGCGCCGCCGCTGCCACGTCAGGCCTAGGCTATCGAGGTGGCGGTACACGTCGTAGCCATAGGCGCCGGCCGGGCCGGGCAGCGGCAGCCAGTGCTGGTCGTAGTAGCGCACGCCGCCGGCCTTGCCGGGCAGCTCATCCGGGGTGGCCACCACGGGCAAACTAGCCGGGGCCTGTGCCCAGGCAGCGGGGCCGAGCGCCAGGGCAAGCAGGCCTGCCGCCAATGATTTACCACGAATTAAGGCTGAATAAATCTTCACAGCAATCGACACTAAACCAGTAAATAAGACCGCTTTTTGGCTTCAGCAGGCAAGCAAAGCACAAGTATACGCAGTGGCTGCACGCCAACAAAAAAGCACACCGGGCGCTCGCCCCAGCGTGCTTTTTGGCACCACTAAACCAAGCGCTACTGAATCTTAAAGCTGATGGGCGCCGTGTACGAAACCGGCACGGCTACTCCGTCGCGCAGGCCCGGCTTGAAGTGTTTCAGGTCGCGCACGGCTTGCATTACCGTGGTTTCCATCGCCCGCACGGCGTCCAGCGTCGAGCCTTTGAACTGGCTTTCATCCACGCCCCCGGCAATGGCCACGTCCTGCACTTCGCCGTTGGTGCCGACCGTAAATTTCACCTTAATCGTGCCGACCAAACGGTGCCGCAACGCCTCGGCCGGGTAGCGGATGCGCTGCTGAATGCCTGTTACAATGGCTCTAAAGCTGCCATCGCCTTCGAGGTAAACGGGGTATTGCTCGTACTCGAAGTACTCGATAGCGTGCCCATCGGGGCCAAAGCACTCACCGGCCGTGCGCTTGTCGGCCTCGTAGTGGTCGCGGCGGCGCAGCGTGCCATCGGGGTAATACACCAAAAAGTCGCCCTGCCGCTTGTTGGCAATAAAATCCTCCTGCCAGTGCAGCTGGCCGCTCTCGTAGTAGTCCAGAAAGCGGCCGTGCCGAATGTGCCGCCGCACATGCAAATAGGGCGAGTACGCCTTGAGCTTGCCCGAAGGATAATACTCCCGCACCACGCCTTTCACGCTGTCGATATAAGAGGTTTCGATGCGGTGGTCGGCCCCCTCGGCCGAGGGCAATTTCTTGCCGTTAGCATCCACGTAGCGCACCTCTACCCGGGCGGGCGCCCGCGTAGAGTCCCGTTGCGGAGCTTGGGCGGAGGCAGCAACGGAAAGGCAGTTCAGCAGCACCAAAACCAGCAGCTTGCCAAGTCGGCCCGTTTGATATTTATCGGTTTGTATTACGTTCGCCATCGAAAATAAGTACTTGACTATTAGCTTAACCACCAAACACAAACTCGCGTTAGGGCCAAAACAACCAGCTACTGCATCTTGCAGGTAATAGGCACGCTGTAACCTACCTCGACTGCCCGGTGGTTTTGAAAACCCGGCTTCCAACGCTGGGTGCTGATGCTCGCCACCGCGCGCATCCCCTCCTCATCGATGCTGGGTGATACGCTTTGCACGATGCGAATATTGGTTACCAACCCCGTGCGCGTAACTACAAAGCCGACTATCAGGCGGCCTTCCTCTTTGTTGCGCAGGGCCTGGGCCGGGTACTTAAAAGCCTTCTGGATAGTTTGTATCACCTGCTTCAAATCGCCACCCGGATACTGCGGCATTTTCTCCACGTAGAGGTAAGTGCTTCCTCGTTCGGGCGCATATGCGAAGCGCTCGGTCAGGCGGCCTGCCTCAGCTCGTTTGCTGAGCTTCAGGTCGCCATTCTCAAAGTAGGTTCGATAGCTTAATGTCCCGCCGCAGCGCAGTACCTGCTTGCTTATCTGGCCCCAAGGGTAGTACCAAGTGCGGCAGTGTAGCGGCTGGCTGGCCGCGTCTTGGCCGGTCTCAAGCACTTCTTCCAGCCACTCCGGCCCATCGAGCAAGTTGTATTGCCGCCGCTCAGCTATCCCCAGCAGTTGGTGCTCTTCAATTCGGTACGCCGCCCCAGCCGCCGTGGGGCACGGCGACTGGTTGGCTGCCAGGTAGTAGCCCGGTACGGGCACAGAAAGAGCGGGCTCTGCCGAACCCGCTCCCACTGCGCTCTTTAGCCAAGCTAGCAGCCCCATGTCGTTTTACAGGCTTTTGGTCACCAAGCCTTCCGCCTTCGCAATAGCCGCGCCCAGCCCGGCCACGTTTTTGCCACCAGCCGTGGCAAAAAACGGCTGCCCGCCGCCGCCGCCCTGGATTTCCTTAGCTAGCTCGCGCACCAGCGTGGTGGCGTTGAGCTTGCCAGCTTTGGCAATGTCGTCATCCAGCATCACCGCTAGTTGTGGCTTGCCGTCGATGTCGGCACCGAGCACCAGCACTAAGTTGGGCACCGTCTGGCGCAGGTCGTAGGCCAGCTTTTTGAGGTCGTCGGCGCTGGTGGCCTGCACCTGGGCGGCGAGGAAATTGACGCCATTCAGGGCCTTCATCTGGCTGGCGAGCTGGCCTTTTTGCTGGTTGAGGCTTTGCTGGGCAAACTGCTCGATTTGCTTGCGCAGGTTCGCGATTTCCTCGCTCTGCTTTTCGAGGGTGGGCAGCAAGTGCTGCGGGTTGCCGAGGGTTTCGCGCACTTGGTTCAGTAGGTCGATTTGCTGGTCTACGAAGGCTTCGGCCGCGCCGGCCGTTACGGCCTCGATGCGGCGCACGCCCGCGCCCACCGCGCTCTCACTCGTGATTTTGAAGTAGCCGATGCTGCCCGTATTGGCCACGTGCAGGCCGCCGCACAGCTCCACCGAGTAGTCTTTGTCGAAGGTGATAACGCGCACGAACTCGCCGTACTTCTCGCCAAACAAGGCCATCGCACCCAGGTTTTTGGCCTCCGCAATGGGCACGTTGCGGCGCTCATCCAGCGGAATTTGCTGGCGAATACGCTCGTTTACAATGGTTTCAATCTCACGCAGCTGCGCATC
>Ga0265780_10001510_pt1 | contig 32673 bp, 39 predicted proteins | sample P1T30metagenome_FD_192432 | JGI IMG/M metagenome (GOLD analysis project Ga0265780, IMG submission 192432) | Plant litter microbial communities from East Loma Ridge, Irvine, California - P1 T30 | ecosystem: Environmental > Terrestrial > Plant litter > Unclassified | place: USA: California... | reverse complement strand
TCCTGGTGTTCAAATCAACATTTACTACCCACTTCCGACAAGCTACACGCCGCCTGGACCGGCTGTGTGGAGTGGTTAGAGGGTTGGAAAGGGCTGAGGTGGAGGTGCAAGGTGGGGAGGTGTAGGGCCAGGAAGTCTCTTGGAATGAAATGATTGATTTGGAGATTCTTCTTGAATAACTTTTATCATACGGAGACAGTGCGACGAATTTCCAAAAGGATAAACAACCACAATTTCTCACCTACAGACCATCTTTACGAGTTCCAGATTACGAATTCTTTTGCTCAATGAAAGGCGTATGGCCCTTTGAAATCGGTGTGCAGATGCGTAACGCAGTCAGAAAAACGAAAGTGGAGCGAGCGTGAGTGGAAGGTATAGTGACTGGAGAGAGGAGGGTGTGAAGTTGAGATGATCGAAAATAAGACGAGGACACTGAAGAATGTCTTCGCAATGTTGTCTGGGTCTAGGATTGCAGGATGATGCTAAAGAAGAATCATAATAAGGCACAGTCTGAGTGTTGTGAACCGGCATTGAAGTCTCGGGCAATGGTCGAAATCTCTTTTGAAAAGGTCTTACCACACCGCCTTCACGCTGTTTCTGGTGTTGGAGTTATCAATAATCATCTCCACCTTACCCGTACACATCTCCCCATCCCATATCCTTAGTTGGGTAATCTTTCCGTATGCCAATTACACGTCACCGCATGCGCCGCATTTCCCTCCGCCCGAATCTTCCTATAATCGCCCAGACAAATCCAGCAGAACTCGTACCTGCACTTCGAACCTACACCATCATTAGCACCACACCCTAAACAAAAGCTTCTCGTCAATATTTACACGTCATATGGTCACACCCATCATTCTTCTCAATATTGTAAACGCAATTCGGGCCCGGACACTTCTTCGAAAGTTTCCCAATCGCCGCAAGACTAGCTGCTTCCTGGTCTTCCTGATCGCGCTCCTGGCGTCCTGATGAACGGTACTCGTACTCGTCGCACGTCTCGCCTTCGTGCCATGTGCTTTCGTGCACGATGCAGGCTTTTTGGTGGCAAGAGGCGCAAGTAAAGATGTTGCCTTCTTCGCCGCTGACGTGTATCTGGCCGGAGTCGCAGGATCGACACCATCGAAAATTTGCTGATGGAATGTTGGTATAATACTGATATTGAGGGCTGAAGGGACGCGGTGCTGGGACTTACGGTCTTCGCTGATGGCGGCGCGGGTGATGTATGTGTCGTATTGCTGGAAGATGTCTGGTGTGGCGATGTGTTGTACCTCGTAGTATGATAGCTTGATCTTGCATTGGTTTTCTGGACACTTTGCTTCGCTCCAGCCGTTGCTTTGCAGTTGGACAGTGACCCAGTTTGAATAGCACACTGCGCATGTTCGAGGTGGGTGTTTACAATCGGCTAGTGATGGCAGCTCGCTGATCGGATGGTCGTCGCCACAGACTGCACAGGCACGAAGTGCCACAGCTGCCGATTGTACACCTTCCTCTTCTCGGATGAGTCGAGCAAATTGTGCGTCGAGGTATCTCTCAGTGCGGTCAGCGTCGCTGCTGGGGCTCCGGTCCCAGTCGTCTGGATCGAGATCCATTGGCTCAACTGCATCGTGATCTGAGTCCAAATTAAGATCTATGGGGTCCTCTCGTGTCCCTTTGAAAAGGCGTGTTGGAACCTCCTCATCGTGACGACGTGTCGCAGGTTGAGAGGCAGCTGCCCGCAGCTGTGAGTAGAATGATTGGTACACTTTCTCCTCACCTTGCTGTAATCGTAGCGCGAAATTGTAGTCCAAATGCTCTTGTAGCTGTGCGGCGTCCGCGCTATCCAGAAAGCGCTCCATACCGCGCACGCGTTGAGATGATCGACGTCGGTCTTTCTCGTCCTGACGCGGTGAAGGCATTGTTAGGGCAGGATACTCCACATCTTCTGAGCTGCTGGGCGTCAAGATCTCATCCGAGTCACTGCTATCAATGCCACGATAGCAACGCATTTTTTTGGACCAAGCACCTGCAGGGGATCCAAGGGGTCTTGGAGGTGACGATGCACGCTTGCGAGCTTGCGTACGACTTTGCAGGGGGACCTTGGGTTTGACCTGAATAGCTTCGAAGTCATCTTCGCTGTTGACGTCTATCGCAGTGTGAGCTGGTTTTGTTTTCGGAGATGTTCGTCGTCGAAAGAAACCGTTGCCAAGTTGTTCGTTCATCACTGCGTCCTCTCCAGCTGCTCTCGGTGGCTCATTGGTGTTGGTCATGCTGAGACGCGCAAAGTTGTCCATTGAGTGAGGTGGTGGCGTGGATAGCGCTGGAGTGAGGTGAGGTGAAAGTACTGGCACCGCAGGTGCAAACGATCGCGGCTGCGACTGCCTATTCTGCGGCAACCTCAGCTTTTCAGATGTTTCGATCAGCGGGTCCGTGATAGCTCTATCAATTCTCGAAGGCACAGGCTTTCTAGGAACGATGAAATCTTGCTGCGCTATAGCTTCATCCCAAAATGGTTCGAGGTTGTGTGATGGCGGCCTATGTTCCACCTCCGCTTTGCTAGCTAACGACTTGAACCGAGAGACTAGACCACGAGATGGTGATACTGCTTGAAGTTCGCTTTCGCGCCTCTGAGTTACAGGAGCCGTGTCCTGGGTGAGCACGTGATGAGAAGCGGCATCGCTAGACATATTCCAGTTGCGGTCTTCTGAGAGAGTTGACATTGATCGCTCGAGAGGTCTGACTGGGTTGATCGCGGAAAAGGCTAGCTTTCGTGATAGCAGCTTGAGTGAAAGCTTGCGCGCTCGCAATGGGCGCTCTGGAAGCTCGGTGGGAAAGGCGCTGCGGTTGAGTGTCAGTCACTATGTTGAGCTCCTACCGCAGGACACTCAGCACGATGGAGGAGTAATAAAGTCTGACCTTGCCATAATGGCTGAGTGTTTCAGCAATTCGCCGAGGTCTTTCGTAATTCACGAGGCTGGAGACCGAGGAAGTGCGCGCCTCGTGACCGTTCAGGAGCTACGCCTACATCCACGAGAGCATCAAGTTCGAGGTGTTAATCCAGGTCGGAATCCACGCTCTCATAGCCGCGGTCAAAGTGCGGTGGTGACGATTTCAACGTGTGCGACTCCATGATTTCACAGCAGGCTGTAAGGGAGACTTGCATCGCCAAGACCACGAGGAGGCTGAGGATGCAATACACAGCCAGGTCACAGCTCGGGCACAGTGGCACACAGAGATAGGTTGGGGTGATGTAGACATGCAGCTGCTTGTGCGCTGTTGACCAATGAACTTACACTAGGCTGCAGCCAGATCCAAACTCTCGCCCAATCGAGATCGCGACCTCTCAGCCTTCTTGATCTGCCTCACGCAGCAAGGCTCTTTACGATGCTTGTGGCAGGCTCCTCAAAATAGATCATCCAAACTCCTTGGTGACCAAACGCGTCACTGACCAATTTCATCCACCACTTGCTCCTCATATGAGCCTGTCTCGCATAGAACGTAACGTGTCTGAGCTGCAGTCAGAGCATGACCCCTTTGTGTCCTACAAACGCCTTGGTGCTGTTATGCCCATCGTAAACGCCAAGATATGGATAGCAAAGAGATTTCGACATTGCGCGCTTTCTTTTCCTATATTTGCTGAGGTGCTGTACTTATAGCGGTACCGATAGTATGCGGGGGAGGCGCTGGAGCAAGATCGCTCCTATCACTCAAGTCTCCAGTTGGGGACGCTACCACCTGTGGGCCAGGACCAACCATGTTCGATGGAGGTGGGGGCGTGGGTTGAGGCGATATGCCTGTCGGTCGATGGTAGCCCGTGTCAGTCATGTGGCCAGGCTGAAGCTCGTAGTTGTCACCATCCTCAGAGGAAGAGTAGTCGTACGTATCTGTCCTTCGCTGTCCGGCAAAAGGATTGGACTGCGGCAACGAGTTGCGGTAATTCGTGGCCTTGGTCGACATGGTAGATCCCATGGTGTCGGACCTGTAATTGCTGGATGCGATCGTATCGCTCCGATCAACTGCGTAAGGGTTTTGGCGCCTTCGCTGAGAGTCATGAATTTGCTGGCGGAAAACGTTGGGTCCAGTCTCTCCTTCACCTGCGACCGCTGTATTCGATGAGAAGCCGGAAGCCTCGCCACGCTCAACGTCCTGTGGGTGGCCCATCGGCCGAAGAGGTTCCACATCTTCATCTACCATGATGGTGGGGTTAGCATTGGGAGGAGGCGCAGGTCCGCGGCCCCAAGCGCGAATAGGATAGGCGCGCCCTTTACGCCATGTCTCCGATATTGGAGGGAAGTATTGTCGGTATGCCGCCCATGCAACGAGCATACCAAGCAAGGCTCCGAAAATCACGTCGAACGGGTGGTGACGAGCATCCATGATCCGTGTACCTGTGATGACTGCCGCGGCGAGTGTGGGAACCAGTACAATAAAGGCTCGCCAGACCTCGCCCTTCGCATCAAGGACGTGTAGTTTCGCAGCAAGATACAGCGAGAGATAGAACAAACCGGCAAAGGAGGCTGAGTTCAGTCAGTAACAATGGACCATAAAGATGTAAGGGTTCTGCGTACAACTAGAATGCCCAGACGGAAAGCTCTTGAATCCATCGTTCAGCTCGTACTTGTCGGGCTGGTCGCAGATTTGAACGGTCTGAAGCGCCCACATTGCGTTGTCTTTTCTGTTTAACTGGGGATTGCATCTGCCTGCAATTAGCGCCGATACACGATGATGACTCGTGTGAACATACCGACTGATTAGATCAGGGCGCGGCTTCCCAATGGCGTTCTTCAGTGCTCCTGTGATCACAAAGGAGGCACCTACAGACAAGCCCAGTCCCAATATGCCGCAATTCAGTTCCCACAAGCGATCTTTGAACCTGTATCTGCCGCTCAAGCGCTTGATACCAGCCCGGCCAGCAGGCATCTCTGTCTGGTGCGAGAACAGGCCATCGATGACCAGAGTATAGATGCCAATTATGGCGGCTGGAGCGAGAACGACGTAGACGAGCAGCCAGGGGACTGGTACGCGCTCATGATGGGCAAATGGGTAGTGGAGGCTGTAGTTTTCGAGCGAGAACGGCTGGTGGAAGGGTGGGATCTTGTCGATGATGGTGAAAGTTCCAATGAGTACACTATAGTTTGCGCTCGTTAGGCCGGTGGTCTCGGAAAGCGGTCGCGTGCTCGCACTCGCAAGTTTTACGTAGACGATCTTACATTATTATGAGGTAGTCGATGATGTACCTGCCCTGATCAGTCTCTGTGAAGCACCTCCATGTCCAGCCGTACGTACGAGAAGATGACCCGCTTTGGCAGGCGCTTCTTCGAGAAGGGAAGGCGCTCTGGGAGCTGTTTGGTAGTCCACGAATCCATGCCGCGCTACTGCCACCAAAGACACGGGAGGTTTCCGAGCACGTCTACAGCGGTGTGGAATACAGACGAGGCGATTACGAGCGGTCGGTGAAGGGTGGTGGTTATGTCAAGCGCGGCGTTTGACAGCTGATCGGCGGTCCGCAATTATCAAACAGGGCGACAGCGACTCTCCTGGAGCGACGCGCACGCACGAGCAAGAGCAAGGAAAAGAGACCGAAAAGAAGACTGCAAGCCCGTCGGTGTATATAGACAGAGGACAAAAGCAACCGTCAGCAGGCGCAGAGTTCAGCAGCGCCCAGAGAATTGGATGTCTCCAACAAGTCGGGGCTGTACTCGGTGGCTGAGGAGCTGACGGTGGACGCTAAACATGCAGGCGGCGGTCGATGCTGCCGGCGTCGAATTGGCTACTGAGCGAGCAATGTCAGCAGAGTCTGCACTTTGCTAGACGAAATGCAGTACCAGGAACGCTGTTAGCACGCGCATAGCAGGCACAGTGCCTCATTGACCATTCATGACCGAAATATGTACAACGCAACTCCAAAGGTCCCTGTGTGGCGCGGGGACGAGTCTGGACTGATCATCGTACATGAGCTAGCGCAGCACGGCGATCGGCTTATTTTTGTCAACACCACAGGGTCTTCCATCTATTAATGCTCCGTACAACACCGCCATTGGTCAGCCTGGAAGAACGTCGCACCTCACACAAACCTCACGATGGATTGGTTCAAGAGCGCACCGCCAGCCAAAGCGCCGCCTGCGTCGATTACGCTGCCCTCAATACCAGGCATTTCCCGCTCGAAGCTGAAGCTCAATCTCCAGCTCCCTGATCTGCAGAACCCCTACGTGCTTTACGGCGCCGCATCGGTGGGCGGTCTCCTGCTGTTGGGCACTGTGTCGAGTGTTCTCAGGTCAGGACCTTCCAGGATCATCCCGTCGCCGGTGGAATCAAAGCTGCCGAAGCTTTCTCCAGAAGAGGTGGCCGAGTTGCCCTATCCCCCAGATGCCCTCCCAGGGGCTAGAGATGTGAAATCGCCTTATGGAAACGTGCGAGTCTACGAATGGGGCCCAGAGGATGGAGACAAGATTCTGCTCATTCATGGCATTTCCACTCCTGGAATTGCCATGGCAGACCTGGCTCACAAATTAGTGCGTCGTGGGTGTCGTGTCATGATGTTTGGTTGGTCTCCCTCTTCCTTGCCCGTACCCACCAACATGGAAGTCTCGCAACAACGTCGTCTTTGGTTCGAACCATCCAAAGGCTCTCCTCAACATCAGAATAACACACTGGATCTGCTGGCAGTTTGCACGTTGTCTCTTCCGCATGACGTCAATCACGTGAACCGGTCAGGGTCCAGGCGGTGAATTCCGCGCTATGCATCGCAACTAGGATCAGATGAGTACAGAGATTGTATGCTAACAGTTTGCAGATCTGTTCGGACGCGGCTACTCGGACGCGCCATCTCCTCTTCACCACAATTACGACTCATGTCTCTACTTCTCGCAGATACTGCTCTGCCTGCAGTCCTCGCCAATTTCCTGGTCTGGTCACCGCTCATTCACCATCATCGGTTACTCTTTAGGTGGAGCAATCGCCGCTGACTTCACGTCCTACTTCCCGTACCAGGTTTGTGGCCTTGTTCTTGTCGCCCCTGGAGGGCTCATTCGCAAGAGGAACATCACTTTCAAGAGCAAGCTCCTGTACCAGAGCAGCTGGCTGCCGGAATGGATGGTCCATCGCATGGTTGCGAACCGCCTGTGGACCGGCAGGGCAAATGTCAAGGCCATCGAGGCTGAACCAGAAGCCCTGGAGAATGCCGAGACCACCACGAGCAAGGATGCAGACACGCGGTCAGTCAGGTCAGGAAGATCAAGCACCAGCAAGTCCAGCCGCACTAGCTCCAGCCGCAAGCACAAGACCAAGAGGCGTGAAAGCTCGCCCGGAAGCAGGGTGTCTGGCGTGGGCGAGCTGCCAGAAATCGACGAGGAGGAAGATCACGATGGCGGCGCTGGCGTCTTCATCTCTTCCAACCGCCAGTTATTGAAGCACAACGCCAACAGCACTGTCTCGGCTGTAGTCGATTGGCAGGTGCTGCACCACAAGGGATTCGTCCCAGCCTTTGTCTCGTCCATACGCCACGCGCCGGTCCACGAGCAGCACGAGCGGTGGGCCGTCATCAAGGACAACATCGAGAACAGGCGGGGCCCGCTAAAGGAAGTCTGGCTCGTACTTGGCGAGACCGACCCCATCATTATCAAGGAAGAGCTAGTTGAAGATGCAACGGCCGTGCTTGGAGAGGACAACGTCCGGATCAGGGTTGTCGAGGGTGCAGGTCATGAAGTAGCCGTTGAGCGAGCAGATGAGGTTGTGCAGGTCGTGGGCAGCGTTTTGGGCTGGCACAAGAGGCCGCACTCTTCCTCGAAGTCGAAGAAGCGTTCGTTCTTCTAGCGGAGAGGCATGGAGGATACAGGAGGTATGTTGACGAAGCACGGTTCATAGATGACGATAATCGCGTAGATAACTCCACTTGGAATTGAGAATGTAAACAATCGCCACTTCGGCAAAATACTTGTGTATCCATATGAAAAAGATCTAACATCATCTTCAAGCAGTGAGCCTCATACATCGGAAACGGCTCACTTTGCCGACGGCAGCTGTTTCCAGGAATTGATCTCTAGTGAATACGTCACAATGCCGCTGCGACACTAGTTGCAGTTGTTTGCCCTGCTCGTCAGTGCCCAGAAGCATGTGAATTGACACAAGACCAATCAAACCATGCAAAAGTCTCTACGAGCGATCATTTACCAGCCCGGGTGCTACTAGACTTCGAAATTTCATTTCCAGTCATCTGCGAAAGGCGCACACCCGAGACTATCGCATGCAGCCAGCAGACTTTTGGAAATGTCTTATTGTACATGTCCTATTTGAGGAGAATCAGAGCACACTGTCGTCGTTGTCTACATGAACGATCTTGAGACGCAATTTGCTCTCAACACAGGACCTCGTACAGTATCCAGACAAGCCAATCACCACCTAATCATCACCTCGTCTTAAAGACCTCCATTCTCGCTGCCATATTTTCTCATTGCAATCACATCCGCTGATGAACACTGCATGTCTGCGGCGCGCGTACGCGCCACACTACTAGTTTTGTGGTCAACGCCTCTCTGTCAGCATCCGCGCAATAATAGCTCGGCCACTTATCTCTCTGAGATCAGTAATGCGTGGCACAGGTTTGGTTGTCAGCATCGGCGTTGATAGTAAATTTGGGGAGATGAGGCGTACGCATGGGTGTCGTGAATTGTGTGCTCGTGGTGTGAAGATGCACTGCAATGTTTAGCGCTCAGGAGAGGGAGGGCGAGGCTGAGAATTGTGTGGCCGCATGAATGATGGCAGAATAATGCAGAACCGTGGAAAAGGTGAAGAAGAACTGATTGTGTGGTGATGCATCTTTCATTTTTCTTTCATCTCGTGCAAGATCTAGCCAGATCTTAGACGTGAACATATGCAAGTAACCCAAGCGTCCCTTCAGTATAAAGCGCCCGTAAAGTAGAAGTAACGCCGTGCTATACAACAAATCACAATAACATATCACAATCGTTCAGATTGTGCCACACTCTCCCTTCATCATAACCCTCAATTCCACTTTCAAGCTACAACCCCAAGATTACACGCGCTGTTGCCTAAACGGCTCGTACGCCGTACCAGTCTGTCCATGGCTCGGCCCCGCATACCCAGTATGCTGCTGCTGCACACCCTGCTGCGCCGGAAACGCCGGGCTCGCAACACGCTCATACGTATACGGCGTCTTCTCCGCACTAACCTTCTTGTGCCCCGACTTTCCACTGCAGCAGCACACGCTGAACAACCAAAACAGACCCGACGCCAGACTGAACGCAACCGCCAGCCAGACAACAGACAGCATCTGCTTGCCCATGCTAGGCTCGATGTTGACGTCCTTGAGCGCCGTCTCGAAGGCGCCGGTTAGCACGCTGTACACGACTGTCGAAGTGATGGCCGCTGCGAAAATGAAAACGGATTGCGCGGTGGACACAATGGTCGTGACGAGCGAGCCCCAGCGGGAGAAAATGGCGAAGAAGCCGAGGATGAACTCTGCGGCCGTGAGGATGAGCGCGATGCCGTAGGACCAGATCATCCAGCCTGACACCTTCTTGTATGCGTTGAGCCCCTTCTCGAGCTTGTCGCTGCCAATGACATTCTGCGCAGTAGAGTTCTTGAGGTCCCAGACCGTGAAGGGATCGAACCAGAAGTTGGACTTGGAGGACGAGCAGAAAGTAATAGTCTCTTTGCCCGAGTCCTTGTCCTTTGTGCCCTCGCAGTAGGACCACAGGCCGACCTGGTAGAAGTCTTTGAGCTGGCCGGCGGAGGCTTGGCCTTGGAGGGCGTTGAGGAGCTCGTTGTCGATGTTGATGTTGTCGAGGACGTTGGGCTTGTCGCCGAAGTTGCTGGTGTCTGCCTGGTGGAGTTGTTAGTCGCGTGCGGGAAGGTGGGAGGGGAGATGTAAGTTAAGCGTACCTTGAAGAAGTACAGACTGCGTCCGAGTGATGTGCTTGGAGCCTTGTTGCCGCCGGTGGACATCTGGCCGATCATGACAAGCACGATGCAGACGAGTGACGCGAGCGTCAACAGCATCGGCGTGAGAATACACGCGAATCGTCCTGCCTTGCCCATCTTTGCGGTGTTGTGTCGTTACTTTGCCGGATCACGAAAACGAGAGGCGTGACGTCGTTGAGGTCAATTGTGCGGTGTAAAAGCGATCGTAAATGCTGCGAGACTGTGAATTACCTCACCCGAGAAACGTGAAGCAATAATAACGAAGATTAAAAAAGACAGGCTGAACGTGGACCACCCAACCCAACGAGGGTCAGCCAGCCTTTTGTATCAAACCAACCCGCAGCACCAAAACGCCAGGGAGCTGAACCTCCAAGGGCCCCGCTTATTCCCAGCTTGTCCTACGCGCACAGACAGCTACGCCTCCTTTGGCGTGCTGCGGCTGCGTCAAGCCTCACGAGGCTTGCGACTGAAGCGGATTGAAAAGGGCCGTTTAACCAGCCTGGGCAAGCCGAAGAGCATTCACCTCTACGAATCTAAGCGCAGAACAGCAATTTTGATGTGGAGTTCGTTGCAAATCGCTCGTATACATGTTGGTTACTTCGTACAGTAAACTTACCACACAGCAAAGCAGGCAGGCACGTTATTGTGAACCATGTTTGCATGTGTGTGAATGCCGTCCACGCCGCACACCAACTAAAACCAACTTCGTGCGCGATGATTAAGGCTCGCACTCCAAATAGGACAGTGTGATGAGACCAGCGCCACACGACGCGCCCAGTTGGCACATCAGCTCGGCGAGAAAGGCTCCCGTGGTTCTGAGAATCATCAGGCGTACGTGTAACTGCTCACCACAACCAACATCTTCATCTTCACACTTGCAGATTGAAAAGTCATTGTAGAAAGCTCCCCAAACATGCTCCCCGTCAAAACTGTCAACCCCATCACCTTCCCATCCCCAACCAAACTCCACCCCATTCCCAAACCGGAGCTCACCCCATCTCCATACTTCAGGCCTCTCATCTCACCCCATCTCATCTCACCACGGCTCGCTTGTTCCCAGCCCCAGCCTTTTGCGCAGTCAGCGCGATGCTATGAATAGTCTCGCACTAAACCGCGCAGGGTAAAAGCCGTGCTCGGTGCCAAGATCAGACAGGATGACATTGAAATGTGCTGAAAATGGAGTCCAAGACGTGTTTGCACGGTTTGCTTCGTCTTCCAAAAGACGAGACTTGTCATGAAGGATTCAAAGATTCGCGGACGTTGAAAGTGGCGATGGAAATCGTGAAGATCAGGCCCGACATCGAACGCCCACGCACGTTAGTCGTAACTGCGCCGCGCGTCCTGACACCAGACACGCCGCACGCAAGCTCTTACGTGCAGTCGGCGAAATTCACGATGCTTCATAGACATTGCAAGAAGACACGGTCATGGTGTTGCGCAAGAATGCCGTTTTCTGGCTTGATTTACTAGGTCTTCTGCATCTGCTCTTTCGTGCGTCTTCGTCTTCGTCTTCCACGCGGCCTAGACGCACCCTGCGTTGGCAGACACGCGTCACCCTCTTCCGCGTACCACGGTACTGCGGTTCCCCACCATGCACGACGCACCTCGCATGCGCATGCGCATGCTGTGCTCGAACCTCTCCAAAACGTGATTGCCATCGCGTCATGTGTAGAGTGTCCAAATGCTCGTAACAAATTGAAAGGCAACAAACGAAATAGATATCGCGAATCGTAAATCCAAATGCAAAATGGTATAAAAGCGTGCTGTGGCCCATGCGCACGAGAAGTGAAAATAGACATGCAAAAATCGTGAAGAATATGGGTAGTCCTCGGTCCGCCATGAATGCTGTGAACAATAGGAAATGCCTCTGTTGAGGATGGTGCAGACATTAGAGTTAGGGCTAATGGTGCATGTGTGTTCGCCAAAACGCCGTTGGAAATGTTGATGATGCATGTTTTTACAAGCGCGGGGATCGCGGGGAACGGTAATGTCGAGGTCCATGATGGCGTACATGCCTGAGCTGGATGCTGTGCATCATACAGAGAGCTCGGCGTTGTTGTAGGCGCGGTAGGATGATTCGGTACCGAGGTTGATGAAGGAGAAGATCGAATGACATCGTCTTCAGCGTTGTTGGTTTCGCGGGTCCTGTCGAGGGTCCTGTTGCGGGTTTTGGTGGTTTGGTCGCCCTCGTCCACCCTCACCTCGTGAGCGGATCCATTGCGAGTTGCCGCTTAGTCTTCCCTCCAATGCCTTGTCGTCATCAGGCTCATGGCGGCGGGGCAGGACTTGACCGTTGAGGAGATCCTCGACGCGAAGCTTGCTGACTTCGTGTGCGATTGAGGAGATGACATAGCTGCGAAGCTCTTTGCCTTCACGGAGGTCTTCGCCTTGGAGTCGGAACTTGTCCTGCTTGGACATGTCTCGCCGCCGAAGGGCACGAATCTCGTCCATGATGTGGAGTAGCACAGCTTCGGGTGCGCGGTTGCGCTCGGCAGCATGCTTGGAGGGGTCACGGACGTATCTCCGTGTGACGTCCATGGCACCGTCTGCGGAGAAAGCAATGCAGTAGGAGATCTTCTTGCCCCAGCCTGGTGGGTGTTAGAACGTGGTCTGGAAGAGGGGTACTGCTCGACATACCTTCTGTGTATAACCGGGGCTTGTCAAAGGCCTCTTCGCATACGTCTACGTGGATCCATCGCTTGCGGTGCATCGAGTAGACCTCAGTCCAGACGTGGTCTTCAGCGTTCCATACCCAGCGCACTCGTGATCCTACGGCGCGGCAGAGCATGCTGAAGCAGTTTGCCCATTCGCCGCAGCGGCCTTTGCGAGTCTGCAACAGTACGAAGGCGTCATTGTATCGTGGAAATCGCTCGAAGCTCTTGCATCCCTCGTGCGAGCACTGGTAGACTTCGACCTGCGTTGCACCGCGTGCTTGCTCGTCGGGCAGTGGTGTGGTGATGCCGTAGTTCACGGTGGGTGAGTAGCACCTGCTGCACGGGGGATTATTGACCCAGGTGAAGAAGGAGCGCTTGAACCACCGCAGCAGTGCGCGGACAACGCAGTCCTGATAGCCCCAGGCGGCCTTCTTGCCGGCGCCTAGACTCTCAGCCTCGGCCTGCAGGATCTGGCTCTCCTCTTCGGCTTCGTTGTAGATCTGCTCGAGCGGCACTACTCGCAGGGCTTCGTCCAGCAGGCCAGGGTTTTCCCACTTGGTTGGTAGGTAGGATAGCGATTGCAGCATGGAACGGAAGCGTAGTGAGCGTGCGTCACGGGGCGCTTCAGGCATCAGGGGGAGGTTCCTGATGGAGGTGTAGGCTGGCGGGGCATTCATTGTGGGCGGTTGCGGTGTGCCGTAGTCGCGCGGTGCTGGCGATGCGGATCGTGACTGTGAGCGCGAAGTCATCTCGTTGAGTCGCTTTGTGCTGAGGACGGATCGAAAGCGCTCGGTGAGCTCGGCGGCCATCTGGTCGTTGTCGGAACGCTGGGGCGCTCGCGGGGCGCCGTGTGGGTACTCCATCGTCGCAAGTGTGTTCGATCGTGGTAATGGAGTCGTGGTATCGAGGGCGGGAGGTGCGGTGTGGTGCTGGCGTTGGTGGTGTTAAGTGACTGCGGCCGGGGGTCTTGCACAGCCGCTGCCGATGATGTGCGAGAGGCGGAGCAACCTGGTTTATTCGCGGAGCTGTTTCGTCTACGGGCGGCAACGGGCTGGCGAGTGCGTCTTCACAGCGCGCAACGAGCTCACGGCGAGCGTCTGATCGTTCGTCGATGTGCAGAGCGAAAAGGGTGCGATGGGGTAATAGCGACTCCGAGGGTCGAGATTTGGGGCATGTCTGGTCATCACGAATGTGGCTAGCGCCTTCATGAGCGTACGCGTTCCCTCGTTACGCTGTCTGACGCGGCCGCCTTCTTGGTGTAGAACATCTGGCCGCACTTGCTCCTGTACTGAACAGTAAGAATTTCCAGCACGGCGAGTACCATTATTGTTATGATTATAATCTTGCCATGTCTGCCTCTGCACCTTTGCTACCCCGATGAATTCTGCCTCAGCGTTGTTCGGTTGACACGTAGGTACACACAATACTGGTACTGCACGCTGATCCTAGTGTCGCCACTACGCAGGGCCCGCACGCCAGATGTCTACCGGATCTCCACAACCAGATTGCGCAAGCTGTCTGAGACTGGTGAACGCCATTCGCAATCGCCTTCGAACTCAACTGCAACTGCCTTGGCAGTCGCGTCTGCAGATGAGCGTGTCTTGTTCGTGAAGCTTGAACTCTAGTCACTATTATGTGTTTCATTTCCCTGGTGTCTAGTCTGCAGTCTTGCCATTTTCGGCTGGGCGAGACAGCTTCAAGTCGACGTGAGCGCCACGCGTTTCCATGGTACGTCGCAATTCAAAAATATTGACGGCCCACCGACCAGGCCCTAGCCCCGTCGCCTGGACCATCACAATTCAACAACATGGTGATAAAGTTCAAGAAACAGAACGCGCCATCGCCTTCTACCTGCTGCTTTCACCACGCAAGCCTTCTCCATGTCTCGCACGGTTTGGTCAGCCGACTGCTGCGTAACACTGCTCTACCAGGTGGCGGTGGACAGGCTGATCGCGCAAGTCCTTCCCACTTACTGTCCGGTACTGCACCATCAGTGTCGCGTCATTGGTTGACGGCCATTACATGATCAACTGCCATGTCGCTCTGCTGTCCATCACTCGCAGCGCATTACTCGTTCCAGAAGCTTGACCCAGCACACGACTGTCGCTCTTGCGTGTCCCCAAGCAATGTCTCAGCAAAGCTTGCGACAACCACTCCGAAGTAAGCAGCTTACGACTCCTGTTGCAGACCCCACATTGCAGTTGCAGTGTAATTTCGTGAGCATATCTTGATTTGGTTTGGAATATCACCGTGCAGTCGGTGTGATAGGAGATCCATGAAAGTGCTCCGAAGACATTCGCCTCACTGCGAATTTGCAAGTATTGCTCACAATACAATTAAACGTACGCCTCGTCGAGTCCCAATCTCAAACATGTTAAGTCTGCCGAGCTGTGAGCAGGTGTCACGAGATGAATGGAATGGATTTGAAAGCAGAGACGATGTAGGTGGTACGACATGTACTTCTGTAAACTTTCAAGGACTTTCGCGCAGCGATTCTTAATTCTCTCAACCGTGCTTATTGCGCCTGTAGTTAGCTGCAATGGAGACAATTGGTTGCGACTGCCAGGTGCTCTTGCCTGAGGAAAGAACATCGGTGCCCCACCATACATTCATACCCCAATCACCCCACATTCGATTCGAGCACACATTGTAGTTTACTGATGAATTAGCCTTACGGATAGGTTTTCATTTCTCTCATTGTCTCACGACTACTGTTCTGAATCATCATGTTGCAAAGGCGTTGAATCATCGCGCAGCACTTTGCATCGTGCTTCATCCGTCTTCGTGCGGGCTACACATAAGCTGCTCCATGTCGGCTGCGCTCCCACCTCAGTGGTCCTTCAGCCTAGCAGGCCTCTCGCCTCCTTGCTCAACGCCTCAACTCTAGCTCCTCGATACATACAAGATGGATACGGAGTCCGATACATGTAGATGTCGCCGTCCAGATCTAGTCCCCATCGTCGACTTATGGACGTGCATGGCTTGCGGGGCCTTGTCACCTTCAAGTACTGTGCAGCCTCAGACGCATGGATCTTCCCAGGAAGCATCCCACGATGTGAAAGGGAACCAGAGCGAAGTTTGCAACACAGACTCTGCCCGTACACAAGACTGGCTCAGTACAGAAGATTTGAGACAGCAACCCAGCGTCCCAGCATACAAGCATACAAAGCTCGACCATGACTTGGGTCAGAAGAACATCCGCTTAATCAACTTGTTCTATGGGCAATATGACGACCCGATACAGTGCAGCATACACCACGTCGCCCTTGAAGACAAGCCTCACTACGAGGCTGTGTCTTACACATGGGGGGACGAGGCAGGCGATAGTACTCTTTCAAGCACTATCTATTGCTTGCAGACTGCCCTGAGAGTGACAAAAAACTGTGAACGAGCTCTACGGCGCATACGCCTCCCAGTTAGTAAGAGAGATCCATGTACAAACTGCATGTGAGACATCCACTGACTTCGTACATTTACCTCTAGTGAACCGCTGGATATGGCTGGACGCCGTGGCAATCAACCAAAACGACATTGGAGAGAGAAATCACCAAGTGGCCATGATGAAAGAGATATACTCGCGAGCACACAGGGTTCTGATATACGCTGGGGAAGAATCTCACTCCAGTGACAAGTTGCTTCGCTTCCTTGGTGAACCGAAGAACGATGCAGAATTTCGGGCATTGCAGGGACAGCAAGAACGTTTGCGCCGACACCGATTCTCTCCTAACCTCAAAGATTTTCATGTCACAATGGGCATCTGGCCGCACCACCGTTACTATGACCTTGGGGACTTGCAAGGGGCTATGGCACGCTTGCTATCCCGGCCTTGGTTTCGTCGGACTTGGGTCCTGCAAGAAGCATATCTTGCCGCAAGAGCCACAATGATCGTGGGCGAGAAGACGCTCGATTGGTCACTTATGTGTAAGCCAAGGCTCATAGAATGTTGTCTTTACAAGGAGGAAGATAACGCTACACTTCCTGGAGTACTTGAGTGGATGGAACGGCAACGCGCCAATGATATCGATCTACTCTTCGCGTTGAAAACGACCCGAACCTGTTTGGCGACTGATCCGCGCGACAAGGTTTTTGCCCTCTTAGGTCTCTTGCATGACCCTTCCGCGCTTGGCTTTGAGGTAAATTACAGCTGGACCCTCAAAGAAGTGCTCACTCAGGTCGCAGCGCACCTGATCACCACTTCAAATTCGATCGGCATATTGCGTTATGCAGGAGGAACATCATCAAGCTCCTCTATACCCTCGTGGGCCCCGAATTGGTCAAGCGAGAGCGGCGATTCCCTGACGGCACAATTTACCAGCGCAGTGACGCCAGATACGAGCACAATTTGGGGCTACGTTGCCGAGCGAAAGAGCCTCATGCCAATTTCTTCTCACAATTTACACCACAACCCGCTGACCGACATGCGGTTTGCAACTTCAATGGTCGTGAGCGGCGTCTGTCTTGACACTATTCAATACTTGCTAGACGATGAATTCATGGAGACACGCTGCCACTTCGAGAATGACGAAGGGTTCACGCGAGAAACAAAGCAGAAAGCCTTTCCATGCGATTGCAAACACAGTTTTCTGGCCCGTCTGTTCTCTATTGGACCTGCAGACGACGTGAGCACCGTCTACAGCCACAACCTCGGTGAATGGATCTATCCTGTGCTCTTCAGGACTGGTGCCATCAGTACGTGCGGTCATTGCACAGATTCAAGAGTATTCGGATCGTCAAACTCAAGTGCTGCGGGTAATATATGGGCATCAGAAGACAACGTACCGCTGGCTGAGGCGTTCAATATAAAAGAGATGAATGTGTTCGGGCGACAACGTGAACTGCAAGGAACCAACAAAACCAGCTTCCAAACACACCTTACTCTGGGATTTGGACCCAAGTCGGTGCAGTGCGGTGACACCGTCTGGCGAATACGGGGCTTGGACGTGCCCCTGATCTTGCGGCGTTGTGGTGAGAACTGGCAGGTCGTTGGTGAATGCTACCTCCATGGCGCAGAGAGATTCGTCACCCAGGACCAAGTCGAAGAAAGCATCTCGTTGAGATGATCATAAGCCATAAAAGTACCGAGCATTCAAACCGTACGGCTATTCAACCAACGAATCATTCAAAACTACACAATGAAGAAACAAAACTTCATTTACGCCTTGAGAGCCAGCACAAGCGTTACATACGTATCTGCAACACCATCGCACACAAAGTCAAGTTGTCCATTACCACCAGCGTGACAGTAATTAGGAAGCGTCGCGGTACCAACACAAGTAATGCTACAACAATCATTAGCACTCGTCCATCTTCATCGCAGCCTCAACAACTCACTCATCCGAAACATGCTGCTTCAACAGCAGTCCATCGCGATCGCTGCTCCACGCATAACTCATCAATTGGTTCTCGCTGCACTGGTAGAACGTATTGTCCGCTACGCTATCACCAGACGCCGCGCAGTTGAAGTCGAGCGCTAGGATTTCCTTCTCGATTTTGCATGTACGTCTTTTGATGCCAATGTCATATACGCTTGCGAGTACATGGTCGGCGAAAATAGCTCTTCGAAAGCCGTCACTCGTGTAATTGGTATCTCTACCTGGTGGGATTACCTAGGCTTTCCGCAGTACAACAAACTCGTTGCGAATCATACGCTAAGGCCTACGAGCCAGATTTGTAAGTGTTTCGGACCTCGAGATTGTGATTTGAGTGACCACATTGTAGTAGATGCAGATAAGTCGTTCCCTGTTCTTTTTTCGGCTGAAGGCATGCTGGATTGTTTGTGAAAACACATGTACATGGCTGGATTGGGCGGATGAACAGTCATGCAAGCGTGTTGCACTGATATCTAGACAACTGGCAATATAAAACCTTCCCCGACGGGCACTCTAGCGGCGTTCGGAGTGCCATGCCCAGATCGGAGCTCAAAGTAAGCGACTCGGAATCAGCTTCACTTCCTTAAGACATCACCTCATAAATGACTGCTGTAAGACGTGGAATACTCAACAAATCGAAAATACATCAAGATGTCGCCAGCAGTAGCCACCAAACCGGCACCCACCGCGACCAAGGCCAATGGCAACACAGCAACATCTAAAGCTTTACAAGAAGCGCAATCGCGCTTCGCCGCAAGAAACGCAAAGAGCTGGAATCTACACGAAGAATCAGCACGCAGTTTACCTGGCGGGAATACTCGAAGCTTGCTCCACACCCCACCATTCCCAGTCTTTCTTCAAAGCGGAAAGGGCTACAAGGTCACTTCAGAAGATGGCCATGAATACGTCGACCTAGTCGGAGAGATGACAGCCGGCCTGTACGGCCACTCGCAGCCAGTGATACAAGAAACGCTCATTTCCACGATCCGGAACGTCGGTTTGAATCTCGGCGGCACCACTGTGCTAGAGTCGAGGCACGCAGCACTGATATGTTCACGCTTCAACCTTGACCGGGTGCGCTTCGCGAACTCAGGCACCGAAGCCAATTTGCACGCTATACAGGGCGCGAGAAGATTCACCGGCAAGCGGAAGGTTGTTGCTTTTACTGGCGGATATCATGGCGGCTGCTTCACGTTTGGCGACACTCCGGTTGAGAACTGTGTTGATTTAGATGAGTGGATCATGGCGGAGTATAACAATATCGAGGACGCAAAGAAGAATATTGAGGAGTCTGATGATGTGGCTGCGGTCATCATAGAAGGCATGCAAGGCCGCGGACCATGCATCGTCGGCAAACATGACTTCCTCCAGCAGGTGCAAGAGTCCGCGAAGAAAGTTGGGGCAGTGTTCATCCTCGATGAGGTACAAACAAGTCGTCTTACACCCGGAGGCCTGCAAGAACTCGAGGGCCTAAAACCAGACATTACCACGCTAGGCAAGTTTCTCGGAGGAGGCATTGCCTTTGGTGCCTGGGGAGGAAGAGAAGATATCATGCGCGTGTACGATCCACGCCAGGCGAACGCACTTGGTCATTCTGGCACGTTCAACAATAACACGTTGGGCATGGCAGCAGGCTACGCTGGTCTGTCAGAGGTCTTCGCGCCACAAGTGTCCCGTGACTTCAATGCCATGGGTGACGAGCTTCGCCTCAGGCTTCAAGAACTGAGTCAAGGGACTAAGATGACTGTGACTGGTCTCGGTTCGATCATGGGCATTCATTTCCTCGAGGATGGTAGAAAGGAACTTCAGACGTACAAGGACCGGAAAGAGGACAGTGAGCTGAGGAGACTGTTCTGGTTCGAGATGATGGAGCAGGGTTTCTGGGTGGCTGAGAGAGGGAGCGTGAATCTCATTCTGGGGACGCCATGGGAGGAATTGTTGAGGTTTGTAGCGTGCGTTGGCGACTTTTTGGGAAGACATGAAGGTTTGACGAAGCTATGATGCCTTACTGTAAAGTTGGAACGAGGCATACTCGCGCAGGCAACGAGAGCCACGCATGATTGCGAGTACCATCTAGAACGTGGCAAGTGCAACATTACCATCAAAGCAGAGCTCAACAGACTCACATATGAGGGCCTGACTGTTATGGTATTCCAACGAACGGCCTCCCTTCTCTTGGTCGGATAGTCTGTAGTCCCGAATACGTACACGCGAGCCCTGAACCCATCATCCGCACGCTCCAAAAGTTCGTCCGACTCAAAAGAGCCTCATCTTTCCAAAAGGGCGTAATGCTGTTCCCACCACGCGAACGTCCCACCAAGTCACCGAACAGTCCCAGATGTGTCATTCACCATCCTTTCCGCCCCCAACCCAGCACACCACATGACCACCCAGCACGCGTAACCACCACACCCACCGTACCTGCATACCATTTCCCACACCCAGAAGCAGACGATACCGCGCCCGCAAATGCGCATTCCGCGCAGGCAGCGATCCCAACAATGCCCGAAAATGCAAGGTACCCGCCCTGTACATCACTGCGCCTTGGTGGCAAGACGTAACACGTAGGATTCCTCAGCTAGCATGACCTTGTGCCCAGTCACATGCGATCGCCGCGAGGTGTAGGGTGTGTGCGTTTAAGCCTCAGGGCGTTCATGCGGTGAGATGGTTCATGCGACGGAGGGTGCCTCGTAGCCAATCAGGAAGATGCAAAGCCACAGCTCAGCCTTAAGGTGGCTCGTGCACCCGCGAGGCGGAGTGGTGTGTGGGTGTGTGTGATGTAGTGGGTGAGTGAATTTGGTAAGGCAGGTGAAACAGTGGGTTGATGGGGTGTATATATGTGACTTGGTGAAGGACTATTGAAGGTTTTTGGTTTGCCCTTTTGTTAGACGTATACTTTGTTGACGACGACGACGAGTATAAATATCTACTGGCGAGCACGTCAAGTCGAGAGAGAGAAGCACCAACAACGAGTATCAAGTCGTCTCATCACATTTCAACTCTACAAGCCCACAACCGCAGCGGTACCCAACCCCACAATGTCCTCCTCCTTCCACCTCCACAGCACCCGCACCCGCCTCCGCGACCGCTCCCCCATCACACCCCCCCACCGCCGCTCCCGCAACATCATCACCCTCTCCGACAACGACGACGACGACAACGCAGACGACTACCCCTACTCGTCCTCGCACCGCCCCTCCCGCGCCCTGACAATCCGTCCCCAGCCCGGCCAACTAGAGCGCTACAACATCTGGTCCGACCGCCACAGATCGCAGGACCGCGAAGAAGAGCGCGAACATGAACACGAGCGCGAGCGCGTATACCGCCACACCACCACGCGCCCAGAGCCCGTGCGCTTCTCAACGACAATCACGCGCCCAGCGCACCATCACCACCACAGCCACGACACCGCGCACCACTGGCCGGGAGATATGTTCCGGCGCAAAGAGAAATTCGTAGACGAAGGCTGGGAGACGCGTGAGCGCAGTCGATCGCGGTCGAGGTCGCGCGATGTGGGCAGGCGTGATAGTTTCTGGGGTGAGGGCGGGTTTTGGGGGGAGAGTGGGAGGGAGAGCGAGGATGAGAGGGTTACGAGGTATAGGAAGGTGAAGAAGACGCGGACGGAGGAGTGGAGGCCTTTGACGGGGTGGAGGAGGGTATGAGTGGGGTAGAGGGTGGTTCTTCTGGCAAGGATGGTGTTTTGGCGTTTGTATCTTGGCTGATTGGGTGGTCAAGATGGAGTCGCGGTGCTTTGCTGACTAGACTGCCTTTGTTTTCTTTTCTTCGCGTTGTTAGGATCTGGCATTGGTATAGAGGAGACTGATCTTATTTTCCATGTCTTCTATGTATGGGCTGCATGGCATACTGGCGTTGATATTCTTGCCATTTTCGTTTGATACCCAAGTTGTCTAGATAGTCAGAAATGGAGATAATGGCCGCAAGGCCGCATAAGGTATGCCATTATCCTTGGATTGGGATATCGCATCGTAGTGGTGTCGGTCCTGCTGCTCAGAAAGTCGTATCCCAGGACCAGGGGTGTAGTGATATTATGCATTGATTACGCTCACCTGTGCAAGCTTCGGCGTCCTGAAAGTAGGAGCGAGTAGAAATACAACAAAGTCCGCCCACCATTCCAGCTTGTCACGAGCATTCTCCCATTTCAACTTCATCTGATTGCAGTCCAGAAGAAATAATTTGCATACCAAGAAAGAAACCCAAGCGACCAGATAAACGCCTCGCCAAATGTCAACTGCTAACAACTCGCTCTCTAGTCCAGCGGACCCTAACCAAGAAAATTTTGCGATTGTTGCTGCCCAGGCCGAGGGAAAACACTCGTCGTGGGTACTTGGTCGAGATTCATGCCCCCCATCGTGCCCTGTCCTCCACTCTGTTGCCACCCTTGACCGGTTTGCTGGTTGACAAAAGCGCTTTGTCGGAAGGGATTTGTGCTGCCTGTTGCTTGTACGCTCAGGCCACCCTGAGGTGACGTGGCACTCTGCGGGGATGGCTGCCTTGCAAAAGGATTTGTGCCTGTGGGCGCAGGTTGCAGTGGCTGTAACTGTTGCGGCTGTTGTTGCTGCATTGGTGCAAAGGGTGATGGCTGGTTTGTGGGCTGTGCAAATGGTGACGCGTTGCTTGGTGAAGTAGACGGTTGAAAACCTGTGCTGTGTTTTGCGAAGGGATTAGTTGACGACCTGTTCAGTGAGCTGGCACCGGTAGAATTGTTGAGAGGGTTTGGTTCTGCCATCCCAGTCGCACTGGGAAGCATAGATTGGCGGAAAGGGTTCGTGGTTGTTGGTTGCGACTGTAGTGGCTCAGCGATTGAGGGTATCTGCATTTGCTGCTGTTGTGAAAAGTCGGGTACGCCATTCTGCGGTATGCTGCCCAGTGTGTTCTGTGGACTGAAAGGTTGCGGCGTGTATCCTCCAAAGCCGGCACCGGTGAATTGAGTCTGTATCTGTGGTGGTTGCTGCTGCATGGGCATTTGTGGCACTTGCTGCTGTTGCTGCATCTGGAATGGGTTTGTCCCCTGACCGTTCTGGGGACTGAAAGGCTGTTGCTGCTGACCAAAGCCCATGTTCGCTGTCTGCTGAGGGGCCTGGAACCCTTGCTGCTGGAATCCGGTCTGCTGTGGAAATTGTTGCTGCTGCATCATGGGCTGGGAGCCCAAGGTCTGCTGATTGTCTCCGAGGGAAGCAAAAAGATCGATTAACGGCGCGCTGGGGTTGGCTTTCGGAATTGATGGTGGCTGGGCTGTATTTGAAGATGAGGCCGCGGGCTTCGACTCCACAGGCTTGCTGCTTCCATTTGTGATCTTGCCACCATTCTTCTTCGCTTCCTTTTCTGCGAGATACTGTCGCCGATTGACCTCAAAGTCCTTGTCATTCAAATACTCTTCCAATGACGATGCTAAGCTGGTAGGCGCGTGTTTGATCTTTGGTATCTCAAGCCTCGTGGAATGTTCATGACTTCTCGCTAGACTTAGGTATTGTACGACTGCCTCGGTTTGCCGCACGAACACGCGGTATATGGCCAGCGCACGAGTTGCATCCGGTTTCGATAGTTCGAAGTAGTGTTCTGCGGCATCGTTAGCAATGTAGAAGGTAGTCCTGAAGGATTGCTGACCCAGTATGTTGATGGTGCCTTCGTTTGAGACGTGAAAAAGCACAAGCAGATCCATGGTAAGCAAGCGGAAGGCGGTCAGCGTGATTTCGTTCTCTGGCTCATCGTCGAATGGCTGGAAGATGCTACGTCAGCGCTGGTCTTTATAACGTGTGCGACACGGCCATACCTGGCATTTGAGCAGGTATCTGATCTGCTCTTGCACGCTCTCCGCCTCTCGGAGCAGGCCCTTGTCGACGCTCAGTCGCTTCAGTCGCCCTTCTCCATCGCGCACGTAGTCCACTTTGGTTGTGCCATATTCGATTGCGCGCCGTAGCAGGTATTCGGAGTATGTTCGTATGTTGTGTCCTTGGGTTTGTACTAGTAGAATCAGGTCAGCCACATCTTCTGCAACTGTCTTCCACGCCATATCACAACACAGTTATCATGCTAGAGACGGTTGTACCATGCCTCCACCAAGGCTCCATGAAGAGATACTACACCATCTCTTTAGTAAGGTCTGGGAACGTACCCTCAGTGAAGGAATTGATGGCGAGTTTGCGGTGCGGGTTCTGCGCCAGGTACTTAAGCGTGACTTCAGGCTCGCCCTCTCTTATCATCAGGTGTACGATGATCATGCTCTTGTATACAATGGTCCAGGTCGAGTCGCGCAATCGGTTGGTGAGGGCGCGAAAGATCTCCGCAACGCCGGCTTCGCCCGCGTGGGTCGCGACGAGGATGTGTTCGACATACTTGGACTTTGGGGCGGCGAGCTGCGGGTGAAGTCAGTCGGGTGCGACAATGGAGTCTCGAGGCATGCCGCGGTAGCTGAGGGAGAGGCGCATGTGTCGCGTATGTACCTTGATCTTGGTGCCGCCCTTAACGCTCTTCTCGAAGGAGCTCGCCATGTGTCGGTGACGGGGCTTGTTGGAGGTCTATGTATGTCCGAGTGGGCCGCTGGCGGTGGGCGATGTGTCTGGTTGGTGATGTTCTTGGGCAGCTGTCGCGGAGCTTGGGCTGGAGTGTCTATCGCGGCATGGCGATGGAGCAAAGGATACGGGCAGACGAGGCTACTGACTGCTAGCAATAATGGTGAAGGTGAAAGCTCTCAAGCATGCAGGGTCGCGGCAAATTGTGGGTTATTTGCTAGTACCGGGGTCATGTAATGAGGATAGGCGCATCCATGCATGGAAGCCACGATGACGATGCCAGCGCGCCGGACACCCGATCTACCTACCGATGCGCAGGTTAAACGCGCCCCGCCAAACGACACGCCAACGCCAAACTTTTGGTGACAGTCAAACATCCCCACCAAAACACCCAAACATGTCCGGCTCACCACCACCAGAGGAGCGCAAAAAGGCCGACGCCGAGGCTCGCGAGAAGGAAGAGGCCGAGCAGGCTACCCTGCCGTACAAATGGACGCAGACTATCAAGGATCTCGACATCACCGTCAACATTGAAGCAAAGTACAAGGGCAAGGATCTGGACGTCAAGATCAGCAGGAATGCGCTGAAGGTTGGCATCAAGGGGCAGGAGCCATTCATTGATGTATGTTCTTCTACCTTTCCAATCTACCAACCCTCTCTAACAATATACTACAGGGCGAGCTCCCCCACGGCATCCGCGTCGACGACTCTACCTGGACACTCACCCCCACATCCGCCGGCAAAGACCTCGAGATCCACCTCGACAAGGTGAACCAGATGGAGTGGTGGCCGCACGTCGTCACCTCTGCGCCCAAGATCGACACCAGCAAGATCCAGCCCGAGAACAGCAAGCTCGGCGACCTCGACGGCGAGACGCGCGGCATGGTCGAGAAGATGATGTTCGACCAGCGGCAGAAGGAGGCCGGCAAGCCCACGAGCGACGAGCAGAAGAAGCTGGATATACTCGAGCAGTTCAAGAAGCAGCATCCCGAGATGGACTTTTCGAATGTGAAGATGGGATGATGAGGAGGATGAAAACAAGCGAAGGCTGTGAAGCTGCAAAAACGAAGGCGATAGAGAAGTGCATCCCTGATGGAGATCGCCAGATGCAACAAAGCATTGAAGACGCAATGAGCGCTTCACATCCTCTAGAAGAAGTAGGCTGAGTGTCGATAGTGGACGCTGCAGCTATGATTTGACGGTCAAGGTGGGCAGAGTGCAGAGTGACAGTGTCCCAAACGTCACATATACCAGATCACAGCACGTCAGCCAATTCACGGCATCCAGATCATTTGATCTGCTCCTACTGCATTCGTTCACTGAGAGCCTGTTCAATATCAGTGGTCATGTCTACGGAGATTGACAGGTAGTCATCACATCGCTGTGCTTCACAAATCACGTCTTTGTTAAAGTATACTCGCTCCACGCCATGATTCTCGGCACTTCCTCGCCCTTATTATCCCTTTGCAGCAAACAGCGTCATGAGCCAGACAGCTTTTCTCGTATGTGCTCTTGCACTTTTCCCAGCCTTTGCGTGCTTTGCCCTCTTCTTCACGCTTCTCGCACACACTCGAGGTCAGCAAGCACGGCGAGAGCACACTTACAGGCTCCGAACGCTCGAGATCATCGCTAAGCACCTCTTCGCTCAAGTCGACGACATTATCACTTTAGTCGGACGAATTGCCGACCGTGATCGATCTACGTTGCCCGTGAGACAGGATGACTTGGGAAGTCATCAGGATCTCGGACATTGTGTCAATACCCTTTCGAGCACTGGTCTACGCCAAGGAGGTCCCAATCGCCTACGATCATCTGCAGACGCTTGCCACCCTAACCGCGACCGAGCTTTCGGATTGGACGATATACCAGTACTGACAATTTCGAGGCCGTGTCAAAACCCTACCCGCACTAACCGTCGCTCCCATGGACAACCTCGCAACAATAATAACAATGTTCGACATGATCCTGAACCCTCAACAAACGACTTCACATCTTTCCCTAACAGGATCATCCTTCGCAGCAGCGCCAGAGTCGACAACGCAAATGGCTACGCACAAGCATCTTCCAGCACCAGCGTCCGTTCTCGCCAAACCAACGACACTACGCCGCCTCACCCCACGACGAACCCACCACCTCCTTCACCTCTTACAGCCACGCAAGAATCTCGCCTCATCGACGACCTCGTCCTTAACCTACGCAGCTCCCAAATAAACCTCTCGCCTCCAGGAATCAGCGCCATCCTAACACTCTTCACGAACCGTCTCCACGCCTTCATTGATGGCATGGATACTAGTGCCACGCTCAATCACTCCGAATTCAGCGTCATGGGTGCATACCTAGAGCATGGCTTGTACCAGTGGTTGTACTTGGGCGAGGTGGTGCCCGTGACGCGGGAACGAGCGATGCTTGTGCTGGAGAGTTTCAGGCGGGATTGGGCAAGGCTGTGGCAGGGAGAACGTGGAGCTGCAACAGTCGACGTTGTTGCGAACGACATGTCAAACACCACGCCTCCACTCTCCAGATCCACCTCACCCACACACTCATCCCACTCCTCATCCACATCTTCCAACCTCAGCGGCACAACGCTCGTAGAAAGTATCGACCTCAGCCTCAGCGGCGCCACACTAGTCGACAGCAACGAACCAAGTCTCAGAGGTACCGACTCGTCAACTGGCTCGAACAATCCCTTGCTCGTGGGCCGACACTACAGTCCGGCGCCTGCGCGGTTCATATTCGATAGCGCGGAGGACCTGGAAGGGATGGCGAATGATGAGGTTATGGGTGAGTTGCGGAGAGACTTGGGGGATGGTGGGGAGGAGATCGAGCAGGAGAGGCGTGATGTTGAGCAGGTGAGTGGGGTACAGATGCATGAGGATGGGAGGGTCAGTGGAGGTGGGAATGGGAATCTGGACGGGCAGGTGTGGATGTATGGGGCCGGGTTGTTGGAATATGCGGCAAGACAGGCGAGGGAGCGTGAATCGTAGTTGTATGATCTTTTTGGTTTACTCTGACGTTGCTGCGGTTTAGTGTGCTTGACGTGATCTTTCCCGTAACGCCACGGCATCAGTCTAACCTCGAGTCGTATACTCACAAACACCCGGATCTAACACACAAAGACTGCTCCACCGTAACACCGCTCTTCAGCTGTTAACGCCGACGACCAACTGTATTCCTCCTAACTCCATGCCAATCAGAAGTTCGTAGGGAAGAACATCAGGCCTTGTTTTCAGAACGATCAACTGATCAGGAAATCAAGAATGCGTGCTATTGGTTGATTTGCCATGGGTTTGCACGCTGCATCATTGGCGTCACTGGGCCAGGTTACGTTCAGCCTCCAAGTTCTAAAAAGGGTAGATATTGTGCAAAAAGAGAAAATGCAGTCTGAAGTGGAGGAGCAAGCTGCCCCGACAGACGACACAGCCGCGAAGAACAAGACAATGTCGTTGAAAGAAGATATAAAGCATCGCAATCGCTACACAGAGAGACACACCAAAACACCATCTTCCCAAACCCCCAACCACCAAAATCATGTCTTCCCCCAACCAAATAATCACCCTCATAACGGGCGGTACACCATACCCCCCCATACGCCCCCAAACCATCCCCCAAACTAACATCTCCATACAGCCAACAGCGGCATCGGCCTCGAACTCGCAGCCCAGCTCCTAGCCACCGCATCCAACACCGTCCTCCTCGCGTGCCGCTCCCCCACAAAAGGCGCCGCGGCCCTCGAAAGTTTACGCGCCCGCAACTTACCCGGTACAATCGATCTCGTTGCACTGGACATCACTTCCGAAACGAGCATCGGAGAGGCCGCGCAGACCGTTGAAAAGAAATACGGCCGGTATATCCATTCCCCCTACATCCACCAGTACCCTTATCTAATTGTCCGTCCACTAGCATCGACGCCCTCGTCAACAACGCCGGCATAACAAGCGAAGGCCCAGAGCCCCTCTCCGAACGCCTGACCACAGCATTCACCACAAACGCCACCGGCCCAGCCCTCGTCTTCGAAGCTTTCGCGCCCCTGCTGTCCAAATCGACCACAACGCCGCGCGTAATCAACGTCTCCTCGGGCGCGGGATCGATTGGCATGCGGCTGGATTACACCAACGAGCACCAGAAGATGATTGTGGTACGTAATGTGTTCAAGCCGCTTGTGTGAACAAGATACTAATGATATCTCGAGCTTCCCTACCGCATCTCCAAGGCGGCGCTGAATATGTTGACGGTATGTCAGGCGTACGAGTATGGGCCTAGGGGATGGATGATTTTTGCGTTTTGTCCCGGGTTTACGGAGAGTAATCTGGGGCCGATGAATAGGGTTGAGTATGGGGCGAAGCCGACGAGTGAGGGGGCTAGACCTATGGTTGCTATTCTTGCGGGGGAACGGGATGCTGAGCACGGTGGGTATTTAAAGGCGGAGGGACAGTGGACTTGGTAGAGATGTCAGACGCAAGAGAAAGCCGTCAGAATTCGAGAATGTAGGAGAGGATGTAGTTAGAGAATGAAGGACGCTCGTTCAAGCGAAACAATGTTTGATTGCAGATATGCCTATAGCAAAAACGCCTGCAATGCACGTCCAAATCAGACTAGTCGCTTTTGCAATCTCTGCAGCTCTGAGTTAAAGAAAATGATACTCTTACAATGCCCCTAGAAGGCGCTTCAATGGTAGCCTGGATCCTCCCCACTCGGAGCTGGCGTCGCTGGTTCGCCCCATGCGCCTGGCGTCGGTGCAGCGGCTGGCGTAGCTCCATACTTGTAGCTGGTATCTCCAGGTGTAGGAGCAGAAAAGTTACCAGGCGTCGGTGCGTCCATGGGTGGGCCGCCTGGCGTGGGTGCTGAGTACCCGCCATACGCTCCAGGAGTCGGAGCCGCGTAAGCACCTGGCGTGGGCGCGTTGTATGCACCTGGAGTAGGAGCAGAAAGACCACCTGACTTCGAGGGCGCATTGCCCGATGCGCCTCCCCATCCAGGTGTACGGCTGCCAGAGTTGAAACCTCCATATGCGGTGCGTGAACCATCATTGCCGCCGTAGGCTGTTGCTCCGCCATATGATGTCGCTCCCCCATATGCCGTTGCACCGCCATAGGCAGTCCGGCCTCCGTCGCCGCCGCCACCATAAGCAGTACGATTGCCATCATTGCCTCCATAGGCCGTGCGTCCGCCACCTCCACCCCAACCTGGAGTTTGACCGCCACCGCCACCTCCCCAGCCAGGCGTACGACCACCAGCCTGCGCATTGCCCCACGAAGGGCCGCGTGCTGAAGCGCCGCCCCACCCAGGTGTGCGTCCGCCGGCTCCATTGTAGCTTGGAGTGCTTCCAGTGAGCCCGCCTCGCGAACGGTTGGGAAAGTCACCGCCAACCTTCATACTATTTCCAGTGATAGGGTCTTTGATATTCAAGAGCTCCTTCTTGACGGAGATCTGCTTGTTCTTGGTGTGAAGCTCGATACGTGCTTCGTCGTTCATGGTGTCTTTGACGATACCAAGCAGACCCTTGTAAGCGCCCTTACGAATGACGACGGTCTTACCAATCAGCTTGTCGCGACCAAAGGCTCGTGGAGGAGGCATGGCAGCGCCAGCATTGCCGTTCGCAGCGTTCAGTGCAGGATTCAGACCGCTGAGATCCGGACCCTGCGCTTGCGCACGGCCACTCTTTGCGGCCATGGTGACCACATTGGAGCTGCGCACCACAAAGATACCCTGGTTCTCAACCAACTCGCGGTTCCGTACAAAAAGTGTGCCGCGATGGATGTAAATGACCTTGCCTTGCCGGCCTTCGCCACCGAATTCTTTCACGTCGTCCTCATGTCGAATCTCGGAACCGTCGCGGTCTGTCGCAACAGCGTGCTTGTTGCGGTTCGTCATCTGTGAGACTTGGGTGTGTAGAAGTGTTCGAACATCGCCTTGCTGATCGACAACGCGGAGGACTTCACGGTCAACACGGACGACGCATCCGATGGTTGATGCACTGTCATTTGTTAGTATATATGTCTTCACTCGTTGTACAGTCAAACTTACTCAATCTGTATCAGGTCGTACAGATCGAAATTGGAATCGGCACCAAGCATCGCCGAGTCGGCAGCGCGCTTCAAGTCCTTGCTGAAGACGGTGATCTCTGTCTGCGTGGAGTCGCTGAGCAGGGTAATCTTGTCGTCCCTAATCTTCGTGACCAGACCGACTTCGTCAACGTATTTGCTGCCGCCAATGACCTTGACGTGGTCACCCTCGCGGAAGAGCTTGCGCAGGGTCTTGACAGGTGCGTCAATCCTCCTACCACGGAGTTCGCCATCGCTGACTCGCAATGTCAAAATCTCACCGCTGACAGCAACAGTAGTACCTCGGATGCCTTTCTGTTCGCCGGTGTAGATCTCCACGTTGTCCCCTTGAGCGAAGGCTGAGCCGCCGTCTGTGGCTTTCTGAGCAGCTTGTACCGCGAGTAGGTCGAGTGTCTCGGTTCCGTCCGCGTTCTGAATAGAGAAGAATTGTAGTTCCTCCATCTTTGGGTTCACGCGCTCAGTGGTGACCCAGTTGACCTTCACGTCCTTGATGAGGAAGCCATTCTGATAGTCGTCGCCCTTATATGTATAGCTCCTTTGATTGCCCGAGCCTGTCATGGTCAGGTGCTTCATGTGTCGCTTCTTCGCCTCGGATTCGTTGAAGAGCTTCGCGGGTGGGCGCTCGGTGTTGCGGCCGAAGAAACCGCCGCGCTTGCGCTTGTTATCGCCAGCGGCAGCATTTGCATCCTCGTTCAGGCCGTAGTCGAGACGGGGGACCAGTTGCACAGAGCAGTCCAGGCCGTTAGTAGAGACCTCGACAACCTTTGCCAAATCGCCCTTGTAGACAGGGGGCCTCTGCATGCGCACAAACTTCCCGACCTCGAGAGGAGCCCTCTTCTTCTTTCGCAGCAGGTCTGGACGCTCCTTCACGCTGATGGCCGTCTGCCCGGAGCCCATCCAGACGTTTGTGATGCCTTCGATGATGTCGGTCATGGCCTGCTGCGTGTCGGCCTCGACGTAGAGGTAGCCAGCCTGTGGGCCGGAGGGACCTCGCTCGAAGGCGGAGTAGACGTTGATGGGCTGGTTGGTGCGCAGCTTGTCGTCGATGCGCTTCTGTATGCCCATGATGATCTCTTTTTCCTTGCCCGGCCGGCATTTGCACATCCAGATCATGGGGTCGTTGACGGTGGGGAGAGCCAGGGGCACCGCGCCGGCACCTCCACGGCGGGCGCTCTGCATCTCGCGCCGCCGGTACTTCTCGTCGAACTCCTTTGCCAGCTCCTCGACGTCCTTTTGTGCGTTGACTTCGCGGCGCATGTCCAGCTCGCGATGGTGACGGTCGTCGAGCTCGGCGCCCGTGGGCTCGAGGAGGTCGTCGGGATGGACGTCTTCAACGACATCGTCGTCGCCCTCTTCCTCCTCCTCGTCCTCCTCGTCGACTTCGGCTTCGACATCAATGAACATGTTGCGCTTCGCCTTCTTCCGTCGCTTGGCGGGTCGTGCCTGCAAAAGTCAATAGTCAGTATTGTTCCTGGCAGACCTCAGTCAAGGGATGTTAAGCGTACGACAACGTCATCTTCGTCCTCATCCTCCTCGTCCTCGTCATCATCGTCGTTGTCCAGATCGACGCCTTCACCCTCTTCATCCTCGTCGGGGTTGCCTGTCAAGCCCGCATTGTCGTCCTCGTCGTCCTCGTCTTCCTCAACCACCTGTCTGTGAAGAGCTGGTCGGCTCGACGTGTCGTCGTCGTCATCTATTTCAGGCGCGGGATTGAAGACCTCGGACTCGGCTGAGCCCTCGCGGTCGTAGTCGGCCATTGTTGGGAGATGTGGTATTAATGATGGTTTTCGGAGACAGGAGCTTTCGCGCAGCGTCGGGGCGCGGTCGCAGAGGGAGCGCAAATGCGAGGTCGCAGAGACTTCGGCAGCTGTGTGGAGATGGTTTTCCGAGAAGGAGGGCGCGAGGAGAAGAGAGGAAGCAGTGGTCGAGTGCGGTGGGCGGCGGGCTTTGTTTAAGTAATTGAGGACAAGGTGAGCGTCTTTGGAACGCCCATACCGCGCTAGTGAGATGAGGGCCGTGCGCCGCCCGCTAGCGTCTGAGGCTTGAGCGCGTTGCCTGCACGACTCTTAGAATCTCACAGAATTCACGTGCTGAAGAGGGAAGACGGTTCAGCTGTTGAATCTCATTGAAGCTAGCTAAT
>Ga0265780_10001509_pt1 | contig 32686 bp, 26 predicted proteins | sample P1T30metagenome_FD_192432 | JGI IMG/M metagenome (GOLD analysis project Ga0265780, IMG submission 192432) | Plant litter microbial communities from East Loma Ridge, Irvine, California - P1 T30 | ecosystem: Environmental > Terrestrial > Plant litter > Unclassified | place: USA: California... | reverse complement strand
GGTTTACGGCACTGGTACACAAGCGCAAGTGGAACCGTACGCTTGTGACGGTTTTTTTGCTGCTGTTCGCAGTAGTAGTGCTCATCATACCTTTTTTCGCCCTCACCTCACTCCTTATAGATAAGGTTCGGATAGTGGCCCAAAATACCGACCAGATACTGGCCACCGTGCAGGGCATCGAGCGCAAACTTGGTGTGCAGGTAACGCAGCAGGCGCAAGTGCGCCAGCTGCTTCAGCAAGGTGCCGCCAAAGTAAGTCAATGGATACCTACCCTGGCCAGCAGCGTGCTCAATGTCATTGTGATAGTTGGCCTAATGCTCTTCACGATGTACTACCTTTTTATGCAGGAAGAGGCATTTTTGGCAGGCCTGCGCCGCTACCTTCCTTTCCGTGAGAAAACGCTGGACGAACTGAGCGAATCACTGCGCAATAACGTAAATGCCAACGTGCTGGGTCAGGGAGTAGTAGCGCTGGTGCAGGGGTTGCTCACGGGCCTCACGTTGTGGATATTTGGGGTGCCCAGCCCAGGATTCTGGACGGTAATCGCGTTCTTCATGGCTTTTATTCCGGTGCTGGGCACGCCGTTAGTTTGGGGGCCGGCCGCCCTCTACCAGTTTGCCCAGGGCCACAATGGGCAGGGCATTGGTATTCTGATAGTAGGCGTGGTCGTCATTATCAACGTCGATAACCTGCTGCGCATCTGGATGGCCAAATACATGGGCGACATTCACCCCTGGGTGACGCTGGTAGGCCTTACATTAGGCGTGGACATTTTTGGCATCGTGGGCCTGGTTATCGGGCCGCTATTACTCTCGTATTTCATCGTGCTCATGCAGGTATTTGCCCGCGAAAACCGCGTGCTGCTGCACCTGGTGCCCGATTCGGCAACTGGCAAAGCTGAGGAGATAATTGATAAATCAATGAACGTGCGCGACGAAGCGGAGGAAATTCGACGCACGCAGTAACGCGTGGGGTAGGGGTGCGGGCACTACCTTCGCACCCCTATGGACCTGACCCCGATTCACCCCAAAGTCACCCCGATTTACCAGACGTCGGTTTTCAAATTTGCCTCCTTAGCCGAGTTGGAAACCTACTACAGCACGCCCGACCACGGCGGCATGTATGGCTACTCGCGCTCGGAGCACCCCAATTCCGACGAGATGGTGGCCGAGGTAATCAGGCTGGAAGGTGCCGCTGGCGGGGGCGTAGCCACCGGTGCTGGCTTGGCCGGGCTGCTGGCCGCCGTGCTGGCCGTGTGCCAGGCTGGCGACCATATACTATGCCCTGCTGAGCTCTACGGCGGCTCGGTGGTGCTGCTGAGCAAAGAGCTAACCCGCCTGGGTATCGAAACCAGCTACGTGCCACTGGCTGACCTCTACGACCTTGCCAAGCACCGCCAGTCCAATACCAAGCTGGTGCTGGCTGAGGTGCTTAGCAACCCGCTGCTTACGGTGCTCGACGGCCCGCGCTTAGCCCAGGCCTGCCGCGAGCAGGGAATATTATTGCTGATTGACAGTTCGTTTACGACACCTATTCTTACGCGCCCCTTCGACTGGGGTGCTGACTTGGTGTGGCACTCAGCGACGAAATACCTAGCTGGCCACTCCGATGTGACGGCTGGCGTAGTAGTAGCCCGCGACCCAGAAATTGGTAAGAACCTGCGGCGCATTGCCACCAACTTGGGCCTGATGCTGGCCCCGCTCGATAGCTGGCTAGCCGTGCGCGGCCTTAAAACCCTGCGCCTGCGCATGCGCCAGCATTCTGAAAATGCATTGGCTGTAGCCCGTTTTTTGGCCCTGCACCCAGCTGTGGCGCAGGTATTTTATCCTGGTTTGGAAAGTCACCCCGGCCACGACTTGGCCCAGTCGCAGCTTCTAAATGGCCTCTACGGCGGCATGCTGAGCGTGCGCCTCGCCGATGATACTGTGGCGGCGGCCGAGCGGTTTATCCAGCAAAGCCGATTGTTTCCGCTCGCGCCCTCGCTGGCAGGCGTGGCCTCGTCGTGCTCGTACCCCACCGCCACCTCGCATCGCGGCCTCACCGAGGAGCAGCGCCGGGCGCTGGGCATCACCCCCGGCGTGCTGCGCCTGAGCGTAGGTATTGAGGAACCGGAGGAACTGCTGGCTGACCTAGCGCAAGCGCTGGGGTAGGGTTTTGGGGCAGTGCAAGGCAAGTTTGATAGTTTGGCAAAAGTCAGATGGAAGGCTACATAATTTATTGTAGCGCAACTGGTTGCGTTATAATAAGGCGGTATTCAAAACTCCCGAAGGACAGTATTTCGCAGTTGTAGCGAGGAAAGCGGGGCCGTATTTCGCCTCAGCAATGCCGGTAAGCCCTAGGGGCGGCCGGTAGGGCTACTCACCTCAGCCAACTACTGCCATGCTTCCTGCTTCGCCTCGCTTGCCGCTCGCTCTCAAACTGCTCGTTACCGCTTTCTTGGCCGTGATGGTGCCAGTGTATTACGTCAATTACGGCGCGACTAATTTTCTGTACTTCTGCGATATATCGCTGCTGCTGGCTTTCCTGGCTCTCTGGACCGAGCGGTCGTTGTTTGCCTCAATGGCGGCGGTGGGCATCTTGGTGCCGCAGGTGCTGTGGTGCCTCGATTTCGGCGCCGAGTTGCTGGGGGTGCACTTGGTAGGCCTAACGGGCTACATGTTTGACCCCAACCGCTCGCTGTTTTTGCGGGGGCTCTCGTTTTTTCACGGCTGGCTACCTTTTTTGCTGCTATTCTTGGTCAAGCGCCTGGGCTACGACCGCCGGGCGTTGCTAGCCTGGACGGCCCTAGGCTGGGGACTGTGCCTAATAGCTTACTTCTTCCTGCCGCCCGCCGGCACGGTGCTAGCCGACCCCAAAATCCCGGTTAATATCAACTACGTCTTTGGCTTCGATGATGCTAAAGCCCAAACCTGGCTGCCCGGCCCCGTGTACCTGCTGGGCTGGATGCTGACGCTATTTGTGGTGTTTTACTTGCCCACGCACTTGCTACTGCGCCGCTGGTTTGGTCGCCCGGTTGCCCGGCCTGAGACTGTAGAAAATACTAGTTATCAAGGTAAAGGCAGCTTTTTGAAGCCAGTAACTACGCAGCTGGGAGTGACTGACTGAGGCCTGCGCGCACGGCCTTGGCTACGCGGCGCAGCTCCTCGTCGCCCATGGCGGTGCCGCTGGGTAGGCACAGGCCCCGGGCAAACAGGTCGGCGCACACTGCGCCACCGTACATAGGCGCCTCGGCAAAAAGCGGCTGCAAGTGCAGCGGCTTCCACAGCGGGCGGCTCTCGATGTGGCACGTTTCAAGATGCTGGCGCAGGGTTTCGGGCGTGGCGGCCGTGGTAGCGGAGTCGAGCAGGATGGTGGTGAGCCAGCGGTTGGAGTGGCTGCCGGTGGGCTCGGTAGTGAGGGCCACGGTGAGGCCAGGCAGGCCCGCTAGGTTTTCCTTATACCAGTTAAAAATCTCGCGGCGGCGCTTCACCCGGTCTTCGAGCAGCTCCATCTGGCCCCGGCCGATGCCGGCCAGCAGGTTGCTGAGGCGGTAGTTATAGCCGATTTGGGAGTGCTGATAATGTGGGGCCGGGTCTTTGGCCTGGGTGGCCAAAAAAAGCGCCTTTTTGGCTAGCTCCATGTCGGGCGTGAGCAGCGCCCCGCCACCGCTGGTAGTCAGTATCTTATTGCCATTGAATGAAAACACACTCACCCGCCCGAAGCTGCCCAGTGGCTGGCCCCGGTAGCGGGCACCCAGCGCCTCGGCGGCGTCTTCGAGCACCGCGATGCCATATTCCTGAGCAATGGCCAGCAGCTCATCGAGCTTGGCTGGCATCCCGTAGAGGTGTACCAGGATGAGCGCTTTGGGCTTTTTGCCTTTGCTGATGCGGTCGATAATTGCCTCGCGTAGGCGCTCGGGGCATATATTCCAGGTGTCAGCCTCACTATCCACGAATACCGGCGTGGCCCCGCAATACACGATGGGACTGGCCGTGGCTACGAACGTGAACGACGGGCACAATACCTCATCGCCCGGCCCCACGCTCAAGAGCAACAGCCCTAAATGAATAGCCGCCGTGCCCGAAGTGAGCGCCACTGCGTGCCCCACGCCAGTAAAGGAGCACAGGTCAGCCTCAAACCCCGTCAGGTTGGGGCCGATGGGTGCCACCCAATTGTCCTCCACTGCCTTGTGCAGGTAGTTGAGCTCGTGGCGGCCCAGGTGCGGCGGGGAGAGGTAAATGCGGTCCATTGTTAGTTGCTCATTGACTTCGCTGGTACGCCCACGGCTGTAACGCCGGCCGGCAGGTCGCGCACTACCACCGCGCCCGCCCCGATAGTAGCGCCCGCGCCCACTTGCACAGCGTGGATAACGGTGGCATTGGTGCCTAGGTACGTGCCCGCGCCTAGTTGGGCGGCCCCGCCAATGTTGACGTGTGGCATCAGTGAGCAAAAATCTTCCAGCACTGCGTCGTGGCCCACGGTGCAGCCCAAGTTGAGCAGCACGAAGCGGCCCAGCGTGATATCACACGTCAAAATGCAGCCTTGCTGGATGATGCAGCCCGCGCCCAACGCCACGCGCTGGTAGGGAGCCAGCGCCACGCTCGGATGCACCAGCGCCGGAAACGAGAGTTGCCTCGATGTGAGCCGGGCTACTACGGCCGCCCGGCTGCGGCTACTGCCCACGGCTACGGCCACTGCCAGCGGCTCGGAAGTAGCGTTGAGAGCGGCGCTGGTGCCGAGGTAGGGCAGGCCCGCAATGGTAGGCGCGGCGGGCGGCAGGTCGTCGTAAAAGCCGCGTACGTCCCAGTTGGCCCCAGTTTCGTTGAGCTGCCGCAGCAGCAAGAGCACCTCGCGGCCCAGGCCCCCAGCCCCGAAAATGACGAGGGGGCGAGCGGTGGCCGCATCGTCGGCGGCGTAGTCAGGGAAGAATATTTCGGTCATAAAAAAAGCAGCGCGCCGGGCTGCGGCGCGCTGCTACTAGCGGGGTAAAGCAGAGCTTAGGCCACTAATATCGTTTCGCCGTGCTGGCTGGTATCGAGGCCATGGGCCTCGTTTTCGGCATTCACGCGGATGGGTACAATTAGGTTGGTTACCTTATAAAGCAGCCACGAGCCCCCAAAGGTAAACGCCCCTACGAGGAGCAGCGTAAGTAGGTGCATCAGGAGCAGGTGCGGCCCGCCGCCCGTGAAGAGGCCGCCCTTCTGGGCAAACAGCGCCGTGGCGAGCATCCCCACGATGCCGCCCACGCCGTGGCACGGAAATACATCGAGGGTATCGTCTAAGGTTGTGCGGTTTTTGAGCAGCACCGCTCCGTAGCTCACGCCCGAAGCCAGGATGCCGATGGCCAGCGCCGGGCCGTAGGCCACGAAGCCCGCCGCTGGCGTAATGGCCACTAGCCCGACCACCGCGCCAATGGCCGCGCCCATCGCCGAAGGCCGCTCGCCGCGGGCTGCTTCCAGCAGCATCCAGGTCAGCATGGCGGCCGCTGAGGCCAGGTGTGTGGTGAAGAAAGCCTGCACCGCCGTGGCATTGGCCCCGAAGGCCGAGCCGGCATTGAAGCCAAACCAGCCGAACCACAGCAGGCCCGTGCCCAGAATTACGAAGGGTACGTTGACCGGCACGTGAGCGTGGCCATCCAAGTGCACGCGGCGGCGGCCGATGGACATGGCGCCCGCCAATGCCGCAAAGCCTGCCGAAATATGCACTACCGTACCGCCCGCAAAGTCGAGCACGCCCCACTGCGCCAAAAAGCCGTCGGGGTGCCAAGCCCAGTGCGCCAGCGGGCAGTAGATAAATAGGCTAAAGAGGCAAATAAAGATGAGGTAGCCCCAAAACCGGATGCGCTCGGCAAAACCGCCGCTGATGAGGGCAGGCGTGATAATGGCGAACTTGAGCTGAAACGCTGCAAACAGCACCAGCGGCATGGTAGTGCCCAGCCGGGCGTGCGCCGCGGTTCCCACGTTATTGAACATGAAAAACGTGCGCGGGTCGCCAATTACGCCCCCAATATCGTCGCCGAAGGCCAGCGAAAAACCCACCACGTACCACAGCACCGAAATAAGGCCCAGCGCGATAAAGCTCTGGAGCATAGTCGAAATAACGTTGCCCCGGCTCACCATGCCGCCGTAGAAAAATGCTAGTCCCGGCGTCATAAAAAGCACGAGCGCCGAGGCGGTGAGCATCCAGGCTATATCGGCGGGCTGAAAAGCGTTGGCGGCTGCTTCGGGGTGGTGGTGAGGCAGGAAAGCTGCTAGGCCCGCCAGCACCAGCAGCACAACTAAGGATAAACGAGCTAATAAAATTTTCCGCGGCATAAAAGCAGTTTTTAGCAAAATGACCTGCACGAAGATAGGTAGTGGCTGCTTTTTGGGCTTCAAAAAGCCATTTGACCTTTTTTGATGGGGTACAAGTCGCCTGAATTACTTTTTTATTAAGGCAATTGCTTTCTTGGGCATAGGGCAGAACGCCGATAGCCTGTGCGCCTCGCGGTGGGCGATTCAATACCGCGCTATTTCTAAATGCCCTTTTTATATGATTATTCCTGTAAGGGGGTAGCGGTAGCTAGTAGCTATTCTGGAGGATAATTTTTACTTCAAAAATCATGGTGGTGTGATGACTCACGCAAACCCCCGGCCTTTTGCTTGGCTATTCTAAAATAAAAATGGCTTGGGGATTCTACCGGTATCGATTGCGCAATCGATACCGGTAGAATTTATTGTTTGTAATACCCTGTAGACCGCTGATTGTGTTGTATTTGGGTGGTAATTAATACGAGATTAGATAAAGTATCGTCTGCAACAGGCCGGCGGCCTGTTGCTATGGCGGCTACCTCAGTTGCTTCGAGCGAAGAGCCAAAATGAGGTTTTAGCGGTATTTGCCTCGTGTTTTTCGCTTGTCATCCGCTGATTGGTCGCCTGGGCCATGCCGCTGGCCAACCAGCCAGACCGCTGGTGGCGTCGGCGGCAAAATAGCAGTGAGACCTGCTGCCCGGCTGTAATACCGGCAGTAGTTGTATTGATTGTATAGCACTTTTTCCCACCCATTTTCCACTCATGAAGCACTTTACTCGCTTTTTATCCGGGCTGGCGCTTGGGCTCAGCACCCTGAGCTTACACGCCCAAACCATAGCCACCACGGTGCAGGCCGAATCGGGCACCGCCGGGGCTGATTGGACCACCGGTACCATTTCTGGGGCCACGTACATTACCACCACCAGCACGGCTGGCGGAACCTCGCCCGGCACCGCGGCCCGGATGGTGACCTACGCGGTTACGTTTCCAGCCGCTGGCGTCTATGACCTGTATGCCCGCATTCGGGTGGGCAGTGGGGGTTTCAACGACGACAGCTTTTACTACGGCAACGGCTTTGGTACAAAATCGCCAACCACCGATGCCGACTGGACCACCGTCAACGGGTTGAGCGCCTCCAGCTACACCAGCGCCGCCGACTACGTGCTGGGGGCCGGCGCGGCTGGCAACACCACCTGGAAGTGGATTAACCTGTCGAAATTTAGCCTGAGCAATACTGGCAGCGAAGCACCCATTACCTTCACCGTGCCCGCTGGTAGCCTTACGCAAACCTTTCAGATTGGCGCGCGCGAAGACGGCTTACAGTTTGACAAGTTCGCGTTTGGCCCCACCAGCCTGTACTACACGGTGGGAATGCTCGACAATAGCCTGTCTGGCACGACCACGCCCCCGCCCCAGCCCTACACGCCGCCGGGCCCGGCCATAGCCACGGGCAAGCCCAAGTTTCTGGGCGGCATCTGGAGCCCCGCGCAGCTGAACAACTTCCTGGCGTACTGGAACCAGGTGGTGCCCAGCAACGTGGGCAAGTGGGGCAGCGTGGAAGGCACGCGCAACGTCTTCAACTGGACTGACCTGGACGCTGCCTACGCGCTGGCTAAGAACAACGGGCTGCCCTTCCGCTTTCACGTGCTGACGTGGGGCGCCCAGCAGCCCACCTGGATGGACGGCCTTTCGCCAGCCGACCAACTCGTGGAGATTCAGCAGTGGTACGCTGCTGTAGCGGCCCGCTACCCCGGTATCGACTTTATTGAGGTGGTGAACGAGCCGCTGCACCAGCCGCCGGGAACGGCCAACGGCGGGGGCAACTACGTGAACGCGCTGGGCGGCAATGGCGCGACGGGCTACGATTGGGTGCTGACGGCCTTCCGAATGGCCCGCCAGTACTTCCCCAACACCCGGCTGATGATGAACGACTACAGCGTGGCTAACTCCACGACCAACGCTAACCGCTACCTGGCCATCATCCAGCTGCTGCAACGTGAAAACCTTATTGATGCCGTTGGCATTCAGGGGCATTCCTTTTCTACTTACAACGTGGCCAGCGCCACCATTACCAGCAGCCTGGGCATCTTGGCCAGCAGCGGGCTGCCGCTCTACATTACGGAGCTTGACATTCACGGCGATGGTACGGCCAACGACGATGCCACGCAGCTGGCCGAGTACCAGCGGGTGTTTCCGCTGTTCTGGGAGAATCCCGCCATCAGAGGCATGTCGCTGTTTGGCTACCTGCCCGGCACCGATGCCAACTCCTTTCTGGCCTATTCCAACGGGGCCGAGCGGCCCGCGCTGACCTGGCTCAGGGGCTACGTGGCCAATACCGCGCTGCCCTGCAACGTCTCGACCACGGCCCGCCTAACCAACCCCACGACGGCCAGCGCTACCAACGGCGCCATCAACCTGATGGCCCAGGGCGGTGGCACGGCGGCCTACACCTACAGCTGGACCGGCCCCAACGGCTTCACGGCCACTACCGAAGACCTGACGGCCCTGGCTCCCGGCACTTACACAGTGGTGGTGACGGCCCCCAATAGCAATTGCAGCACCACCAGCCAAATCGTGTTGGAAGCCATGCCGGCCCTCACCAGCTTCGCCCCCACCAGCGGGCCGGTCGGTACGAGCGTCGTGCTTACGGGTGCCAATCTGACCAACGCCACGGCCGTTACCTTCAATGGCACCCCAGCCCCGGGTTTTGTGGTGAATTCGGCCACCCAAATTACGGTGAGTGTACCTGTGGGCACTGTTTCAGGCCTGATTACGGTGACCACGCCCGGCGGCACGGTGAGCCCGGCCACGGCCTTTGCCGTAACGCGGCCCCTCACCACGTGGACGGGCGACGTGAGCAATGACTGGTTTGCGGCCGGCAACTGGACGGCGGGCGTGCCCACCGATGTCACGGACGCCCTTATCAATAGCGGTAGCGCCACCTACCCCACCATTGCCAGCGGCACGGCCAATGTTTTCAGCCTCACCATTGCCAGCGGGGCTACGCTCGGCCAGAGCGGCGGCACCCTCAACCTGGCGGGTAACCTGGTGGTTGACGGCAGCTTTGCGCCCACCGGCGGCACGGTAGCCACCGTGGGCTCTTCGGTACAGACCTTGGGCGGCAGCAGCCCCCTCGCCCTGCAAAGCCTGCGCGTGGGCGCGGCCGGGGCCTCTTTGGGCACCGCCGCTAGCTGGCAGGGCACGCTGACCCTGACGGGTAACCTCACCACCAACAACCAGACTCTGACCCTGCGCTCCAACCTGAGCGGCGGCGTGATGAACGATGCCTTGGTGGTGAACAGCGGCGGGGGCGTAGTGGGCCCGGTTATGGTGCAGCGCGCCATCGACCCGAGCCAGAATGCCGGCCCCGGCTACCGCCATTTCAGCCCGCCCGTCAACTACGTGACGGTGGCCGACCTAGCCACCACGGCCACCGGCGGCAGCTTCGCGCCCGTCATCAACCCGGCCTACAACAGCTCGGCTACGCCTGCTACCGTTATGCCGTTCCCCACGGTGTTTGAGTACGACAACAGCCTGCTGAACCGGACGAACAACCTGAGCAGCTTCGACAAGGGCTGGACTTCGCCGACGGCCTTATCCGACGTGCTGACGGCCGGCAACGCCGTGACCGTTAACATCGCCGCTAATGAGGTGGTCAATTTCCGGGGTACGCTCAACACCGGCGATTTTGTGGTAGCCATTATCAGCAGCCGCTCCACGTATGCCGATGGCGGCTGGCGCCTGCTGGGCAACCCGTACCCGTCGCCCCTCGACCTGTCGCAAGTGGCCAACAGCCTTTATCAGCTGGAAAACGCTATGTACACGTACAGCAGCACCGGCCCCTACGCCGGCCAGTACCGCAGCTACGTCAACCGCGTCGGCAACCCGGTGCTGCCGATGGGCCAGGGCTTCTTTATGCGGGTGGGGGCCGGCAATGCCAATGGTATGGTAACCTTCCGCAACAGCCAGCGCCTGACCGCGCCCACCACGGCCGCCACCTTTCAGCGCACTACCGCCGACGTGCGGCCCCAGGTGCAGCTTATCCTGCAAGGCACCGGCAGCCCGCTGCTCGACGAAACCACCGTGTATTTCGAGCAAGGCGCTACCACCGGCTTCGACGGGGCCTACGATGCCGAAAAGCTCCCGAACCCGAATGGCCTGAACCTGGCCTCGGTAGCGGCCGGCGCCAGCCAGGCCATCAACGGCCTGCCGCTGCTGAGCGGCCCCACCACCGTGCCCCTCACGGTGGGCTTGCCCGCCGCAGGCACCTACACGCTACGGGCCGCCACACTGGCCAACCTGGCCAACACGGCCGTGTACCTGCTCGATGCGGCCACCGGTCAGCAAGTCAACCTGCAGCAGCAAAGCACCTACACCTTCACGGTCAGCAATGCGGCCCTGCCCATTACGGGCCGCTTTTCGCTCGTCTTTGGCCCGCAGGCGCCGCTGGCTGCGCAGCCCGGCTTCACGGCTGGCAGCGTGAGCGTGTTCCCGAACCCGGCGCACGAGCAGTTTACGGTGCTGATACCCGCCGTGAGCGGGGCGTCGCAGGCCCGGCTGGTGCTCTACAACGTGCTGGGCCAGCCCGTGCGCGAAACCACACGGGCGCTGCCCGCCACCGGCGCGCAGGTCCGCCTCGAGGTGGCCGGGCTGCCCAAGGGCGTGTATGTGCTGCGCGTGAAAGCCGGCGACACGACGGTAGCTAAGCAGGTGGCTGTCGACTAGCCGCTGCGCGATTAGCACGATTGCCCCAGGCGGGCCCGGTTGCTACTGGCGACCGGGCCCGCTTTTTTGTGCCGCCATATTTTACCACGGGTGGTAGGCTCCTTTTTAATGGCTGATAGCCTCGGGCGGTACCCACTGCTCAGGACTGCATTTGCAAGAGTTACCACCTTGGAAGGAAAATAGTGCGCAAACCGCGCCGAATTTTTTTTGTCGTAAAAAGCCAACTCTAGCGCCAAATAAGCGGTAGAAATGCCAGGTAGCGGCCTATTACTCACTCTTGTTCCTGCTATCCTGCATCCCGTTATGACGCACAAATCCAAATGGCTGCTATTTGCCCCGGCGGGGCTGCTAGCGGTAGGGGCCGGCGCTTGCCTCGTAAGCTGGTCTGGTGACCTGAAAGCCAAAGGCGCACCCGCCAAGCAGTGGGTGCCCGCTGGCACGGCCGCCCTTGTGGTGCTGAACGCCGGCCTGAGCCTTTTTGGCCACGGCGTAGCTGAGAGCGTATTATATCAACTCAAGGAAAAGGACCAGCCCGAGCCAGCGTAGTCTAGGGTTTAAGGAGCGCAAGGCCCCGTACTACGTTAGTTGCCTATGTTGTAGGTGTCTGCAGGTTATCGAGCTCAATGTTCAGCGCCTCAACCGAAATCTGGATTTCGACCAGCGCCAACCCCAACGAGGCAAGCAGCGCCAGCAAGCTGGCCCCAAACAGTACTTCGCCCGCCGCCCGAAAGCCCGCGAACAGCACGAACATGGTGAGCACGCAGCCAAAAATGCTGCCCGTGCCCATCGCCTGCATGTTGCGTAGCAGCACCAGTCGGCGGCGCAGGTTGTGGATTTGGGGCAGTAGATGGGCGTGGGGCGCGTTTTCGTAGCGCGCCTTGAGGCCGCGCACGCGGTCGGCCAAGCTCAAAAAGCGGTTGGTGTAGGCCAGCAGTAGTAGCGACAGGGCCGGAAACAGCAGCGCGGGCGTGGTAAGCGTAATTTCCATGCCGCTAAGGTTCAGTCAGTATTGCCCGCAAATAAAAATCCCCGGCGAGTGGCCGGGGATTTTTTACTCTAAAACCAAGAAAGTAGCTAAAAGCTATTCCGACTTAGCTTCCATTTTCTCGGTTGCCTTTACGGTCTTTTTGCCGGCTTTCTGGGTGGTGCCTTTTACAGCGCGCTTGGTTTTTTTGTAGCCTTTTTTGATGCCTTCACCGGCTTTCTCAGCTACGTTGCCAGCGGCATCGGCCGTGTTTTCGAGGGCTTTGCCAGCGTTGGTTTTGCCGGTTTTGGTTACTATTTTTTTCGTGCCATTGTCACGCACTTTCACTTCCGTTTCGGGAGTTTGGGCAAACGAAGCGGTGGTAAAGGCGCAGGCGGCGAGCAGCAGAATTACGTTTTTCATGATGAAAGAGGGAGAGTAAATGTTTCCCAGGCCTTCTACGCGGTGCCCTAAGCAGGGTTGTCGAGGGGCGCGCGGCCGGGGTATCTGGGTATAGTCAAAGCCCATGCCAGAATCTTTCAATCCACACCTTTAGCCCGGCAGTAGTAGCGAACTATCGCCGTAGCTCAAGAACCGATAGCCGTGGGTTAGCGCGTGGTCGTACACCGTGCGCCAGTTGGGGCCGAGCAGCGCCGATACCAGTAGCAGCAGCGTGCTTTCGGGTTGGTGAAAGTTGGTAATGAGCCCCTGCACCAGCCGAAAGCGGTAGCCCGGCGCAATGAGCAGCCGCGTGCTGGCTTCCAGCGTGTCGGTGCCAGTGGCCTCAAGGTGCGCCAGCAGGGCATTTAGGGCCGATTCGGGGCTGATAACTGGCTCATTCTCTTCATACGGCTGCCACTGTGTAACCTCCAGCGCGGCCTGCCCCGGCTGCTGCACCAGGCTGGCCCCCAGCCAATACAGGCTTTCGAGGGTGCGCAGGCTAGTAGTGCCCACCGCGATAACCGGCCGGGGCCGGTGCGCCAGCAGCTGTCGCAACAGGCTGGCCTGCACAATGATGGGCTCGGCGTGCATGGGGTGGCCGTCCATCGTGTCGGCCTTCACCGGCTGAAAGGTGCCCGCCCCCACGTGCAGCGTTACGCGGCCGGTGGCAATGCCGCGCTCGGCCAGCTCGGCCAGCAGCTCGGGGGTGAAGTGCAGGCCGGCGGTGGGCGCCGCCACCGCGCCCTCGTGGGCAGCGTACACAGTTTGGTAGCGCACGGCGTCGGTGGCGGTGTCGGGGCGGTGCAGGTAGGGCGGCAGGGGCAGGTGGCCAGCCGCCCGCAGCACCTCCGCAAATGGCAGCGACGCCGGCTGCCAATGAAAATTTATGAGGCTCTCGCCGCTTTCTTCCACCGCCTGGCGCTCGGCCCACAGCGTAGCGGGCTTGCCGGCAAAGGAAAATTCCAGCGTGACGGGGCCGTCTTTCCAGCGGCGGCCGTTGCCGACGAGGCAGCGCCACGTGGCGGCTTCGGTTTGCTGTAAGGCGGGCTCCAGGGCGCGGTGTGGGGCCACGGGCTCGAGGCAAAATAGCTCGACCACGCCGCCCGTGGGGCGCTTGGCCAGCAGGCGAGCGCGCACCACCTGCGTATCGTTGAAGATGAGCAGCGCATCGGGCGGCAGCTCGCCGGGCAAGTCGCGGAAGGTCTTGTCAGTGAGCGTGCCGGCCCGGCTCACGAGCAGGCGGCTGCTGGCGCGGTCAGGCAGGGGCTCGGGCGCGATGCGCTCGGCGGGCAGGTCGTAGTGAAAATCCTGGATGCGGAGCTGGTGCGGGTCGGGCGCGGTGGGGGAGGGCATGGGCGAGTGGCGGCAAAAAACGACCGCAAAGGTCGGGGTTGAGCCCTTGCTTTGGAGCGCGGCCCGGCGGTAGTCGGGTGGCTACAACCGAACTTGCGGCTCTATCTGCTCCTTATGACGCGCTTATTCTGCTTGCTTTTAGGGTTGCTGCCGCTGGCCGCGCAGGCGCAGACCCCGCCCGCGCACCCCTACGCCGATGCGGTGCGCCGCCGCATCGCCACCGCCCAGGACGAGCGAAAAACGGCCGCGCTGCTGCCTTTCCTGCGCGACAGAAACCCGGCCTACCGCGCCGCTGCCGCCGAAGCCCTGGCCTCGGTGCAGGACCGTGCCGCCGTGCCCGCCCTGCTGCCGCTGTTGCAAGATGCTACGCCCGCCGTGCGCCGCGCCGCCGCCTACGCCCTGGGCCAAACCGGCGATAGCACCGCCGTGCCCGCCCTCAGCCAGCGGCTGGCGCAGCCCGAGGCGAATGCCTTGGCCCGCCGGGCGGCGTATGAGGCGCTGGGCCGCTGCGTCACCAAGCGCTCGGTGAGCCAGCTGTGGCAGCTGAAGGCGGCCGGCCCCGACAGCGCCGCCGCGCCTGGCCGCGCCTGGGGCCTGTATCGTGCCGCTCTGCGCGGCCTGGCCACGGCCGAAGCTGTGAGCCAGGCTACCAAACTACTAGGCCAAAATAGGCAGGTTTTGGCCGCCCGCCAGGGTGCCTCGGCCGCGCTCACGCGGATGCGCGGCCAGGACTCGACGCTGGCGCGGGTGGCGCTGCCTGTGCTATTGAAAGCGTTGGGGAGCGAGTTGGATTACTTTGTGCATTCCAAGAGTTTAGACCCGGATTACTTTGTGCGAGCGAATTGCGCCACGGCGTTGGGGCGGGTGGCGCGGCCGGTGGCGTATGCCATGTTAGCGAAAGCTGCTACTACTGACGCTGACCATCGGGTGCGTATTGCGGCAATACGGGCGCTACCGGTTACCAATAGCACGAGCGCACCAGTTGCAGGAAGCTTTAGCTCCTTCTTGGTGATGCAGAAAGCTTTACTGCGGCCTTTGTCGCAGGAAAATACGGCTGCTGCGGAAGGGATGCTGCGAATTCCCTTTGACACAATAAAGACTGACCTTGATTTTCTGCCTTACGTGCCTAAGGCTTCTAATTGGCGTGCAGAGGCTATTTTGTTCCAAGCGGCCCTGCGCTATGCCAAAGCTGCCCAGCGCCCAACTACCGCTGACACTATCCGCCAGCGGTATCAAAAAACACCTAATCAATACGAAAAAGCTGCCCTGCTTACCGCCCTCAGCGAAGACCCGGCGCAATTTGATTTTTTAGCCAAAGAAGCTACCCTAACTACTGGCCCACCCGTGGTGCCCGGTGCGGCGCTAGCGGCGTTGGTTACGTTGCGCGGCAATAAAAATTTTCCCGCCGCCCGGCAGGCCGATTTTACGGCGGCGCTGCGGCGAGCGCTGGCCGGTGGCGACGTGGCCCAGCTCAGCACCGCCGCCGAGGCGCTGGCTGATGCCAAGCTCGTGCCCGCGCCCCAGCCCGCAGACCTGGCCGCCCTGCGCCAGGCCCGCGACAAGCTGACGCTGCCCCGTGAGATAGAGCCGTGGATAGCGCTCCAGCAAACCCTGGACAAGCTCGAAAAAGCCCCGACGCCCACGCCCGTGCCGCGCGGTACGGCCAGCCAGCACCCCATCGACTGGGCCGTGGTACAAAGCGTGCCGGTGGGCCAGCGCGTGCGCCTGACTACCACGCAGGGCGTGATTGAGCTCGAATTGAAGGTGCCTGAAGCGCCCGGCGCGGTGGCCAGCTTTGTGGCGCTGGTGCGACAGCATTTCTACGACGGGCTGTATTTCCACCGCGTAGTGCCCAACTTTGTGGCCCAAGGCGGCGACCCGCGTGGCGATGGCTCGGGCAGCACGCCCTACACGCTGCGCTCGGAGCTGGCCCCGCTCAACTACGGGGCTGGCGCCGTGGGCTTGGCCTCGGCGGGCAAGGACACCGAGAGCTGTCAGTTTTTTATTACCCACTTACCCACGCCGCATTTGGATGGCCGATACCCGATTTTTGCGCAAGTAACGAGTGGCCTCGACGTGGTGCAGCGCCTCGACATTGGCGACCGCATCACGACAGTCACCTTGCTCGCCGCCCGCCCGACGCCGCCAGCGCGGGCTTTTAAGAAACGATGAAAAAACCCTGGCTACTCGCCTGCCTCGTGCTGGCCGTGCTCGCTGATTTAGTCTTCACGTATGCCCAAAACCTGCGTCTGACCATCGACGGGGATTTGGCGGCTATCGTGGTGCCCCGCGCCGACTATGCGGCCGTGCTCCACGACCCCTTCGGGCTGGGTGTGCTGCTGACGGGCGGCTGGTATTCGGCCCCCAACCGGTTTTTTTCGCACATCATGATGCGCGAATACTGCCTGCACATGCCGCTGGCGCTACAAGCCGTGGCCAGCCCCATTACGAGCGTGTACGCCTCGATGGCGCTGCTCAACGTGCTGGTGCAGGCGCTGCTGCTCTACGTGCTGGGTTGGTACGCCACCGGTACCCGCCGCCTGGGCAGCCTGCGGCTATGGGTGGCCATGGCGCTGCTGGTACCGTTTTTCCAGACGTCGGGTTACAATGGCCAGATGGCAATTATCGATAACTCGTTCACCTACAATTTCTTCTACGCCATCCCGATGTTGCTGCTGCTGGTGTTGCTGTGGCCCCTTTATCGGGCGGCCTGGCGCGGGCAGCCGCTACGGCTGGCCTGGTACCACCTAGTGGCCATGCTGTTACTAATAGTGGTACTGGCCCTGAGCGGCCCCATTATCGGCGGGGCGGTATTGGTGCTGCTGGCGGGTATCGGGCTGCGCGCGGCGCGGCAGCGGTGGCAGCTACCGGCGGTCGGGCGGCTGCGGAGCCTGCCCTGGCAGGCGATTTTGGTGTGCGGCTGGCTAGGCGCGTGGTGCGTGTATTCGCTCTACATTGGTCGCCACAATACCGAAAACCTGGCCGTTATGATATCGGTGTGGCAGCGCTACCAACTGGTGCCCCACGGCATCTTCGATGAGCTCACCAGCAAGCTAGGCCTGCCGCTGCTCGTAGCCAGCTGCCTGGGCAATGCCTGGCTGATACGCCGCCGGCTACCCACCACGGCCGAGAGCCTGCGCATCCGCAAAGTGCTACGCTGGATAGAGTGGTTTGCGCTGGTGTACGTGGCGCTACTGCCGTTGGGCGGCTACCGCAGCTACCGGCCGCTCATCCTGCGGCACGACTCTATTCTGCCCATCACCATTGCGCTGGTGGCTTTCTATGCCTTGTCTACTAGCTACATACTAAAACACTGGCCGGGCCGCCCAAGGCGCTGGTACGGGCTGGGCGTGCTGGTGGTCGCGTTCATCTTCATGTACGCCGACCGCCGCCTCTACCCGCGCCACGACAATGCCTGCGAGCGCCAGGCCCTGGCGCTGCTGGGGCAGGCAGGCGCCATGCCCGTCGTACAGCTCCCCGACGAATGCACCGTGATGTCATGGGAACCCATTACCAACCCCAGCGAGTCGGTTACCAATGCCGAACTGCTGTCGCACTGGGGAATAACGAAAGGGCACAAACTATACTACTATTCAGGGCAGTAGCCCGGCTTAGTGGAAAAAAGCAAGAAAAATTTGCGCAAAAGCAACCATTTTGCCGCTGCATGACTCCCCATTAGTTAAGAAGGGTAGGGGCGGGTATTGGTCCCAGTATGCCGCTATGGTTCCTATAAAACGTTCTTCGATGCTAACACGTCTATTCTGTGGCCCTACTGGTGCCTGACTCTCTGGGTGGTTCACGCCTTATTCCCACCGACGAACCAGCCTAAATGCCTTTTTGCTTACCGTCCTGATTCTTACCTTTAAGAATAGTGCGCGTTGAAGCTTAAGTCCTTAGCCGATAGAAAGATGCTGCCAAGTACTAAATATAGACTCATCAACAAATTCACCACGCCCCGTCTGTCTGCTTGGCCGTTGGCAACCATCACGGCCTTATTGCCCGAGCGGCTAGCTGCTCCCGCCGCCCAGCAGCCGCTAATTGCGCGGAAAGCGCCTGCCGCGCATAAGCCAGCGCCAGCCTGGGTATTGCCCTTGTTGGTGCTATTCGTACTAATTAACTTAGGGTTAGCCTTTTTTCGCAGCTACCATATTCGGCTGGATGGTGACATTGCGCCCATCGTGCTGCCACGGGCCGATTATGCCCACGTACTGCACGACCCCTTTGGTTGGGATGTACTGGCGCACAACAGTATATATGCGGGTCCCAACCGATTTTTTGCCCATATCGCCATGTACACCTACTGGCGCAATGTGCCGCTGCTGCTGCAAACTTTCCTGAGCCCCATCGACAGTTTATACGCTGCCCAGGCGCTATTTAATACGGTTGTGCAGGCGCTGCTACTCTACGTAATGGGTTGGTATGCCACCGGTACCCGCCGCCTGCGCAGCGGGCGGTTGTGGCTGGCGATGGCCTTGATGGCCCCTTTCTTCCAGACTACGGGCTACAACCGGCAGATGGCCATCATGGACAATGCCGTTACGTACAATTTCTTCTACGCCCTGCCGCTGCTAGTGCTGCTGGTGCTGCTGTGGCCCCTCTATCGGGCCCTGAGCCAAGGGCAGCCGGTGCGCCTGTCAAGTGTACAGTTGGTAGCTATGCTGCTACTGGCGCTGGTGCTGTCCTTCAATGGGCCCATCATTACGGGCACAGTGCTGGTGCTGCTGCTGGGCATTGGGTTGCATTTGGTACGCCAGCGTTGGGGTCAGCCCATTAGCCAGTGGCTACGTGGCCTGCCCTGGCGGCCCGCGCTGTTGTGGGGGTGGTTTGGTGTGCTATGCTTGTACTCACTCTACATCGGGCGCAACAACTCCGAGAACATCACCACCATGACGGTGTCGGTGAGCGAGCGTTATCAACTGTTGCCGCACGGTGCGTTGGCTATCCTCACGTACCGCCTTGGCCTGCCACTTTTGATAGCGGGCTGCCTGGTAAACCTGTGGCTAGTGCGCCAACTACTGCCCCGCACAGCCGAAACCCGCCGCTTATCGCTAACACTAGGCTGGATAGGGCTGTTCGCGTTGGTTTACTCTCTACTGCTGCCATTGGGGGGCTACCGGCCCTACCGTGCCTATATTCTGCACCACGATTGCATTGTGCCTATCACAGTGGCGCTGGTCGCCTTTTATGCGCTCTCAGCGGTGCGTTTGCTTGCGCAACTGCGGGGTAGTCGCCAGCGGTGGTACATCGGGGTCTTGGTCATAGTCGCGGGGGTGTACATGAACGCCGACCGCCGGCTATATATGTACGGCGAAAGAGTGCGGGATTACCAAGCCCTGCAACTGCTGGCCCGGCCCGATGCCCCCGCCGTAGTGCAGCTGCCGCACCGCGTCAACGTGCTGACCTGGGACCCGGTAACCGAGCCAGCGGGCTCCATCACCAGCGCCGAAATGCTGCGCTACTGGCACGTTACCAACGACCTGAAGCTGTTCTATTTCCCGCCTTATAAAGAGGATGCCCTCTTAGAATGGGGCGATGACCGGCTGTAAGCTGCGAGAGGTAAAGCGATGTAGCAGCGCTAACCCAGCGGCTATTCTGGCCGTTGTTAGGCACTTTACCAAGCTGCTCTTGCCATGTTCTCCTCCCTGCTGCTCGTTACCCGCGACTATAGCTATTACCTCGTGCGCCTGCAAGACCTGGCCGTGCTGTACCTGCCCAAGGTGCTCTCAGCCCTTGTGTTGCTGGTCGTTGGCTGGTGGGTTATCAGCTGGGTGAGCCGGCTGGTAGCCACGGCCACGGCTCACTTCGACGTATCGCTCAGCTCGTTCCTGACCAGCATGTTCAACATCGCCCTCAAGGCGCTGCTGCTCATCTCGGCGGCGGGTATGGTCGGCTTCGAAACGACCTCGTTTGTAGCCATTTTAGGTGCGGCGGGCTTGGCCGTGGGCTTGGCCCTGCAAGGCACGCTGGCCAATTTTGCGGGCGGGGTGCTCATTTTGGCCTTCAAGCCCTTCACCGTGGGCGATGTTATCGAAAGCCAGGGCCGCACGGGCACGGTGCAGGCCATCCAGATTTTTAATACTATCCTGCTCACCTCGCAGGGCGATACCGTCATTCTCCCCAATGGCTCGACCTCCAACGGGGTTATCGTCAACAAAGCGCATCCCAAACGGGCGCTGGTCGAAATTCAGCTAGAGTTGCCCGCCGATACCAACATCGACGCGCTGCGCCACCGCGCCCTGCCGCTGCTGATGCAAGAAGACCAAACGCTAGATATACCCGCCCCAAAAGTCGATATTATATCCTTAAAGCCGGGTGGCAGTCTCACGGTAGCCTTTCGCGCCTACACCCAGCCCGGCCAGGAAGATGCCGAGCGCAATCGCCTCATGGAGAAGCTTCAGCAGTTTTTTGCCAGCGAGGCAAAGCCAGCGTAAATATAGTATAATCGCGCCGCTGGGCTGCTGTCGCTGGCCGCAGTTTAGCGCGCAGCGCACAACTGCTGGCCAAAAAACGGGTGCAGTCTCTAGACTGCCGGAAAAGAAGCCATTTGGGCCCCTCCACTCCGGCAGTCTGGAGACTGCACCCGTCGTCGTAGCTGGCAGTCGCGCCGCTACGCGGCTCAGACTGCCGCCAGGGTGCTACACAGGCACTACCACCACCTTTTTGGTCTCAAAAAACTCTTCCTCGAAGAAGGCTTTTAAGTCAACCACGCGCGCTACCAAGCCGCTTTCGGCGATTTCTTCCTCCAGGTCGCCGCCTTTCAGATAATACAGCCCGGCACCCGGCGCGGGGTGTTTTTTGTAGCTGTGCAGTATCCAGGGGTGGAAGGTAGCGAGGCGAGCCACCGCCCGGCTCACTACGAAATCGAACTTCTCGCGCACCTGCTCGGCGCGGGTTTGCTCGGCCGTGACGTTGGTGAGGCCCAGCGCGGCGACCATAAACTGCACCGCCCGAATCTTCTTGCCGATGCTGTCAACCAAATGAAACTTCACCTCGGGGAATAGTATGGCCAGCGGCAGGCCCGGCAGGCCGCCGCCCGTGCCCACATCAAGCACCGCGCTGCCCGCCGGGAAGTTCAGCACCTTCGCAATGCCCAGCGAGTGCAGAATATGCCGCTCCACGAGGTTATCGGCATCGGTGCGGGCCACTAGATTTATCTGCGCATTCCAGGCCTTAAACTCGGTTTCGAGCTGGGCAAACTGCGTGAGTTGCTGCGGGGTAAGCTGGGGGAAGTACTTAGTAAGCAAATTCATGTGAAGCTGCGGAAAAAACGACGAACCGTCATGCTGAACGCAGTGAAGCATCTCTACCGTACCGTTTGGTCTGTATTCCAACGGTGCGGTAGAGATGCTTCACTGCGTTCAGCATGACGGTCTAGCGCCAAGCCAATCAGTTATAATCAATTAAATAAACTCTTTTTTGTCCTTCACCATGTCGAAGAGCAGCTCGCGGGCGCGGTGCAGCTGGGCCTTCACGGTGCCGAGCGGGGCTTTTAGCTCGGTGGCAATTTCCTCGTAGCTCAACTCATCGAAGTAGCGCAAACTCACGAGGCGCTGGTATTTATCGGGCAGCAGCGACACGACGTGGCGCATTATCTCGATTTTCTGGTTCTTGATGGTCGTGTCGGCCGGGTTCAGGTCGTTGTCACGGAATTCCAGCTGAATTTCGTCGCCGTCGCCCATTTTCACTGCCGAGTCGATGCTCATGGTTTTGATTTTATTCTTGCGAATAAAGTCAATGCAGTTGTTAGTGGCGATGCGGAAAAGCCAGGTGCTGAACGCAAATTCGGGGTTGAACTTGTGCAGATTTTTGAACGCCTTGGCGAAGGCCTCAATAGTGAGGTCTTCGGCGTCGTCGGGGTTGCGCACCATTTTGAGCACGACGTGAAACACCGGCTTCTTGTAAATCTGCATCAGCTCGGCGTACGCGCTCTGGTCGTCGTGGTCCACGGCGGCGCGAATCAGCTTGAAGTCGTGCCGGGCTTTAGACGAAAACTGTTTCTGAATATCAGCGGGGTTTACTTCCATTGGAGCGGGCGGCGCACCAGGAGCGAGAGGCCCCAGGCGCTATAAAAAACTAGGTACAGAAAATCGAGAAAAGGCAATGCAGCTACCGGCAACGCCTGGCCGAGACGACGTGTCAGGGGTATATAAGCCGCCAACAGCAGCAATGTTCGCGCCAACCAGATTACTCCCAAAGATATAAAATTTTCGGGGGAAAGTGATATCGCTAACAGTACCGGCGTCAACAAATAAAAAAACAAATTTGTGCCCATAAATATAGCTAGCCGCCAACGGTCGGCCGCCCGGTAGCGGCTGCCGGCCGAGAGGTGCCGCCGCTTTTGGCGCCACCAGCTGCCCCAGGTTTCGACTGGCTCACTGAGGGTTTGGGCCGGTGGGTCGGCCACCACCGCGGCCCGGGCACCGCGTGCCACGGCGTCCTGCACTAGCAGGTCATCGTCGCCCGAGAGGCGGCGCATGTGGCTGGCAAAGCCTTTGGTACGCTGAAAAGTAGCGCGTGTGTAAGCCAAGTTGCGGCCTACGCCCATGTACGGTTTGCCGGCCCAAGCCAGGCCTAAGTACTGCGCAGCCGTGAGTAAGGTTTCGTAGCGGATGAGCTTATTGAGCAAGCCCGGCCGCTCGGCATAGCCCGAAAAACCCAGCACGATATCACTGCCATTTTTTTGATTGAAGCCGCGTTGCATCAAACGCAGCCAGTCGGCACTGACAGGACGGCAGTCGGCATCGGTGAACAGCAGACGCTCGTGGCGGGCCGCCTTAATGCCGAGCGTGAGGGCGTACTTTTTGGGCGCAAAGCCCGCGGGCGTGTGCGACACCGACACGAGCCGGAAGCGGCCGGGGTAGTATTGCGCCAACTGCTGGGCGTACAGCTCGGTCTCGTCGTGGCTGCGGTCGTTGATGAGTACCAGCTCGAAGCCCGCCGGGTAGTTCTGGTTTAGCAGCAGCGGCACCAGTTCGCGCAGGTTATCTAGCTCGTTGCGAGCGCACAAGATGATGGAAACCGGTTCGGTATCGGGGCCGGGCTCGGTGGCGGCGGCTTCGAGCGGGCGGCGGGCAAACGGCCCAAAATAGCGTGCCCAGTACCAAAGCTGCACCAGCAGCAGCGGTAGCAGCAAAAGAGCGGGGGGCAGAGGCGGGAGAGCGGGTAACGGCACGGGACTAGGCCGCAAAGGTACGCAAGCCTGTAGCGTAAGCTTTAGCTTGCGAGCGAGTGCAGCGAGCAGCGGCGTGAGCGAACGTTGGTGGGCGTGGCTGTTCGCTGCGCTCACTCGCAAGCTAAAGCTTACGCTACAACCCTGGCCGTAACTTTGTCAGTCAATTCTAGCTATGACCTTTGACCTCCTGGCTCGCGACGCGGGCACCAAGGCCCGCGCCGGCCTGCTTACTACGGCGCACGGCGCCATCGAAACGCCCATTTTTATGCCCGTCGGTACGGCGGGCACGGTGAAAGCCGTGGGCCAGCGCGAGCTAAAGGCCGACGTGCAGGCGCAGATTATCCTCGGCAACACCTACCACCTCTACCTGCGCCCCGGCCTGGAAGTGCTGGAGGCCGCGGGCGGCCTGCACAAGTTCAACGGCTGGGACGGGCCGATACTTACCGATAGCGGTGGCTACCAGGTGTTTTCGCTCAGCGGCACGCGCAAGATTAAGGAGGAGGGCGTTACGTTTCGTTCGCACATCGACGGCTCGAAGCACCTGTTTTCGCCCGAGGGCGTGATGGATATTCAGCGCCGCATCGGGGCCGATATTATCATGGCCTTTGATGAGTGCACGCCCTGGCCCTGCGAGTACGACTACGCCCGCCGCTCCTTGGACATGACGCACCGCTGGCTGAAGCGCTGCATCCAGCGCCTCGACACGACTGAGCCGCTCTACGGCTACGAGCAGACGCTTTTTCCGATTGTGCAGGGCAGCACATTTAAGGACTTGCGCCGGCAGTCGGCCGAGTTCATTGCCGAGCAGGGCCGGGCCGGCAACGCCATCGGTGGCCTCAGCGTGGGCGAGCCCGCCGAGTTGATGTACGAGATGACCGAGCTGGTTTGCGACATTTTGCCACAGGACAAGCCGCGCTACCTCATGGGCGTGGGCACGCCAGCCAATATTCTGGAAAACATTGCGTTGGGCGTTGATATGTTCGACTGCGTGCTGCCGACCCGCAACGCCCGCAATGGGATGTTGTTCACCACCCAAGGCATCATCAACGTGACGAATAAGAAGTGGGCCAGCGACTTTTCGCCCATCGATGTCGAACTCGGCGGCTACGCCAGCACGTTTTACACCAAGGCGTATTTGCGGCATTTGCTGCAAGCCAAGGAAATGCTGGGTGCCCAAATCGCCTCTATGCACAACCTTACTTTTTATCTCTGGCTGGTGAAGGAAGCACGCAAGCAAATCGTGGCTGGCACGTTTGGGGCCTGGAAACCGAGTATGGTGGAGAAGCTGATGCGTAGGTTGTAGTCGTCTGTCGTGGTAGGAAACGCCTGTCATTGCGAGCGAAGCGCGGCAATCTTTCCTTCACGTTCGCACCGCCTGCCTAGACATGAAGATTTACTACGTCTACATTCTTACCAACCAAAACCATACGGTGCTCTACATCGGCGTTACAAACGACTTGGCCCGCCGGGTAGCTGAGCATAAAGCGGGTGTGCACAGAGGATTTACCAAGCAATACAAAGTAGATAAGCTGGTTTATTTTGAGGATTCGCCCAGCATTACGGCTACTATCGAGCGAGAGAAGCAGCTGAAAGCTGGGTCACGGGCGAAGAAGCTGGCACTGATTAATGCGTCAAATCCTTACTGGAAGGAACTGGCAGACGTTGGTGAATGAAGCGGCCGTTAAGGAAAGATTGCCGCGCTCCACTTCGTTGTGCTCGCAATGACAGACGATTAGTTAGCTCCAAATGAGACTCAAACTCTTAGATAAATACATCATCTCCAAGTTCCTCACCGCGTTTTTCTTCACGGTGGTGATGCTGGTATCGGTGATTTGCGTGATTGACTACACCGAAAAGAATGACGATTTTATTCACCATAATCTCTCGTTTGGGCACGTTTTCACGCACTACTACATCTATCTGTTTCCGTATTTTGCCAACCTGCTCTCGCCGATTACCATTTTTTTGGCGGTGGTGTTTGTGACGGCCAAGCTGGCGGCGCGTACTGAAATCGTGGCTATGCTGGCCAGCGGCATGAGCTTCAAGCGGCTGTTGCTGCCCTACCTCATGGGGGCGACGGTTATTGGGGCGCTCACGTTTTATTTGGTGGGTTGGGTTATCCCGAAAGGCACCCGCGAAATCGTGCATTTTGAGTCGCTGCACGTGAAGGAGCCGTGGCGCTTTGAGGGGCGCAACGTGCATATGAAAATCTCGCCCAAGAGCTACGTGTACCTCGAAAGCTACAGCAGCGGCAACAACACGGGCTTTCACTTTGCGCTCGAAACCTTCGACGGCACCATCCTGCGCCGCCGCATGACGGCCGACAACCTGGCCTGGGACAGCGTGAAGCACGCCTGGAAAATGTCGCCGCAACTGGTGCGCACCTTCGTGGGCACGCAAAACGAGACGCTAAAGAGTATTCCAGCCCGCGATACGGTGATGAACCTCTACCCCAAGGACTTCGCCAATACTTACCGGCTGGCCGAAACCCTGACCTCACCAGAGTTGGATGCCCTAATTGCGAATAAAATCCTGCGCGGGGCCGACGATACGGCCCAGTACATCAGCGTGCACTACGAGCGCTTTGCTTACCCGTTCGACATTCTTATCCTCACCTTTATCGGGGTGGTGCTGAGCGCCCGTAAGAGCCGCGGCGGCGTGGGCGGCCAAATTGCACTGGGTTTCGTGCTGGCCTTCATTTTTATCATCTTTGTGATGCTGAGCCGCAACCTGGCCCAGGTAGGCAGCATGCCGCCGCTGCTGGCGGCCTGGTTTCCGGGCATGGTCTTCTCGCTTATTGGGCTGGGCCTATACCGGGTGGTGCCCAAATAGTGGTGAAATGGTGAGCTAGTGAGGTGGTGAGTTTCTCTAGATAGCTCATTATTTCGCAACTCACCACTTGACTAATTCGCCATTTTACCGATGCTAAAAGACTATCTCAAATTACATTTTATCGTGTTGCTGTGGGGCTTCACGGCCATCCTAGGCAAGCTGATAAAACTGCCGCCGGTCGAGCTGGTATTTTGGCGCACGCTGCTGGCTAGCGGCGGACTGGCGGGGCTGCTGCTGGTGCGGCGCACGGGCTGGCGCGTGGCCCCGGCCGAAGCCTTGAAGCTGCTGGGTGTGGGCGCGCTGGTGGCCGCGCACTGGATTACGTTTTTCCTGGCCGCCCGCTTGTCGTCGGTGAGCGTGTGCCTGGCCGGGCTGGCCACGCTGGCCCTGTGGACCTCGCTGCTGGAGCCGCTGCTGCTATGGCGCCGGGTGCGGCCCTACGAAGTGGGCCTGGGTTTGCTGGCTATGGTGGGCCTGTATTTGATTTCGCAGGCCGAGTTCAACCAGCTTACTGGCCTGCTAGTGGCGGTGGCGTCTGCGGGGCTATCGGCGCTATTTAGCGTGTTCAACTCACAGCTGGTCAAGCGGCACGCGCCCACGCGGCTCACCTTTTACGAGATGCTAGGTGCCTGCCTGAGCATCGTGGCCTTCATGCCCGTGTACAGCCGCTATTTCACGCAGGGGCAAGGCTTGCAGCTCACGCCGCACGGCACCGACTGGCTGTGGCTGCTGCTGCTGGCGGGCGTTTGCACGGTGTACGCCTTCTCGACCTCAGTCGAGCTGATGAAGCGCCTTTCGGCCTTCGTGGTCAACCTGACCATCAACCTGGAGCCGGTGTATGGCATCGTGCTGGCGCAAATTCTGTTTGTGCTGGGCGTGCGCAGTTTCGGGCAGGAAAAAATGTCGGGCGGCTTTTACATGGGCACGATACTTATCCTGGCGAGCGTGCTGGTGCACCCCATACTCGACCAATGGAATCAGCGCCGGGCGCGCAAGCAGCCAGTGGATGTGTTGGTGTAAAAGTTGTCATTGCGAGCGCAGCGAAGCAATCACACCCGAACGGCGCGGCTAAACAGGTGCGATTGCTTCGCTGCGCTCGCAATGACAAGATTATAGCTGTCCGCGCCACACCGCGTACTCGTCGGGCCACGGCAGCGCCGGAGCTTCCGCCATGCCCGGAAACAGCCCGTACACCGCCGAGCCCGAGCCCGAAAGGCTGGCATACGCTGCCCCAGCCGCGTAAAGCTGCTCCTTAATGGCCGCCAGCACTGGGTAGGCTGGCGTTAGGGCCGTTTCAAAATCGTTGCTGACCGTGTCGCGCCAGGTGGCTATGGGCAGCGCCAGCGCCTCGCGCAAAGGCACAGCGGGCGCGGCCGGCACAATGCGAGCGTAGGCCTCGGCCGTGCTGATGTGCAGGCCGGGGTACACCACCACGCAAGCCGTGCCGCTCAGGCTCAGGGCAATATCCTCGAATACGTCGCCTTTTTCGAGGGCCAGCCGGGGCTTATTTTGAATGAAAAACGCGCAGTCGGCCCCCAGGCGGCGGGCATAACTTTCCAGCGTTTCGGCTGGCAGGTTTAGCCCAAAAACGTCGCTTATCGCCCGTAGGGCAAAGGCCGCATCGGCTGAGCCGCCGCCCAAACCTGCCCCGATGGGCACGATTTTGTGCAGCTGCATTTGGGCGATGGGCAGGTCGGGAAAATCAGCCTTGAGCAGCTCGTAGGCCTTGAGGCACAAGTTAGTACTGACCTCGCCGGGAATGGGGCGGCCCGTTAGCGTGAGGCTGGTGCCAGCCTGGCCCTTGGGCGCGGGCAGTACTTCGAGCACGTCGGCCCAGGGCAGGGGCAAAAACACGCTTTCGAGCGTGTGGTAGCCATCGGGCCGGCGGGCCGTCACGTAGAGGCCCAGGTTCAGCTTGGCGTTGGGAAAGGTGAGCATGGCTGCAAAGATGGAAGATGGCGCGGGGCTCTGCCCCGTGCCGAATATTTGCAGGCCTCTGGCCTGCATGTAGGCGAACATTGTCAGGCCAGACGCTGCTTCCAAATTTCTGCGTGCCCCAGCGTGCAGGCCAGAGGCCTGCGAATACGCGGCACGGGGCAGAGCCCCGCGCCATCTTTGCATTAAGCCACTACTTCGAAGTCAACATAATGTACCCTGGCAAGCGCCTGCTCGACCTCACCGTGGCCCTGCCGCTGGCCGTGCTCACGCTGCCGCTGCTGGTGCTGGGTGCGGGGCTGGCCGCGTGGCAAAATGGCGGCTCCTGGCTATTTCGGCAGGCACGGCCGGGACTGGGCGGGCGGCTGTTTACGCTGTTTAAGCTGCAAACAATGACCAGCGCCTGCGACCTTGCTACCGGCCAGCTGCTGCCCGATGCCCAGCGCCTGCCGCAGTTGGGCCGCTGGCTACGCGCCACCTCGCTCGATGAGCTGCCGCAGTTCTGGAACATCGTGCGCGGCGATATGAGCTTGGTGGGGCCGCGCCCGCTGCTGCCGCAGTACCTGCCGCTGTATTCGCCCCGGCAGGCACGCCGCCACCTCGTGCGCCCCGGCCTCACCGGCTGGGCGCAGGTGAATGGGCGCAACGCCATTTCGTGGGAAGAGAAATTTGAGCTGGACAACTGGTACGTGGACCACCAAAGCTTCTGGCTCGACTTGCGCATCTTGTGGCGCACGGCCGGGCGGGTGCTGGGGCGGCGCGGCATTGCGGCGGCGGGCGAGGCGACTATGCCGGCCTTTCGGGGCAGCGCGCCCGGCGCAAGCAAGCCTCAATAGTAGTTCGCGGCGGCGGGTGTAGAGACGCATCTTTGCGTCTCACGTTAGGCGGGCTCAACAACGACGAGACGCAAAGGGGCATCTCTACACCCGCTAATTTCCCGGCTCGGATTCGCTTCGATTGCCGCGCCGTTAGTCACGGTAGGGGCAACTGTCCGCTAGCGAACAGGCTGTCCGGTAATGGACACTTTTTAAAAAGCTATCAGGTTGATAATTGATTATAAATTACTGAAATTTAAGTATTTATAAAAATGGCATGGCCCTTGGCTTAGGTAGTAGGAACATCTTCCTTACCTGCCCACCAATGGACAGAGCTATTTCAACTACTACCCAGCGCCGCCGCCGGCTGCGTACCTGGCTACTCGGCATCGGGGCCGTTTTGGCCGTGCTGGGGGCCGCACTGGGCTTACGCACCGTGGTGCAGCCCAGCTTGCGCCGCGTCGATATTCTGACGGCGCGTGTCGAAACCGGCGACGTGGATGCTGCGCTCACCGCGGCGGGCACCGTCATTCCGGGGCGTGAGGCGGTGCTGGTCAGCCCCATTCAGAGTACTATTCGGCGGGTGGCGCTGGTGGTGGGGGCGCGGGTGCAGCCAGGGCAAACCATTCTGGAGCTTGACAAAGACCTGGCTGCTTCGGCCCTCGCCAAGCTCGATGACGAGCAACTCCGCAACCAGAACAAAAACGCCCAACTCACGCTCACGCTGGCCCGCAGCCTCACCGACCTACTCGCCCAGCAGCAGGCCCAGGACCTGCGGGTGAGCAGCCTGCAATCGGCGCTGCGCGACGAGCAGCACCTGCTCGAAATAGGCGGCGGCACCGCCGAGGCCGTGCGCCAAGCCGAGCTAAACCTGCGCACCGCTCGCCTCGAAGCCACCCGCCTGCGCCAGCAGCTCACCAACCAGCAGCTCGCCAGCCGGGCCGACCGCCGCGAGTTGGGCTTCACCGTATCAATGCAGCAGCGTAGCATTGCCGAGCAAGCTGCTAAGCTGCGGCAGGCCGACATCAGCAGCCAGCTGCCTGGCGTGCTGACGTGGGTGAATGACAACCTGGGGGCCACCGTGCAGGCCGGCGACGCCCTGGCCCGCGTGGCCGACCTGAGCCGCTTTCGGGTGCGCGCCACCATCTCCGATACCTACGCCGACCAGCTGCACCCCGGCGATGCCGTGCTGGTGCGCCTCGGCCCCGGCAACGACCTACGCGGCACGGTGGCCAGCATCAGCCCCGCCGTGGAGAAGGGCGTAGTGACCTTCTACGCCATCCTCGCCAACGACCACCACCCGGCCCTGCGCGCCAATCTGCGGGCCGATGTCTTTGTAGTAACCCGCGCCCACCGCGGTGTGCTGCGCCTCAAAAACGGCCCCTTCTACCAAGGCGGGCAGGAGCAGCCGGTATTTGTGCTGGCCGCTGGCCGGGCCGTGCGGCGCGTGGTACGCTTCGGCGACAGTAATGCCGACTACGTGCAGGTGCTGAGCGGCTTGCAGGTAGGGGAGGAGGTCGTGATTTCGGACACGAAAGGGTATGTAGACACGCCATCCCTCACCATCAGCCAATAGCCATGAAAGCTCTACGTTGGGGATTACTGCTGGCCACCAGTTGGCTGGCCCTGCCCGCCGCCGCCCAGGCGCCCCTTACCCTGCCCAGCCTCATCGACCAGACCCTGGCCACGGCCGCGCCCGCCCTGCAAGCGCGGGCGGCCCGCGAGGGCGGCTACTGGGCCTTCCGCGCCTACCAGGCCAGCTACCGCCCGCAGTTGGCGCTGGCCGGCACGGTGCCCAATTTCAACCGCGCCATCATTCCGGTGGTGCAGCCCGATGGCACCACCGAGTTTCAGTCGGTGCGCTACAACAACTCGCTGCTGGGCCTCAACCTGAGCCAAAATATCGGCCTCACTGGCGGGCAGGTGGTGATAGGCTCGCAGGTGCAGCGCTTCGATGATTTTGCCCGCACCGAAAAACGCTACAACAACCAGCCCTTTACGCTGGGCCTGACGCAGCCGCTGGGCTACTTTAATGCCCTGAAATGGGCCCGCCGCATCGAGCCGCTGCTGTACCAGGAAAGCCAGCGCCAGTACCTGGAGGACCGCGAAGCCATCGCCCAGCGCGTGACGGAGCTGTATTTCGACGTGCTACTGCAACAGGTGAATGCCGCCGTGGCGGGCCAAAATGCCCAGGCTACCGCCGAGCTGCTGCGCGTGGGCCGCGAGAAATATGCTCTAGGTCGCCTCTCCCAAAGCGACTTATTGCAGTTGGAGCTCAACCTGCTCAATGCCCAGCAGGAGCAAACCCAGGCCCGCCTCGACGCCGAAACCGCCACCATAAGCCTGCGCACCTACTGCGCCCTGCCCGCCGATGAGGCCACGGCCGCCACCCCGCCCCTGGCCGTGCCGCCCCCCGCGCCCGCCCTGGCCGTGGTGCCCGCCGAGGCCCTGAGCCAGGCGCAACAGCACCGCACCACCACGCTGGCCTTGCAGCGGCGGCAGCTGCAAGCCGCCCGCGATGTGGCCCAGGCACGCGGTACCACCGGCTTTTTGGCTACCCTCACCGCCAACCTCGGCTACGTGAACCAGGCGCCCTACCTGGTCGATAGCTACCGGACGCTGCAAAACCAGCAGCAGGTATCGCTCGCCTTTGCGCTGCCGCTCGTGGACTGGGGCCGCCGCCGCGCCACCATCCGCACTGCTGAGCTGGCCCGCGACCAAACCCAGGCCGCCGTGGCCCAAGACACGCGCAGCTTCGAGCAAACCGTGCTCACGCAAGCCGCCCAAATACCGGCCCTAGCCGGCCAAGTCCGCCTGGCCGCCCGCGCCGATACGCTGGCCCAGCGCCGCTACGCCATCACCCGCGCCACCTACGAGGCCGGCCGCCTCAGCCTCACCGACCTCACGCTGGCCTCGGCGGCCAAGGACTTGGCGCGGCGCGGCTACATCCTGGCCCTGCGCGCCGGCTGGGTAGGGTACTACCGCTTGCGCGGGCTCACTTTATTTGACTTTGAAACCCAGCAGCCGCTGGCGAGCGAGTAGCGCGAACTTTCCAGTTCGTGCGCTCGCGCAACGAGCATCCACGCCCGCCGACGTTCGCCTACGCCGATGCTCGCTGCGCGAGCGCACGAACTGGAAAGTTCGCGCTACTTCCCGATAGCTTTTAACCTTACTTACCATGCAAAACGCTTCAACCCTCGCCCCCGTCATTCGGCTGGCCAATATCGAGAAGGTTTACCAGACCAAAACCATCGAAACTGTGGCGCTCAGCCAGGTTAATCTCACCATCAACCGGGGCGAATTTGTGTCGGTGATGGGGCCGAGCGGCTGCGGCAAATCGACTTTGCTCAGCCTGATGGGCCTGCTCGATGAACCTAGCTCGGGTACCATTGAGATTGATGGGCGGCCCGTGACCTCGTATTCTGACAAGGAGCTGGCGGGGCTGCGCAACCACAAAATCGGCTTCGTCTTCCAGAGTTACCACCTCATCAACGACCTCTCGGTGCTCGATAATGTGGAGCTGCCGCTGCTGTACCGCAAAGGGGTAGGGGGCGGCGAGCGCCGCCGCCGTGCCCTGGCCGCCCTCGACAAAGTGGGCCTGAATGCCCGCACCAGCCACTTCCCGGCGCAGCTTTCGGGCGGGCAGCGGCAGCGCGTGGCCATCGCCCGCGCCCTGGCCGGCGAGCCCGAAATCATTCTGGCCGACGAGCCTACCGGCAACCTCGACTCGGTAATGGGTGAGGAAATAATGGACCTGCTGCTAGGCCTGAATCGCGACCAGGGCACCACCCTCGTCATGGTGACCCACGACGAGCAGCAGGCGCTGAAAACGCAGCGGCTCATCCGGTTTTTCGACGGCCGGCAGGTGGCGTAAATCTGTCATGCTGAGCGGAGCGCAGCGGAGTCGAAGCATCTCTGCCGCTTCGTTGCTAAGCGCAGTTGATTACTGCACCGCGTGAGATGCTTCGACTCTGCTGCGCTGCGCTCAGCATGACGGCCAATACATTTTACTTCTGAAAATTTTATGCTTTTTTCTTATCTTAAAATCGCCTGGAAGGTCTTGCTGCGGCGCAAGTTTTTTACCGCCATCAGCCTGTTCGGCATCAGCTTCACGCTGATGATTTTGCTGGTTGTGTATGCCCTGTTCGACTTCGCAGTGGGGCCGCAAATGCCCGAAAAT
>Ga0265780_10001507_pt1 | contig 32709 bp, 30 predicted proteins | sample P1T30metagenome_FD_192432 | JGI IMG/M metagenome (GOLD analysis project Ga0265780, IMG submission 192432) | Plant litter microbial communities from East Loma Ridge, Irvine, California - P1 T30 | ecosystem: Environmental > Terrestrial > Plant litter > Unclassified | place: USA: California... | reverse complement strand
CCAAGTCATGGCTCAACTGATGGCACATGCACGACTTTTTGTTTTGCTTTCGTAAGAATGCACAGATGCTGACATTCCGATACAGATTTTGCCCGTTGAAAGATGGTTCCCAAATGAGCATTGATTACTTTCGCGCTAGAATCAAGTACCGTGACGGAAAAAATAAGCGCGCCAAAGACGCAGGTCCTCGGATCCCGGAGGCTTTCCTTTGGCACATCTTCGAGAGCCTGTGCGTTGCGGGACTGCTTCTAGAACGGGGCGCAGTAGAGGATAATCCGATGCGCCGTTGGAAAACCATCGTACACCGCGATCTGAGACCAGCGAACATCTTCTTCGGAATACCAGACCAACATCGGTTCAATCGCTACCCGACCCCAAAGATCGGGGATTTCGGGCTGGCCGTGTATGCACCACCGAGCGATTTCGCAGGTAATATCAACGATATATACAAACCTGAAGGGCCGCAAGACAATGTCCCGCCAGAGTAAAAGCCCGACTTGATGGATGAAAGCAAATGGGTGGGACCAAACATGGCTCGTATCGTCGAAGACGAATGTATGGGTGAGTGTCTGCCCGGAACTCCAATCACAAGCAAACATCGAAGATAACTGACGCAGCATTCATACGCAGGGAGTTGCAAATGTAATAGCCTCATTGGTGAGCGCAACAGAGGGTGTTGTCGATGTCTTCCATGATGACGCCGACGGCTATTTCGAGTTCGACCAAGTGCTGTTAGACGCTTACAGCAGCGAACTCCTGGATTTAGTACAATATTGCATGGAGCCTGTCCCAAGCGACAGACCGACCTTCCCAGAAGTCCTGCTAGAGATCCGCAAGCACAGGCTCACACACCAGCATGATCTGCGAGACAAGCCGGCGGATGACATCGCCTGGAACGCTCATCTGCTACTCGACGCCACTACGAATATGGTCCGTATCCGAGCCCCTCTGGCGCATATTCTTGAGTATGTATTGACGATTCTGCAGGGATTTGCCCAGAACATGGTATCGCATCGTCCAGACGAATGGAATCTCGACTCTCCAAGCGAAATGGGCGGCATACCTGGCGCGGAGTTGCTCGACCACCCGGTCAAGGTCCCTCCTCCTGGAGACCTGGGTGGTCTTGCTACGGCATTTGCACCCGAACGGACACGACGCCCTGGCAGGCAGTCTGCAAATCTGCCGGGACAACCCCAGAAGCCGCAGACAACGACGGGCAAGCGTAAAAGACCAGACGAGAGGCCGCCGCTGAAAATTAGAATAAAACGCGGTCCTCAAGCCGATGCCGGCGCCAAAACTAGTGCTGCTGAACAAAACGATGCTGCTGATGAGCAGCAAAATGCTACTGCCGGGCAGAAGAATGCTGGCGACCAGGACAATGCTGCTGTCGAACGGAACAGTGCTGATGCCGAGCGCAACAGTGCTGCTGCCGAGCCGAACAATGCTGACAACCAGAATGACACTGCCACCCAACTCGATCCCACCGTCCAACCCCCCGTCCAACCCACCGTTCAACCCACCGGCGCCGTCCAAACTGATGTTCCCGCTCCGGCAGGGGCCGCCCGCCAACGTAGGGCTGTAGTACGAACAGCAGCTGCGGACCGACCCCGAAGGAAGCTGGCGAAGTACGGGCCATAGGGGCCAAGGGGGCAGTAATGTCCACTCAAGCCAGAGCTGATGTACTGAACGTCGCGCCATGGGCCACTACGCCTCACCATCAAGCAGGCGTCTGCCCGCGGCAAGTTAGCTGCGGAATGCAAAGGGTTGTACGACCAATGTTTGCGAAGTTCAGTGTCGAGTTGATAAAAACGTGCTTGATTTGCTATTCATTCCTTAGATCATCTGAATTTGATACGTGTTGAACTTGCCTCTTGACTCCAACCTTCTCTCGCTCAAATCTCATACCTGTCCAAATCCGAATGTTCAGGACGGTACACAAAGTAGTCGAACTTGGCCTCTAACGCCGTGCCATTGAGGTCGGAGCACGCCATGCCCACGAAAGCGCCTGTGAAACTGCCGTGTGCAAGATGCCCGCCGCATTCGTCGCAGAGCAGTGAGGCATCACAGACTGGTCCGATCTCTTGCAGCTCCTTGCCCTCGGTCGCGTAGTAGAACTGTAGTTTCGGTCCACGGATGGTGAGCGCAAGCTTAACTTTGCCTTCGTTCGGGATCTTGAAGGGTTCTGCAAAAGGCTTCGTGAGGTTTCCTTGGGGGAAAGAAGCTTCGGACTTCATGATCAGGAGCTCCCTCTGTCCCTCTGCGTCGGCCGTTACCGTAAGGTAGAAGAAGTTGAAGCGGCAGTAATAAGCGGTTAGACCGGCGAATTGTCTTTCGTCTTCTGGTGAGAAGTCGACGACGGTCTCCGCATCGTACGAGAAGTGAGTTTGTCGGCGCGCTACCAGAGCCTGCTCATACCAGGAACCGATTGATTCGCGACCGACCAATGTTAGGCTGCTGTCCTGTAGCCGGAAAATGCGATCAGTTTCCGGCGTCCGCAGCCACTGGAAGTCCTTGTGCAGTTCTTTGTCGAAAGTGTAGCGCTGCTCGGCCCAGTATTCTGATTCATCTCGTGTGCCCGGAACCTCAACATGAAGCGAAGGCACAGGTCCATTCTTTACGTAGAGCCAATCGTCCTCCCAGTATGCCTCTTGCAGGCCGCACTCACGGCCCAGCACGCAACGGCGTTCCTGAGTAGTCGGTCTGCCGGTCAGATGGACCAAGTATGTATTGCCTTCAGGTGTTTCGACGATGTCGCCATGACCAGCGCGCTGTAAAGCGGCATGAGGGTGATCCTTTGACGTGAGGATGTGTGTTTTAGGGTGCATCTCGTATGGACCCCAGATATCACGCGAGCGTGCGAGCGTACATGCGTGCTCGTAGGCTGTACCACCCTCGGCTGTAAGAAGATAGTAGTAGCCGTTGCGCTTGTAGAGGTGAGGTCCTTCTACGAGATCCAGCTCGCTTCCGTAGAAGATCGTCTTCCTGGGACCAACCAGCTTCTCTGCCTTAGCATCGTACTCCTGCAGTCTGATACCAGCGAAAGATCGGGGCCGACTACGGTGGTCCCACAGCATGTTCACGAACCACTTCTTGCCATCATCATCATGGAAGAGCGAAGGGTCGAATCCAGAGGAGTTCACGTGAACTGGGTCAGACCATGGACCTTCAATCTTCGGCGCGGTAACGATGTAGTTGTGAGTATCCTTGAAAGAGCCGTCTTTGCGCCGCACATCGGTGTAGACAAGCCAGAACTTCTCCCCATCGTGAGTAAGACAAGGTGCCCAAACGCCGCAGCTGTCGGGCTCGCCTCGCATGTCAAGCTGGGCCTTGCGATTGAGCGGCCTGATGACAAGGTCCCAGTTCGCCAGGTCTTTCGAGTGGTATATTTGGACTCCAGGATACCATTCGAATGTGGAGGTAGCGATGTAGTAGTCCTCTCCGACCCGAAGGATCGAAGGGTCGGCATTGAAGCCAGGGAGGATAGGGTTTCGGATCTGAGGCATAGTGAAGATTCGTGAAGACTTGGAAGGTTGAGAGATCGCTGTTAGCCTGCCACTTACATATATACTCGAGAGTGAGAAAGTACGTCGTTCCGTGTGACAGCGCCTGCGACTCCGCCTCAGCATGGAACTTTAGCCATTTATCCGGTCTCGTTTGGAGGAGCCGAGGACATGCATGGCAGTACTCCACCTGGCGCCTGGGCACTGTACACCCATGCAGAAGCGTCACAGCAAAGAAACATAAGTGAAATGTTAGCCTGTCGACCCGCTCTGTCGCGAGTGCGTGGTTCGTCGTTGTATGAAGAAGGAAGAAGGAAATAGGAAACAGGACAGACATGCAGCCTTGAACACCGATTTCCCTTGGCGCCTTCCCCGTCACCATGGCTCATGATTGGTCACACAACATTTATCGTATGACCGTCAGCAACAACGCCAACAGAAACAGATAAAATGCGAGTCTGTTATAAACATTGATTCTCGAGACATTCGCAATACAACCTTGTCAAATCCACGCGCCTTCCTCTTGGTTTGCAAACACCATGCCGAAATTTGATCTCACCTCAACAACTGGCACCCGGCAATACCTTCAAGATCATGGTTATAGATGCGAGTCCGTCGAACGCTTAGCAGAAGGCTTCTCGGGCTTCGTCTATAGGGCCAAATTCCAAGGAGATTCCACAAGTCTGTCACTGCCAAACCACAACAAGCTCACCTACCCTTGCTAATCAACCTCAGAACCCTCTTCAGTCATTGTCAAGCATGTCGAAGGGTATGCCGCCCGCTGGAAGGAGTTCAAAATTGGTCAAGAAAGAATGGTTTGTGCCCTCGATCTATGACGAGGCAGCTGCACGCTAGACCTCATTCCTGACCGTGGCACGACTAGATCTTCGAAGCAAAAGCTCTGAGCTTCCTCGGACAACCTCGTTTCAACAATTCGCACGCTTCTGCGCGCGTCCCATCACTGGTAAGCTTCGACAGAGACAATCACATCTTGATACTGGAAGACATGGGCGATCTACCTTCGCTCAAATCATGGCTCCAAGCCACGTCTTCCGCTGAGCAAATCACTTCCATCGGCCGTACACTCGGCACTTATCTCGCCCACATCCACAATGAAACGGCAGCCGACTCCTCGCTCCGAGAAAACTTTAGCTCGAACCTCGTCGGTAGAGATCTGTCCAGTTCCCTCTACTACGGCGGTCTTGCTGCGGCCGCAGCAGAGCACGGCTACACCGATCCTTTCATCGCTGCGGCGGCCAAAGATGCAGAGGCGGAAGTACGCACTGCCAGTGAAGTGTGGACGCTTGGAGACTTCTGGACCGGCAATGTACTTATCTCAACGCCGGACGAGAATTGCGTGCCAACTTTGACAGTGCTTGACTTCGAATTGGCCAAACCGGGCACCGCGGCGTTCGATATTGGACAGATGGGAGCAGAGATGCTCTGTCTCGCACGATTCCGCCATCCGGAGCAAGGCCATACGTTACTCCAAGAGTTCTTCAGTGCGTACAAGGTGGAAAGAAAGACCAGTGTGGATGCTGCAGGTGTGGCGATCCGGATTGCGGCGCATCTGTTCACCATGATGCCCAGAGCGTGGAAGTCGGAGGCTGGCGAGGAGAAAGTGCGAGTCGCGCTTCAACAGGGATTCGAGCTTCTAAAGATCGGATGGGAGAGGGACGAAGTCGCTTTGAGGGAATCAGTTGTCGGCGTTTTGATGGAGTGAAGTATTATTGGTGGAGATTGGCCCGACTAAAAGCTTTCCTTCTGTCAGGCTGGCGTGAGCCGAGGCTTGTCTGTAATGACTATTCGCAAAGGTGTTTAGCACTCAAAAGATCCAGCCCGCCGCTCCAAGTCGTTGGCATCTGTCGCAAGTGTCTCTGCACTCCTTCGAGGCGAACCGAATCCACTTGTTTGATAATCGCTCGAATCGCGCGCGGCATCATCAGACGAGTCAATAAAGGGCTGGTGGACCCCGTGGACACCATGCTCATGAGGAAGGCCGAGCCCGGCTCCACCGAGCCCCAGTGGACCCCCAGGTAGAGACACGTGGTGGTGGTCGTGATTGCAGTGAGCACAAGGACTTGAGCGCCATGCTATGACAAGCCTAGGAAACTCGATCTGATCCATGGAGATGGCGGCGAGGTAGGAGTGAATTGTACTGTCGTGAAGGATAATCAGGAAGAATTCACTCGGCGAGAGAAAGGGAGCATTAGCATACAAATTGAGAATCATGGTAGACGACCCGAATGTGCCGAGCATGACCAAGCCAGCACCTTGGTACCATCCGTTATATTGGAGTGCCACGAAACTGTGAGTGAGAGACAACCAAATCAGTATCTCGATTCGCTCAGACCAAGAGATAGAAGCAACGCACCCGGGGATCATGATCGAGAACAAGGACGCTGCCAGTATCAAGTCCATCCAGGCCTTTGTCCTGGGCGATTTGAGCATGCCAGTGAATGTCAGAATGCCCGACACAGCAGAGCAAAACATGGGCGCAATTCCAATTGCTGGCAGAGCTCTCTCTGAGACGATTCCGTGTGGAAGGAGAAGACACATGCCGAGTAGAGAGGCGAGTACGGTTATCACGCGCAGTTGACGGTAGTCCTCGCCAGGTCGCTGCTTGAAGTCAGGCCGGTCCATTGCCGCCGCGCGTGTCTCCCCGATGGCAGGGCGAGACGAGGCCTTTCCCGTAGTTGCGGGCGCGGCGATGCCAGTCGTGAAACCACTGGCGTTGTACAGGTCTTTGGGCCAATGATCATACATAGGAAGGAAACAAGTCGAGGGTTGGGCCTCTGGCAGCCGGAGAAGTGCTACGCAGCCTATCTGGTCGCGCAATCAACAGTGTTCGGGACTGCCCCTAAACCGCGGCTCTTGAATCCTTCTGAATCGGCGGCAAACAGACTTCGTGTTCTGATGCTTGGTCTCGCACGGTCCAGGATCGGCTATAATTTCCATGGGTCTCTTCACCGCAGTGGACGTCAGCGACAATAACATGTCATGGATGACATTCTTAAGCAGATGGAGATGGCGCCTACACATCCAGATTGACGAAAAGTCGATGATCGGGTGGATGTGTAGCATAGCCTTTTGTGCCATCCAGATGCACAGAGGTGACGTTAGCTGAGCGCAAAAAATGTCACTTGACATCTCAAAATAATGAAGAGACAGAACTACGCCGTTTATCACTGGATCCAAACGAGACCTCAATCCGAGTAATATTGGTGGAGTTACACGTACGTGGCTTGGGACCTTCAGTTGGGTACTTGCTCGACACCATCGTTATCATTGACAATTCCTTAGCGCCGGATGTCCCGTAGCCAATGAGCAACCGAGTGCTCACATCTGTGTCACTTTCGTCCATCAACTCTCTCGAGCTACCCGAAACTAAGTGGCATGAGCTTCAGTGGCATGGTAAATAATTCGATATGGAACCGCTCTCAAGTCTAGTCAGATAATAGCTCACCCGTAATAGCGTCGAAGGGTAGCGAAATTTCCTCTAAATGAACCCAGCCCGCCTAACAAACCAAGCCAAACCTCCAGCGAACGCCGTGCACCCAGAGAAGATGATGATCGACCCATACTCACTACCGTAAGCCGAAATATCAGCTCCATGCAGAGACTTGCTTTGGTCCACCAAAGTCTCGCTGAGCGGACCCGAGATGACGGATCCCACGCCCCGACCCATTGCAAGCAAGCCAAAGACAACATTGGCGTCGGTATTCTCGTGCTTTCTTTGAAGCTCGCGAATGACACCACCCCAGCTTGTTGAGTATGCAGCCGCCGTGAGGCCGTATACGAGACTGAAGACGAACAGCGGCGCGACAGATGTTGTGAAGCCGAGAACGACGAAGACCGCTATGCAGGCGAAGAGACTCTGGCCCAGCAACACTAGAGTCACATCGAAGCGATCCACGAGAGCGCCAACGCCTATGCAACCGAACATTCCAGCGAGGTTCACACAGAGGATCGTCAGTGATCCCAGCGTTCTTCCAAGACCGAGACTCTCGGCGATGGTGGGAAGGTAGTTCGTTGGGAGGAAATAGCCGAGAGCCTGGACGGTGTTGAAAAACTGTAATGTCCAGAAGAATGGCGATTTTAAAAAAGCGAGGTCCACGGGTGCCGAGATGTGAGTGGTCGAAATCGGGAGCCTGGGCTTTAGTAGGAACACGATGGGCGAAGCCAGGATCACAATGATCAGAGCGACGATGCGGAGCGTCTGCCATATAGTGGTTAGTGAGGAAAAGGCATGTTGTGAAACATGCATGGCGGTACTCACCCATCGGAATCCCACTTCGTTTAGTACGGCCTGTAAGATAAGAGGCATCACCACGCCTCCAGCAAAGTCCCCTGCGATAGCTACTCCGATCGCCAGTCCTCTCTTCTGCAAGAACCACTCATTGATGAGATTGATAGTAGGCATGACTAGTGCATTGCCAGCAATTCCATAGATGATACCTTGACAAACAATCAGCTGTGGCACGGTGTTCGAGAACGACGCCCCAACCAGAGATGCAGTGATGATCGGGACGCTGACCCAAAGAGACCAACGCCTCGCCTTGGGCCATCTTTGAAAAGCCCAGAGGTAGAGTGGCATCGTGAGGTAAGCGATTCCCGTTGAGGTGGTGCCGATGGCTGCGATACCGCCTTGCGAAGCGAAGGGTTCATGCGAAGCGTAGTATTCTTGCAGGATACCGAAGGATAGCGCGAATCCCCAAATCAAAGCATTGCTGAGGAAGGCTCCTCCCAGCGCTACCCAAGCGTAGAATCCTTGATCCGTTGGAGGTAGGGCATATTGTGCGCGAGAACTCTGAGGTTCAAGCGGTGTTCCGTCGTCGGTACCGAGAGTGTTGGAGACCAGGCTGTTGCGGTTTGACAACTCCATTGTGGTGACTGTTGCCGGTAAAAATGAGCGATGGACCCGAGGCTGAAGACTGCTCAAGTACAAGATCTTTTAAAGCTTCCCAATTGTACCAAGAACATTCCGAGCCGATACCGGAATCCCGTATGGAGTTGTAACCCGTCGCGCCCTACGGTGGACGTATCTCTAGATCACGTCAGCAGTCCGTTTCTAGCCGGCATTCAGGTCACTCCTCGTCGGCATAGGATTCTTGTCATGTCTTGTACGATACTTTGGGCGTACTACAGTACAGTAGCATTGGCAATCGGAGTTCATTGCGAAAGAGGGGCGCTTGCCCGTGGAGAATTTCCCGATTTGAGATGTGTCGTCGAATTAGGGGATCGATTACCAATCCCTCCAGGGTTATATTGTAGAGAAGCCTACCATGAATTACTGTACCGTACTACACTGTTATAATCTAACGAGATCCTGCTCCATGATCAGTGTGTTTGTATGTCACATAGCCTCACAGACAACATTAGGTTAGTCATCCTGAGAATCATACTGCTGTTGCGTGGTAAAGCTTCCACGTATCCTCAAGTGGTCTGGAGTAACCGCGTTGCAAAGAACCATGTACCTAGTGATGGCTGAAATATACAGTACCTATGAGCATGATGAAACATGTGTTGTAGACAAAGAAAGAACAGAAGGCGGAATAACAATACCTAATGTCTCGACTTTCACAGCTCGGCATGTGAGTGAGCTTGGACCGACAGGGTTCAAGCAAGCTGTTTCGTGTTTCGTGTCCATTCGGATACAGTAGTGCCACAGTGCTTGAACCTCTACTAAGCCTGAGACAAGTCCCGCTCTTGTATACGTCCCTCCTGATTCCTGCACTCCTTACCCTTCCAATGCCCTTTCACATCTCGGTAACCTGGCTTTGTTGGAACTAGACCTACAGTGTCGTGCGCCTCTTGTTCATCCCTCCTGGCCAACGCGCCCAATCAATTCGGCATCTGGATCCAAACATGAACGGCCACAATGGCTTCGGCGACTCCGGCGTCAGCGAGGATAACTTTGGCGAGAGCGGCGCACTGAAAGCGGTAAAAGCTTTTGACGCGTTCCCCAAAACGAAACCCTCATATACCGAGCAGACCAACTCCGGCGGCATCTGGACAATCGTACTGGTGCTTGCGAGCATATGGCTAGGAGCGACTGAGTTGGGACGATGGTGGCAGGGAGAGACAACACATACCTTTAGCGTGGAGCAAGGAATAGGGCATGATCTACAAATCAACCTGGACGTCGTTGTTCACATGCGCTGCGAGGACCTCCATGTGAACGTACAAGACGCAAGTGGTGACAGGATTCTGGCCGGCTCGACGTTGAACAAGGACCCTACGACCTGGGTTCAATGGGGGAACGATCGAAAGCTACACACCCTGGGCAAGTCGAAGGATGAAAGGTTAGATCTCAGCGGCTACCCAGGGTTTGGAGAGTACAAGGAGGAGGATGTTCACAACTATCTCGGTGCGGCCAAAGCTACGAAGAAGTGGAAGAAGACTCCCAAGGTCCCGAGACATGGCAACCCTGACAGTTGCCGAATCTACGGTAGCATGGAAGGCAACAAGGTTCAGGGCGACTTCCACATTACGGCAAGAGGCCATGGTTACATGGAGATGGGTCAACATCTTGATCACAGCGGTATGCACTCTTGAAACGACCAAGCACACGTTCGTTTCACTAACCAATCGACGTAGCATTCAACTTCTCTCACCACGTCAACGAGCTTTCGTTCGGTCCTTTCTACCCGTCGCTGGTCAACCCTCTGGACAACACCGTCGCAACCAGCGATAACCACTTCCAGAAATTCCAGTACTATCTTTCGGTGGTCCCGACAGTCTACACGACTGACCCCAAGTCCCTCAAGAAGTACACAGACAAATACCACGAGTCGCCTTCCAGCGGCGAGGACGGCATGAAGAAACATCACAAGCGCTACGCCCGGGACACTGTATTCACCAACCAGTACGCTGTCACCGAACAGTCGCACGGAGTCTCAGAAATGATGGTTCCTGGTATTTTCGTCAAGTTCGACATTGAACCGGTCATGCTCACGATTGCGGAGGAATGGTCTTCTTTCCTGTCGCTGTTCATTCGCCTGGTCAACGTCGTTTCCGGTGTGCTGGTGGCGGGTGGTTGGCTATACGCGATGAGTGAATGGGCCAAAGAGATTCGATCCAAGGGACGGAGGCAAGCAAGCAGCGGCTATGAGGGAATTTTGTCACCTGCGACGCCCGGGGCGAATGGTGAAAAGAAGGGATTCTAGGGTCAGCAGCTGTATGCGCGGTATGTATGCTGTTATTTGTTCACGCCACATCGAGATGCATTGCGGCGATTCAGAGTTCAAGATCAAGATCATGCGCACGACTGTTGTGTCACTCATGAGCGATTCCACACCATACGCGCCGTCAGATTCCATCCACATTATTTTCACATTACTCCATCAAGATAAGCAAGGCTTATAACAATATCGTACTCACTTGCAGTAAGCGAATGTTCTCACGCGCGGACCGCTCCTGCCTGTTTAAAACCCGGCAAGCAATCCTAATTCCTTGGAAATATCGCAGCTTCCACCTTCACTCTCACCCACCACAACAACGCTACTGCCATTGCCACACATCATGCCAACCGCCACGCCAGGAGGGCGCGATCCAAAAGCTGACAAACCCTACAGATCGTCCGCGAAGGTATCTCTGTATCGGCACCAGCGTCAGCATCAGCATCAGCATCAGCAAAACATTCATTCGACAGCCATTCCTAAATACCAGCAGGCAGAGGCACACAAAATGCTTACCATCTACCGCGATGACACACCAGGAGCCTGCATCGCAGGGGTTTCTGGCGCCATAGTCGACCTGAAGCTTCCAGTCCTTTACCGCCGCGACTTGAAGCTGCTGATGCGCTATCCAGAGCCGCGTCGGACTGCGACCTGGATCCAAACGTCGTTTGTAGCAGACGACAATTACATGGCCAGCTCCGGCGTGCTGTACAAGGCGTACTTCGACGCACTCACGCCCTTGAAAAACGACTTAGACCGACGGACGCCACCCACAACACCCACCACACTCCTGCTGTCGCCAAACGAGTTTTTCGCCACTCTTGGGAAGCAGATCGAAGGCTGTGAGCCCTACTTATGGACCGGCAAAGATGGCACGGAAGAACGGTCTACACGTGGTGTCCGCGCTCGCAAAGAAGCGCTGACTTTCCCATCAACCAATCGCAAGCGCAATCGACGTCAACTCCAGTACTACAAGAAGAAAGGCGACCTGGTCTACCCCGAGGGCGACCCAAAGAAGAGATCGACTTTTGCAAAATGGCTGGCGCACGACCCGTTGTTCATGCTGCCGAGCGAAACCCAGTCACCTTTGGTCGACCGCATGAGAGCAGGCTCTGCCGGATCTGAAGGCGGAACATACTACGACGGCAAAGAAACTGAAGATGCTGGATTTCCGGGAATCAGTATCGAGAAGAAAAGCTTGAAAAGCAAGGCCACTAGCCTACTCCAGGACGGGAAATCAACTTCTATACCGGGCGGAGCAGCGGCGGTCGGCGTTGGCCAGACTGATGCGGAATTTGAGGCGTCCTTGAGAGCGGAGTTCATGGCAGCGGTGCAAGAGCAGAGCAACAAGCTGAAGAACAAGACAACGAGGGAAGACCCCAGCTCCACCAGCTGGGCCAAGGAAAGCAAGCTGCTCCCAGCACGGACAAGTGACCAGACTGACGCACAAGTCCTGGCAGCCTTAGATGCACATCGGAAGTCAACGCGGGGCTCTGAATTGATCGAAAGAAAGGCGAAAGAGCAGGACCGCACGCAAGACGACCAAGAAACGATTGAAGATCACAGCGCAGGCGCCGCCTTGCAGCGCTTTGCGGCTGACATCGGATAGAATCCATCATCCGCTGACAGCGCGCCACTACCGGATGGCCTTTTCCAGTCGCTCGCGCATGGGCGCGTTGTTATCCGCACAGCAGAGAAGAAGGGACCGGGAGCGGGCGCGGGTCGTGTCGAGAAAATTACCGATGGGGATCCGACCAGACCGTTGGAAGCGGTCAAGGGCGCCTGTCATATCAGGAGATATTCCAATTGGGATCCGAGTAGTCGAGCGCTTGATGTGATGCCGGGAATAAATCGAGAAACTTCCACAAAGCTCGGTAACAAGAAATGGGCGCTGTTGGGGAGTATGGTCATCCTGGAAACGGCGATGGTGGTGAAGCACGTTGGTTTGGGAAACTTTGCAGAAGACCAGACCTTTGATGCGAGCGGCACGATGAAGTACGATTACCCTCGAGGAGCCATCGGGTTCATCGAGAAGGTCGAGCATGACCATTTCTTCTGGACTCTTCGGACGATGCATCAGACTCAGCGACTCCACAACATCAAAGCCAAGTTCAAAGAAGCCAATCTTTCGAAGGTGGCAGATGCTCGGGCTCGTACTCCTACACATTCGACGTTCATGGAGCTGGCATTGTGTCGAAAGAAAGCCCGGTGTGAGGACGTTCCAACATTCCTTCGATTGCTGGATTGAGTAGAAGCAGCGGTTGAGAAGATCATTACGTTGTTTCATACTTTCGTTCACAAATGCGGAAAGAATCAAGTTTTTCACTTGGGGGCTTGCCGATTTTTCTGGAAGATGGAGGCAATGGGAGTTGGCTATCGGACTTCGTAGTCTCCTTGTGTAGCTACGTTTCGCAGTTTACGGTACATGTTAGGAACGATTGCCGGCTAACGAAACACTTGCGGTTAACCCCAAATTGAGCATTGCAGTGATAGAGTCATCTACTAACTACGGTAATGAGATTGGTAGCCATAACTACGTGTGAATGCCGATACTTAGTAAGCTGTCTCGTCTGACACATACGCAGTGGATGCAGACATCGTGCCTCAATATACGCATGGCGAAGAAAGCTTGATCTGGACCGCGGCTCTTCCCAAGCTCCAGCATCGACTTGACATCACCACCACCATTGGACCATCAATGTGCTAGCGACACCTCACAGCACCCTCTCGCCATCCTCGGCGCCCTCACAGCAATGCTAAGTTGCACAAGAAAGTTGCTGGAAGCACGGGCCAAACATGGAATACCGACGGCCAGAAAGCAGTGCGATGCTGTTTTGAGGAGAGGATACGCGGAAGACGCATTTGACTCCGGCAGACAAACTCCTGCTGCTGCCAATCGGAAGTACAACGAGAGGGAGAGGGACTCCTCGCTCTATGGGCCGCCGCAGGGGTTTCGTATCCGCAGGGTTCCCTCGAAGCTGGAAGATGATACCAATTGGAAGGATCCGCATCCGAGAGTACAAAAGAAGCCGGCGGTCACAAGGACGCCCAAGCACACACATCTACCCAAGACCCGCTATGGCTCGCAAGATTTGGCGAAGGACGCTTTCTTCGGCGTCGTAACCACGTCGCGTCCGCTTGAAACGACAATCGACGAGCTCGTCAGAGACATTCCACAAATGCCGCAAGATGAAACCTCGAATAGCTCAAGGGATACCGTCAGTTTGGTCTTACTGATGACGCCCGGGCTCGCTCGTCATGCACTCGACAGCACAGTGCCCAATACTGTTGTGGAACGTCTACAGCCTTCAAAGCAGTTCGGAAAGACTTACACCACTACCACAGCAATTGTCGACCGCTTGCCCACCCCAAATGATGAGATCGAGGGAGCCGAAGGTATGGCCTACATGCTATTCCGTGATCCACCTCCTGCCGAAGAAGGAGACCAAACACCGTTCCAAGAGACTGCTCAGAAACCTGGGTCGTTGACTTTCCGGATGCCAAAAGTTGCAGCCGGCAGACACGGGAAGCGGATGTCTGTGCATGATTTGCAGCTTCCTTTGAGCCAGACCGTATTCACGACTGGTCTGGTATCCACGATGATGCTCAGGGAGTACACCCGTGATGACTTAGGAGAACCGTTAAAACTCACCAGCGAACGGAAACTTGAAAGTCAAACACTGCAACTGCCAGCTTTGCCAGATTACAGAAGCAGCCACATGATGTACATACCACTGGTTCCGCTCACCCCGTTCCGGAAAATCAACTACGTGATGGGCAACATCATAAGGAAGCTATCCGCTCAGCACGCCACTTGGGAGGTTAGATCAAACGAGGAAGGTAAATCGGAGTTGATCGAGAACTCGCGGGATATGGAACAGGACGTGCCCGCTTCCCAGGATCTTGAGCAAGCTGTGTCCAAATACTTTGAGGCATTGGACCTGCAACCGGAGACTGTCAGTGTATGGGCATTGGTGATACCCACGATTGCCGATTCTCCCAAGATCGTCAAAAGTCTAAACATGCCGGGTATTCAAAGCCTACTTGCCGCCGACCAAGCCGCAATATCCGCTGCATGGGATCCCAAGGCGGAGGCATCGAAGGACATGTCGGGGCAAATGGCTGTCGCCACTCGCACTCTGATGTATTTCGGTGCCCGTCTTATCAAGGTGCTCTCCGGCGGAGGTGGCTGGGGCAAGAAAGCTGGCCTGCTGAGCCTTGATCCCGACGTCCAATATTCGACTCGAGAGCTGCGACAAGACGCGGGTTGGCAATTCGACTTCGATACTCCGGACGACGGCACTGGCGCCGCTGTGGAAGCACAGAAGAACCAGGCTCTTGGACAGATCGTAAAAGAAGGAGAGAGCATCATGTTCTTACTTGCTCCGAAACTACAGAACCTCCCAATCACCTATCAGGAAGTGCACAATCGAGACGAAAAAGGTGCGCGGAGGGGGTCAGAGCTTGAGCTGTCCTTTGGAGCCATTCCCTCATCTATCGACGAGATCGCGCGAACCCCCGAGTCCGATGAGACTCCAGCAAAGATCCAGCACTACCCCAACTTCTTCGGCATGCTTTCAGAAGGTGGAATGGCCCTGGGGACTAGTCCCAAGCAGAACGTGGCCTTCCAGTCTAAGATTGATGTGCCATTCAGTCGTTACATCGCAAAGCAATACTCCGATCGCACGGGCCAAAAGCTGCAATATTACCCCGACGTCCTCAAGAAAAAACCTGCGCAGGTTTATGTCGCACCCCCCGCCGAGTCGTCCGCGAAAAAGGTCATTGCAGCGACCCCAGAAGCTTTTCGGGAGAAAGCAAAGGTAGAACAACGCACCACTACACCACTCTGACTACTTAACGTTTGTACTCAACAGCGTCTTGTCGACGTGTACCTGCAACTGACGGCTGCATGGCCATTCCAAGTCCGCCGGCGAGATTTTGGCGCGCTCCTTACCCGTCTCGAAAGTGTGCAACAAGAAATCACGCAGGCAGGTCCTGCAGGTCAGAAAGCCCAAGATGTCGCTTTGGGGGAGGTGAAAGCGAGCATCAGTGAACTACGATGGGACAGCATGTCACGAAAATGGAGGGCCGTCGCCTGGTGTCGGCTATGTTCTACTTTTGTGAAGCGTCTGGAACCGCTCTTGGCCAAACGCGCTCGCATATCCCGTTCGGAGGAGCTGACCGCTGGTCGACGCGAGCGGATGCGTCGAGCTCGGCAGGAAAGGAAAGCTCGTAAGAGAGCTCATAAGACGGTAGCTCCCTGGCGGCAAAATCAAAGGGCTCGCCAGATCCGCAAGGTCGCACCCCTGGTAACGAGACGTGTCCGCGTCGTGGCAGGCCCGCGACTAAGACGTGTGCCTGTCGATGGACCCACGCCGGCGGAAAGGACTCTTCGGCACATTCGGGTCCAGCGGAGGCGGAGCCAACGACGCGCGCGGCTGCTAGAAATCAGGATGCAATGGGCGCGAAAGAGGGATGATGAGATTGCCGCTAGCGAAGATCTTTGGCAGTTTGCGCACGAGGATGAGAGTTCCAGGAGACCAGATCGTGACTTGTCTGCCTGGCCCAGGTTGGCGCAGAGACAGCGTGAGCAACTCGCCGAAGAGGTGGACGCCTTTGGCAGAGTGCCTCGCGAAGAAGTGCACGCTTTTGGGACAGTGCCTCGTTAAAGTCATGTGGTGTGCTTCCTGAACTTTATGAACAGGTGACTGTATAGCTGTTGTATGATAGTGTGATTTACGTGTATACCTGTATGTCTTGTGCTCCAAAACATCAATGCCATATGGCCCGTGCACGTATGCAATGCGGTCTCAAGCCGACAGCCGCGGCTATCACAACAACCTTCGACATCATCATCTATTCGCAAGCATGGCGGGCTCAGGTGCCCGAGGCTCATACCAGACCATATCCTTCAAGAGGCGCAAGTATCCAATGTATTAGTAGGCGACATGACAAGTCCTTGGACCAAGCATAACAAATCCTACATCCTTTTCGGTTCCACCTTCCAGATGCCTCAATCACAGTCAAGCAGGCTGAGAGTCCTGCTCTTCGACATCGGCGGTGTTTGCGTATGTCAACATGACACAGGCGTCGCAAAGTCGCTGAAACTAAACTGCAAACCAGGTCATCTCCCCCTTCCAAGCTATTCTAGACTACGAGAACGCCAATGGCATCCCCCCCGGCTGGGTAAACCACTCCATCTCCTCCACAAGCCCAAACGGATCCTGGCAGCAGCTCGAGCGCGGCGAAGTACCACTCGACAAGGCCTGGTTTCAGAAATTCAAACAAGACCTCACCGACGAGAAGAGATGGCGCGTATACTACACCAAACACCTTTCCAAGCAGCTCAAGGAAAAGGGCTCCGACGCCGCTGAAGAAGCAGCCTACAACGCCCCTCCGCCCCCAGACATCGACGCAGAATGGCTCTACTGGGAGATGATGCGAGTGGCCCGCGAGCCGGATCCGCACATGTACCCTGCGCTGAAGAAGTTGCGCGCTGCGGCCGACGCCAGTAATGGGAAACTGGTCATCGCTGCCATGTCGAATACTTCTATCTTCCCGGCTGATCATGCTTTCAATGATCCTACAACGCCCGAGGGCAAGCAGAACGCCGAGCTCAAGGGTCTGTTTGATGTGTTTGTGAGCTCGGCGCATGTGGGGATGCGCAAGCCGGCGGAGGACATTTACTTTTATACTCTGGGGCGGGTTGCGGAGTTTGTGAGGCAGAAAGGGTGGGGGGATGAAGGGGTAAGGATGGAGGACGTGGTCTTTCTGGACGATATTGGCGGGAACCTCAGGACGGGGAGGAAGGTCGGGATGAAGACTGTGAAGGTTGTGCTTGGGAAGACGAGTGAGGCGGTGAAGGAGTTGGAGAAAATTACGGGGTTGTCGTTGGTGGATGAGAAGGCGAAGTTGTGAGTGTTGAGTTTTGGGGGGCTGACATGTTTGTAGGCCTAAAGTGAACTTGCTACCTATTATTCTTGCCAGTAATTCTTGGTTCTTGAGTGCATGACGGACATGCCATGCGGCTTCGTCTAGAGGCTTGTGGCATTGATGGAGGGTGTTGCCACGATCGTGCGGATGATGCTTTCATTTACTGGCCACTGAGAGCAGCAGAGAAGCTAATCACTACGAGAATCGCGACAATGGCTAATTCGATTGCACACCGCATCCACGGTCGAGCGTAGGTAATCCTCGCTCTCGCCAGTAAAGGACCTTATATTGATGGGTGAAAATTGGTCGTCGTGGCAATAAATACCCATCGAGCATCTCTTTACTCGAACTCATCAATCCAACTCATGTTCCATCGGCGCCGCTGAAGAGTCCACTCACACCAGCAAGACATCAAGCAAGCCACACCACCCGGCACCGCGATGACCACTACCGCCAACTGCGACCACTGTAACAACCACTCCGGGTACCTCCTCGACACTTTCTCGGCCATGGAGGAAAGCACTCTTCGACGCTACAACACAGTCAACCCACTCCTCCAAGACCGCAGAGACGCCAAAGCTGCAGCCTCACACTTGCGCTGCACCCATCACTTCCTCGAGAGCTATCGCTTGTCCGTGCTCGGGCGATGCGAACCCGACAAGCGCGTCCAACTAGCGATCATGCCTAGTTATTACGTGGCCGTCAGGAAATTCCGAGCTGTCGCTTATCCAGGCATGTCCAGTGTGAAACTGGCAGCTCTTCAGAGGCCGTAGCATCAATATTCTGATACCTGGTCGGTCGGCCACTCCAGCTATCTCCTACGCTAGTCGATGCGTTCACAGGGAAAAGCGACGTCCTTTCCTACATCGCGACTCGCTTCAGACAACGAAATCTGACCGGATTATGGAGTCGACTGGTATCATCGCCGGGTTTTCCCACATCACCCGCCATTTGATCCGTTTTGTATGACGACTGACATCCTGACTGAGCCTCGGAGGTGGTTATCTGAAACCGGGATTGAAGGCGCGTTGTTTTTGTCGTGTATTCTTACGACTAGCACGAGGAGCAAGTTGAGCCTGGCCTCATGATTTACCTTGATTTCATGGTTTATCTTCTTCAGCTTTGATAGAGCTCATAATTAAACAAATGTGATTATACATGTGGAAAATGATGAGTAACGTAAGAAGATCCCATGCAATTGCACGGCGGAGTGTTTCATACTCCGAGCATGAGCTCGGACGCAAGTGAAAGACCCCCGCGCCATGAGGCAAGTGCATTCCCAAGTGCAACGGTTAGTATAACGTCAACCGTGAGTTAACGGGCAGAGTGTCGTCAACTACCTACTGCTCCAGATCCTGCCAAAGGGTACGGCGGACGGCCTGGCCGATCGCTTGGTGAATAGCAAAAACATCGCCGTCAGCCCTCAATCGGGTCGGGCTAGCAGCAACCAGCAACCCTCGCGACTACAACACACCACGTCCATTTGAACGACCCACTTACTACACAACACACCCGCGCCCACCCATGCCCACCGGCACTCGATATCACACCCTCCATGCACGCAGACGCGAGACAGCCAGCGATATTTGGTGCGGGCGGTGAGCAGCGTGCGCACGCCGCTTCTAGATGACGCCAACACCTCGTCCCACAGGCCCCAACACGGGCGCATATTCCAACGATGCGCTGGCGCCGCCTAGGCCCAGCAGAGATGGTCGAGCGCCGTCGACAGCAAGCTTTGCAACCGCAAAGTCCTTCATGAGGAGTGGCCCGCCGCCAGGAAGCTTTACATCGGAGTTGAAGGGCACTCTCTCACGCCCAGACGCGCCTCGATATGAGGTCGGAAGTTTTGTCGCCCCGGATGAAAGTGCTTTACTGGGGAATGCGACGACCGAGCAGCGGCAGGCGGAGTTCAGAGACAAGATTGAGAAAGAGACGAAGATCAAGGTAGGGACAGAGAACTTGCTCGAGGCGCTGAATACGAAGAAGGAGAAGCACATCCGCGAGCAGAGGCGGGTGGTGGAATCCGAGCTGAACACGTCGAATCGGAAGATCGCTCAGCTCAGGTCAGATCTCAATGCAGAGATCCAGAGGAGCAGGGAACAGCCAGCGATCAGCCCGCAGGAGAGATTGTCGACACAGCTCTTCCGGGCCGCGCCAGTGAGATCGCCGCCAGCTCCTCAGACTATGCTCCAGGACGACGAACCTGAGTACGATCCGGAATCTGAATCGCCTTCGTACATCCTCGCCGAGATCCTGCAAGCGCTCGAGGCGGCGAACCTCCCATCTGATTACTACGTCAACCATGCCAATGAGCTCGTGGAACTCTTCAAGCGGCACCCGACTCTCAAATACGATCTGGCATGGTCTATTTTCGGCCTACGGATGCAAGTGCTTCTGCTGAGCGACAACCGAGAGGTCGTTGCGGCAGGCTACAGACTTTTGCGATACGCGATTACAGATCGTAAATCTTTGCAGACCATTCGATCTCTGCATACAGACTACCTGGTCATACTTTCACTAGTCAAAGAGAGCAAAGCCAGGGTGGAACGCGAACAAGCTTTGAAGTTCGTGCGTGCATTCTTGGATGTGAAAGGCGGAACGAAAGAGATTCACGGATCAGTCGTGCGTGTCCTGGTTGCCGTAGCAGATCACGCAGATGATCAGCTCCGCAGCATCGCGATCTTGACGCTCGCTGAGATCCTACTCAAAGATCCTGAAATTGTCGTAGACGGAGGCGGTATTACGGTTCTCTCGGAGTCCATGGGTAATGGAGCATACCATGCACCGGAAACTCTCATCACGCCATTCATGCACCTTATGGATCTTCCGGCACGTCGGGGTATGCTACGCAACGGTTTCGAATTCAGTTCCGCATTTGCATCCTTCACCGAGCCGCCACAAGGTTCCTCTCACGGGCAAGACGAAAGATTGAAGACCAGCGCGAGGGTTATCGCTGGTATGTTCAAAAGCTGGTCAGGATTGATGACTCTGTCACTACACGACTTCTTGCCTGTTCGATCAGTAGTCTCGTCACTTTACATCACGACCGCCTCAGTACGCTCCGCGGTGACGGACTTGATCGCAGACATTCTGAGAATTCAATTCCCATCATGGGCAAGCTCCTTCATCGGGGGTAGACGGCTTACAACGTACGGGCGCGTCACAAATCTTCGAGGCGATGATGTCGCGCAGCCAGAAAACTCGCGTTCAGAAGAGGACCCTCACAAGCGCAATCTGGTCGAGCACTTCATCGCCGTTGCATTGGCGATTTTACTTAGGCAGGGTCTGCTCAGAGCGCTCATGCATGCCGAGAGTACTTCACCGAGTGTGCAACTGCGCAAAAAAACATCTCTGCTTCTTGCGAAAGTACTGAAGATGGCTGGTGACTTGCTGCCAAGTGCATGGAGCGCCGAGCTGCAAGTGATGCCTGGCTTGTTCTCTTCGTCAATCGATTTCAGAGCTGAAGGCCGGGTCCAAGCCACTGCGAGCGTATATGAGATCGACCGAGTCAACCGTACCCTCTATCGCTCTGTAGCCGGCCAAGCATCACAGATACAGACGAAAGAAGACGGGTCTGCTGCAAGAACTCGTGCGGCGTCCAAGTCACAAGTGGAAGCTGGAATGGATGAAGCGCAGTTCAGGCAGAAAATGCTTGATACCGGCGTTCTCAATACTGTCAATTACAACAAGTGGAACTGGTCATTGATCCAGTCGCTCATCGAAGGACCAATGCAAAACCCGAAACGCCTTGATGAAGCTACACGGATTACTAAGTTTGTCCACCGACTACTAGGCTTCCTGCGACCATTCAAGTTTCGCTTCTCAGATGCACCCAATACAAAGGTCAACCAGCGCTACGTGAAAGCCGGGTGCACCCTCGTACGAACGCTGTTACAAACCCCAGATAGCGCAAAGTATCTGGCAGACAACAAGCTCATTCCCCAAATTGCCGAATGTCTTGCACAGAAGGATCCAATGAGCGGAATCACCTCGACAGCACCGCTATTTTCGCCCGAGCGCCTGTCGGAGACACTAGTAGGCGGATATTTTGCCTTCCTCGGCGTGCTGTGCAGCAATGGCAAAGGCTTGCAAATTCTTGAGCGATGGCGCATCATCAACATGCTCTACCATATCGTTGAACTCAGAGATCGAGACGACCTGATCATGACTCTTCTGACCAACTTGGATTATACACTGGACAGTCACCCGAGAATCATCCTTGCCAAGGCCATGATTGCTGGATCCAAGCAAATGCGAATAGCCGCCACCAAGATCTTGCGGAAGTACGCCATGATGCCGATCGAGCCACAGACTATTGGAGGTGGCGCGGCGGAGTGGTCAATCAAATTACTGGTAAGCCAACTCTACGATCCAGAAATTGAAGCCTGTGAGGTAGCTATCAAGATCTTGGAGGAGGCTTGCAACAACATCAGATCATTGGAATATGTCGTCAGGTGTCGGCCAGCATTGGACCATCTTGGCGAGATCGGCGCTCCGCTACTCTTGCGCTTCTTGTCGACGTCTATCGGTTATCACTACCTCGACGGGCTAGACTACATCACCAAGGAGATGGATGACTGGTTTCTGGGCCGCAACGACTCGTATGTCGCGCTCGTCGAAGCATCGCTCGCACGAGCACTCGCCGACGTACCTGAGAAGCCACAGTCGACGCTAGATGATAGCGTCGAGCCTCAAGACTTCGGACATGTTCCGCCACATTTCTACCGTGAACTTTCGCGAACTGCAGAAGGGTGCGAATTGCTCAAGGCGAAGGGCCACTTTGAAGAATTCGCCGCGACAATCCAGGACTTTGTGACGGAAAGCGAGGACTGTGAGACTATCCTCAAGGTCAAAGGCTGCCTGTGGGCCGTTGGCAATGTTGGCTCCATGGAGCTCGGTGCGCCTTTCTTGGAGAATACGGACGTTGTCAAGCACATTGTGCAGATCGCAGAGACGTCCGAAGTCATGACATTACGCGGCACAGCGTTCTACGTACTGGGCCTCATCTCACGAAGTCTCCACGGGCAGGAAATCCTGGCAGAGTACGGCTGGGATGGCACTGTGAACGTACTCGGTGAGAGTCTGGGATACTCACTCCCATTGGACTTCGACAAACTCTTCTCTCTCAAGCCTTTCACCAAACCAGTGAATTCGATTGCCGTCGCCTCCAACACGACTAGCATGTCCCGCGTCCGCACGCGTACACGCAGCAATCAACAACGGCCAGGCCCGCTCGCAGTCGCCACAGATCAGAAAGCCACAGACCCGGCGAACAGCGCTATCCTCGCTTCGATTGTCAAGTTGGGTAACTCGGTCTTGACCAACAAAGCTGTGGGTGAGCTTAATGCTCTCAAACACCGCAAAAAAGCGCCCGGGTTCGCGAGCGACGCTGTTTTCAAGCGCGCGCTCGAGGTTCTCAGTGGACACCGCTTTGGCGTGCAGCAGTGGCGTTTTGTAATCGATCTATTCGAGAAGGGCGTGCTGAGGAGGATTGTATTAGATGAGGACGAGAGTGAAAGTGAGAGTGGAAGTGAGGAGAGTAGTAGTGGCAGTGAGGAGAACGGTGAATGATGCTCCTGGGACTTTGTGTTATCGGCGTTTGGGGCTTGGAGTTTGCCGTGGTTTTCTGGGCTGGATCCTTTGCTGGGTGTCGTGGGTGTCCATGGGTCTGATGTAAATCGGCGAGTCCGATGGTCTGGGAATTATGGTGGCTTGTTATTCCATGGCTCGGGGGCAATCATTAGATTTACTCTTCTGCGACCTACCAGCTACGTTGCATGATTGAAAGAGTTGCACGAAGCCTGGACCTGTAGAATTGTGGCGATGCCGAAGTGTGGAATGTTTGAGTCAACGAGTCATCGGCGGAATGTAAGTGAAGTGTGAGGATCACGTGTCTGCCGGACCGGGTGGCGGGATATGCCGAGATCAACGGAGCCGCCACACGGCTCGAGAGAAGCCGAAGAGTAGTGTCTCGATGAGCTCGATGAGCTCGATTGCGGTGACGGGTGCGAGGGGCTCACGATCGAAGGCACTCTAATCGTCCTGTTTAGTCATGTCGTCGTTGACTACGACTCTGGCAGCATCCATTACTGCTTCTCACAGTGATATACACGCCCGCCGCCCTGCCACCTTCTGCTCGTGCGCCCTCTGCTCTCTACGCCTACACCCTGCAGCAAATCAACCTTACCCTACAGTATACCAAGCCCGCCCACCAGATTACCTCCTACAACATACCGCCGACCACACCACCACCACCACCATCCTCTTATCTCTCTCTTCACACATCCCGACAGACTGGGAACGACCCTGCGAACTCACCGACTCACCGACTCACCGACACCAACTACCTTTTACCCACCACCAGGACAGGACCCTTCTAAATCCAAATCCCACGCGGCCAATCGCCGACGTCATAGACAATCGGGCATCGCAAACCCCGCCAGGCAGGCAGGACACTACCTACCTATCGCAACGCCGGAACAACACTCCCCTGCTCACCTACCGGTAGCCTCCCAAGGCGACTGTCTCACCCATACCCTACCTCAACCTCCCACGACACGCATACGAACGTCGACCCTGCTCAGCCTTCCATCGCTGCTTTCCCGGCCTGCGGTCTATGGAGCGCGTGATTCCCCGAGAATCAGCATAAGCGTGTATGAGTGCGCTGTACGCTGCCGCGGGAGATCTTCCACCACACGAATCTCCTCCTGGAGAGGGGGATTCGCACAGATCGGCCTCCCTATACTCCAACACCGTCTCGGCGTCAGCGGACGACTTCATGAGCAAAGATGATTCGGAACCGGACAACAATTCGCTTGTCGGCCTAGCAGCCCACGAAGATGCCCGGGCGTTAGTTAGGCTGATCCAGTGCCCACTATGCTCCATGCCCTTCCGGACACCGGTCACTCTACCATGCGGCAACACGCTATGTCGACAATGCGTGCCACGACTCCATGAACGCGAAAATGTATCATACCCTGATATTCCCGGCCGGAAACAAGCAATCGAGTGTCCATTCGCGGACTGCGGCCAGGAGCACCCCGCAATGGACTGCTCTGTCGATGTCACAGTAAGCAAACTCATGGATGCAGTGTCGGAGATTGTCGCAAGACAACTCTCTATCTCTGGCAAGACCACTACTGTGGTGCAAGAGCTCGTGCGATGGGACGAAATCGTTAGCGGCGATCCAGTGCGTGAGAAAGCCAATCTCCAGACTCTTCCGGGTGGACGGCTGGTGGCGACGTATTCTCTGGCCGCAAAAGGCGAGCTATACCGGGCCAATGACCTGTTATATCACTCTACACCTTCGACCAACGAGGCACAACACTTGCTGGACTACGACATATTACAGGAAATACTCGAGGCCACACATCAACATGTGGACTGCCAAGTCTGTTATAATCTCTTGTTGGATCCTGTTACAACGCCTTGCGGTCACACCCTGTGTCGTATTTGCTTGACGAGAACTCTGGATCACTCACTTCATTGTCCCGTCTGTCGCCGGGGTCTCGGTCTTCCTCCTTCTTTGCTAGGTCACCCAAGCAACAAGACGCTCACATCGCTTCTGGATGCTCTTTGCCCACAAACCATCGCCTCACGCAGGCAAGCTATCGCCCAAGAGGAAACCGGCGGAGAAGGCACTCTTAACACGCCTCTGTTTGTTTGCGCACTCGGATTTCCCAACACGCCGACTTTCCTACGGATCTTCGAGCCTCGTTATAGACTCATGCTCCGACGTTGTATGGAAGGCAACCGCGAGTTTGGAATGCTCATGTACAATCGCTACAGCGAGCCTCAAGGCGATCTAGGCTCGGTCCACTTTTACCAATACGGGACCATGATGCACATTGTTCACAGTCAAATGCTGGCAGATGGTACCAGCCTCATCGAGTGTCGTGGCGCCTACCGGTTCCGTGTCCTCGCCCATGGCCTTCACGACGGCTACTCTGTCGGCAAAGTGGAACGCCTTGATGACGTCTCCACCGCAGAAGAAGAACGCCTGGAGGCGCTTGAAACTTCTACATCTCAACCCCCGGCCCCCCCGCCCACGATCAGCGGTATACCCGCACACACACCCGAGTCGGCAGAAGCACATCTCAATCGCATGCCTACTCGCGAGCTCCTGGAAATCGGCAGCGCTTTCATCGAACGCATGCGCGCGAGAAGCGCCAATTGGCTACAACAACGCGTTCTCGACACACATGGCCAGCCTCCCAGCGATCCCGCATTGTTCCCTTTCTGGTTCGCCAGTGTGTTGCCGATCAGCGACGAGGAGAAGTACAAACTACTCCCGACTACGACGGTCAGACAACGCTTGAAGATCACTGCTGAGTGGATCCGACGGATCGAAGGGCAAAGATGGTGAGTTTGAATCCCCCTTTCCACATTTCAATTGCCTGTGTTGTATCATCGTACTGCGTTGTGTACTTGTTGCGTTGTTGTCTGTCTGTCCGCCTGCTTGCCCGCCTGCTTTTGAATGCCATCTGGGCTCGCCGATGACGACACAAAAGCTGACCGCTTGCCTGTGTGTTTGCGCTGAGAAGGTTCGGCATCTTCACCCCGTACGACATCTATGGCATCGGCGGTCTTGGTGTTGCTAGTGGCGACACCAGCGATTCTGAAATCTGATTTGGAAAGAGAAAGAAAGATCCTTGTTGTTGTCGATACTGGCGCCACGTTCCTGGCGTTCCCTCTCAGCGCAAACACATATGGCTACATGCTCGTGCCTTTGTCAGGCAGACTTACATTCGGCTCGATGATTCACGGCGGTTCGGCGGACGATGGACAGAACACCGACGCAACACACTCACTTTGTAATGTCGGATGCACTTTGTTAATGATTCGTGTTTTCTTTCAAATTCTTGCAAAGAGAAACAATTTGGCTAATTTAATTGTCTTTTTGTCGATATTGTAGGTACCAGAGCAATTCATGTCGAATACTATGACTAGCTCTTCTCCATTACCTGGTCCCCGTCGCGCTCTTGCTGGGTGCGATGGGGTTCCAGTATTGGGTTAACGGGTGTGGTTGATGTTCGGCTCGCGAGGATTGACCACACTCGATGCGAAGAAGATGAGGACGAAGAAGAAGTGGTCAAGGCCATGCTCGCCTTGTGCAACAACTGTTTTTTTTGGATTTTCCCGACGATGATATCCCGCGTTTTTGGCGTCTGCTATCTTTTTCAGAAAGAAAAGGGTGTAAATAACTCATCTGGCATTACGCATCGAATAAGTGAACCGGACACTGTTGGCGTATTGGACCGGATGGCATTGGGAGAGTGGGTTTGGACAGCTTTTGAGGAGTTGTTGCATTTGGAATCGGAGGTGTTAATCACTACCAACTACTACTGGGAAAGCTACTTACCAGGTCTCGGATATAGATTGAATAATCTGATTGATCGTTTGTGTTCAGTCTTGTATGGTTCGCAAAACCGCGCATATTGCCGTACATGGTTTCTTGTCATCGTCATCGTGTTGGCAGGAAAAGTGATGATGGCGACACCAAGACAACTTTGAAATATATCGGTCATCGATGTTGCAGAGTCTAATACTGACTTTGTTGCCCTCGACCATACACTCGGGATGTGGTTCATGGTTTTTGTTCTGGTTGGTAAGCATCGAGAGGGAAGACACGTGTTCTACCGCGTACCAGCATCTTGGTACTGTACGGGTAAATGTGAGATCGTACCCGCCTCGTGGATGTGGATCTCGGATGATTGAAAGTCCACTGGCAACTGCCGCTCTGTAGATCATCGTCACCACAGCATGCCACGGCATGTCATCAAGATAGGACCATTGGATCTCCTCCACCTCCCGAGTAGGGCGAAATAATCGGGGACATATGATCATGGTACATATATATCGTGGTGTCAATCCTCGTGGACATCCTGCTGAGGCTCGACACCACACACCCTACATCACCGACACTAAATCAACATCCCCAAAATGAGCAACGACAAGACAGCAGTCCCGTCTTTCACAGACAAACTCGCCCTGGGTGAGGCGAAGCGCGGCGACCGCACTCGTCGTGTCGTCGTTACTGGTGGCAGCGGCAAACTCGGCCGTGCGACAGTAAAATACCTCTCTGACGAAGGCTGGGAAGTCATTTCAGTCGACACTCGTCGCCCACCCACCGCGAGCGAGGACGGCAAATCGGGCCTCGGTGGCGCATACAGGCTGGTTGAGATTGACCTTGAAGACATGGGTGCCGTCCTCGAGACATTCATGACAATCGACATGGCGTACAGCGGCGTTGACGCCGTAGTTCACTTGGCAGCGATCCCCTCGCCGGGCCAGACAAACAGCAGCCGTCAGTTCCGCACAAACACTATGAGCACTTATAACGTGCTGGAAGCTTGCCGCAAACTCAGAATCACGAATGTTGTTCTGGCATCTTCGGAAACTCTCATCGGAATCCCCTTCGACCCGCATCCTCCGGCTTCCCTCCCCATCACCGAGGAGCATGAACGCCGCCCGGAGAGCGCTTACTCCCTCTCCAAACTCGTCGGCGAGACTCTTGCAGACCAGTTCTGCCGCTGGGATCCCTCAGCGAAAATCATCTCCCTGCGCTTCAGCAACGTCATGCTTCCCGCCGAGTACGCAAATTTCGAGAGCTGGCAGGAAGACCCCATGGCGAGGTACTGGAACTGCTGGGGGTACATTGACGCTCGCGATGGTGGACAGAGTGTTTCGAAGGCTCTGGAGAGCGGAATGAAGGGCCACCATCAGTATCTAATTGCTGCGGAGGACACTTGCATGCGGAAGGGCAACAAGGAGTTGGTGGAGTCTGCTTTCCCTGGGGTCAAGTATGAGCCTACGAAGGGGGATAACGATACGCTGCTTTCGATTGAGAAGGCGAAGAAGGAGTTGGGCTTTGCGCCGAAGTACAAGTGGCAGGATCAGTTGTGAGGGTTGAGGCTTGTGAGGTGATGTAAAGTTGAATGCAATGTTGATCTTCCTCGTCCCTGGTCCAGCGTATCACAGGGTCTGGACTTGCTCGCTTACGAGAATGCACTGCCAGTTTGCCTTATCTTTATATTGCGCCTTGTCGCCCTGCAGTGGTGGCTGAAGTGTTGTTTCAGCCTCAGCCTGATTTGGCTAATATTGGCCGCCTCGTCCTGCCGTCGAAGGCGACAAGGCTGAGACGAGTCGCGGTAATGGAATACATATTCTGTCAAACTTCTCGAAATCGCTTTGTCGGTGGATGGTGTTGTGATCAAGTCCTAGTTTGAAGCTCGCTGATACCAGAACACCAAAATCGATTCACAACGATGGCGGAGCTCTTGCCACTTCTCAAGTCGACCGCCCTGCGGAAATTGGAGAAGGTACCACCTACCGAGTTGGTCTCGACCAACTTCAATCTCTATCCTGCTAATGCGCCTTCGTTGGTCCTTTCTCTGCACAACACGGGCTATTACCAGAGCATGATGTCGAATACGAACAACTACGCCGCAATCAGTCGCCTCGATGTCACTGAGGTGGTCGACGGCAAGATGTTTGAACGACGGCTCGTCGACGAGAAGCAGTGTCAGGCCTATCTGGATGTGAGCTACTAAAATTGACGTTGATAGAGGCGGCGCTGAAGTTGGTATGCAGGGCGTCAGAAATCCAACTCCCGGAAGCAGTGTCTCTGTCCGAGCCATGTAAGCACCTGACATCTCATATGAAACGCGGCGCGATTTCGGTAGCTGATGAATTTGTAGTTTCTGCTACATCGAAAAGGTTGGAGAGACGTCATTCGGATGCCGATTGAGTCTGAGTCGTGCAAGGCTCCTTCAAATGGTCGAACAATTCGACTGTTCGCCGCAATTTGTGAGTTCGATGTTCGGCGAGCCTGACTATTGGGCCCCTGGGGAATTCACCCTTCACGATCAAAGCGGATCGAAAAAGTCGCTTGGTGAGTCGAATGACGATCATCATATTCGCTGCCTCACGGTGTATGAGCTCACCTCGGCGATCGATAGATTTCTTCTGCCAACAGCCTCGTTGGCAGATCCACACGCAGGACCTGCCACTCAGCGTGTACATGACGCACGATGTTGCCGGTCGCGCCACGTCCTATATTGTGGTCGCGAACGAGGGTCATTCCAGGCTACTGCATGTTAAACAGCGCATCGCAACGTGCCTGTCAGCTGTGGGTCCCGCCGACGTTCAGGATCCCTTCATGCTACATTGCCTGATCGTGCACGAAACCTTCCTGGACGCTAGGTCAGTCGTCACACCTCTGAGATGGGAGCTGTACGACCAACTCGACCGAGTCGACGAATATACCCAGAAGCCGGCACGGAAGCGCGGAAAAGAAGACCTGGAGAAATTGACAATCGCGCTCCACGACATCTCGCAAACAATCGACTCCATGACGGGAAGTGTAGAGATGACCGGCATGATCCTCCGTCGAATGCAAACCTCTCACGATCGATTCTGTGACAGCAATGCTCAAGTCACTGGTGTGTCGAATGCGAACATCAAGATCTCGGATTCGCTCCGCTATCTCTTGGAGTCCGCCGACTCGCAGAAGCGGTGGCTCATGAGCTACAAATCTCGGAAGGACACTGCAATGAATCTCGTAAGTCTTCCGCCTGCCAAATTACGTCGAACTGCCGGCCGTGGACTGAACTCTCGAAGGTCTTCAACCTTGTCACGCAGCAAGATGCGAGGACCAGCACTGCGATTGCAGAAGAGGCAAAAGCCGATGGCGCGGCGATGAAGACTATTGCTGCCATGACGATGGTATTTCTGCCTGGAACGTTTTTGGCTTCGGTCTTCAGCATGCGGATGTTGGATGGCGCCAAGTGGCAGTTGTTTGTGGCCATTGTTGTGCCTCTGACAGTGTCTGTTGTTGGTTGTTGGTGGCTTTGGATCTCTGGACCACGGATTCTTGGGTGGTTGACACGAAAGCAGCATGAGGTGAAGGGCGTAGATAAAATGGTGTGAGCGGGCATTGTATTGGCATTCCCACCGTAATTGCTTGACCTTGAGTCTTAACTTAGTGCACATATGTCGAACACTAACCCTAATTTAACCCCAAGCTGTTGGAAATGAACAAATTTTGAACGAGATGTTGCACGAAACAGCTGTTCAAAGTGAAAAGAATCCATCAAAAACTACAATCTAATTGAAAATTGCCATCAAGATGTGCAAGCCGCAATCCTGCCCCACCTGTTGTAAGCTTTGTTCTCATTGACCATCAAGGTTGTCTACAGGCCGTCCTCAACTCACTCGATCACAGCCCAGTCGTCCTGGTTCGGATGCGGTCTCCATGTCCCCATGGTTATGGACGTCATCCCCGAGGCCGAGTGGTGTCAATGTGCACCCAAGTTCGCCGTCGATAACAAGCAATATCCTCCCAAGGCTGGCACTGCCAAGGAGATGAAAAAGGTATGTGATTCGTACAGATGCACCACATTCCACTCCCCAACTAGGCTGAGCAGAGGTCACAGGCAGACAAGCATGTGAACATAGAATACGACAATTGAGGATGTTATTGTAGCTTCATTCCTGGTCCAATACAGCTCGCTTGTACTCTTACCACTCAAGTTCCTTCACTTCGGCAGACCCGCATCCTTCCTCGTCCACTTCCTTACCCCAAGCATACATCCCACCTCGCTTGACAAAAACGTCCTTGTCAAACTCGATCTCCTCGAGCGCTGCATACACTCCCACATCCAAGATCGACCTCGACTGCCTCTCTCTCCCACTTCCCTTATCCAAAAAGCACAGAAACTCATCCAAGATAAGATAACTTGACGCCATCAAATCATTTGGCTCCGGAACAAAGGCATCCAAGTGTCGGTGTTTCCCGCAGAAGACCTCAAACTGCTCCTGGCTAATGAGCAGTGCCCTGGCATCCCGCTTACGCTGATCCAAGACCGTGTCAGACGTGCTGGCATCGTTTTCGTCTTCGACGAACGACGAAGAGGACTTGGAAGACTTTCCAGCGGAAAGGCTGCAATTCTTGGATGACCGTCGACATGTCCTCTTGCCAGTTGAGGTCGCAGACGACTGTGTTCAACTTGAACTTGATCCCCAGTGCGCGGCACCAGTCGCGGATGCGGAAGAGCTGTTTGACGTTTTCGCCGGTTCCGCGGCCTATGAGTTCATTCTAATGAATGACGAGGTCAGCAAAATATTACCCAAGGCGATATTCCAGAAAGCCAGTAACATCCGGACGTACTGCTAAGATGTCAGCATGACTCCCACAACATCTCAGTCATTGGAAAACCCCAACCCGTCCTCTCATCAAAGCTATCACAAGAAATCCCCATCACATCCACAAACCGCTCGTACTCCTCTAACCACTTCTCCGTCACCTTGGTCCCATTAGTAATAATCGAAACACTCTCCAACCCCAGCACCTCTTTGCAATACCGACAAAGCCAGCCCAGCTTTCTCGGATACAAGAACGGTTCTCCACCCGCAAAGCTGATCTTGCGCATCCCGGCTTCTTTCAGCAATCGCAGACCGCGCATCATTTCATCTTCGGAAGCGACGTGCGAGGACTTTTCGGTGTGGAAGCAGAACTTGCAGGTTTTGTTGCATTTGCGGGTGAAGTGGTAGTTGACGGAGATGGGGGTGGTGCGATTGGATGATTGGTAGTGCTTTAGGAAGAGAAAGTGAATGGGCAGTGCTAGGATGCATAGAATGATGGCGGTTTGGGTCGCAGGGGACGAGAGGAGTGCGAGTGTTAGAGCCATTTCTTTCCAATCGTTGGGAGTGCGGAGTTTGGTCCACCAGTCGTTGTGGTGGAGGCGGGTCTTTATACTTGTTCTGTGACGTTGTGTTGTTTGTCGCTATACAGACACTCATGGTATTTGTTGCTTGTGCGACACAGCAATTACCAAATGTCGGGTGGGACGGGGAAGACTTTGTGATGCAAAACGAGTCTCAAAGGAACTAACTTGATGAGAGAGGATGCAGATGATGCATTAGAGACGATATGGAAGTCATGTGCCAGGCAGACAAGGAGACCGTCTTCCGGCAAGCAAACTTCACATTCTTCCACTGCACTCATCTCTAGTGTGAATGGCTGGCCAACTTTCATTGACACCAAGCATAAAATATCCATAAGCCGCTCCCTTCGCTCTTCAACCCCAGAACCA